>Ga0315906_10001596_pt1 | contig 33391 bp, 19 predicted proteins | sample LakEriMetagenome_4_FD_203526 | JGI IMG/M metagenome (GOLD analysis project Ga0315906, IMG submission 203526) | Freshwater fungal communities from buoy surface, Lake Erie, Ohio, United States - Buoy 2 MA122 | ecosystem: Environmental > Aquatic > Freshwater > Lake > Lake biofilm | place: USA... | reverse complement strand
AAAATGGTAAAACATTAGATTCGGCCGTTTATGGGTATTCTGATGTTGCAAAAGAATATGAAGGTGACACAATATCTAAAATATTTTTCGGATTAAATACGAGAAACTTTTACGATGGCAACGTTGCAATTACAAGTAATTTTAGTTGGTCAACACAAAAAAGTTTCTTTATTCCAGGAAGAAAAGCTGGAAGACAAGGTAGGCAAGAATTTGATTCTTCATCTGTTTTTTCATCTGAAATTAAAAAACAATTTACGGATTCCGAATCAACAAATTATGATTTTAAAGAAGGTTCTTTACTTGATATAACCCAAAAAATTGTTGATGCCGGATCAAGAGACGGTGTTAGAAAATTGGAACATGTTGGAAACGCAATTAATCAAGTTGCAAAAGTGTTTAATGATGGTTATATGGAAATCACAAAAGGTTCACGAGTTATTAAATATGTAACAAAAAATTCAATTGATACTAGCGGTAAAGAATTTGAAGGACTTGAATACTGTAGATTATTCACAAAGGACACACCATTCTACACGTATGGTCAGTTACAAAAAACCGATGGCAACATTAGGAAGTTTGGTTATTCTGTTTTGGATAACACTTACAATTTGAACATTGCACCGATGAATGATAAAAACGGTCAATCAACAAATATTGTTGATGGTCGTGTTAAAAAATATATGTTCTCACTTGAGAATTTGGCATGGAGAACATCAAACAAACCTGGTTTTACTGTTGATGATTTACCGGCATGTGAGAAGGGACCAAATGGGGGAAGGATAATGTGGTTTCCACCTTATGACTTAACGTTCTCCGATGAGTCCAAACCGGATTTTGAAACTGTAAATTTTATCGGTAGACCAGAACCAATTTACACTTATAAAAATACATCACGTTCTGGTAGTATAAGTTGGACAATATTGGTGGATCATCCATCCATATCAAATTTATTAATTGATCAAGAGTTAAAAAGTGTAACACCAGAATCCGAAGTTACCAAAATTATGGATTCATTTTTTGCCGGTTGTTTAAAATATGATTTATATGACTTGTCCAAAAAGTTTGTTCAATTTTCACCTAATGACATTCAAGATGCTATTAATTTTGTTAAAACAAAAGAGGACGTACAAAAAGTTTTAAAACAAACACCGCCGAGTCAAACAACAAGTGAGGATACTACACAAAGTACAATAGATGAGTTAAATGATAAAAATAAAGAATATTTTATGTTCTTTGAAAACGACTTACCTAAAAAAGATACGGACAATGATTTTGCTTATTGGTTTAATGAATATAAAAACAACAAAACAAATTACCAGTCAAATGGTAAAGATAAAATTTTTGCTTATACAAAAACTAATTTAAACCCTGGATTAAAACCTATAACCCCACAAACCTTACCAAACACTGAACCTGATTTTTCTTTAAAGGAATATATAGACACAAGAGATGGTTCATTGACTGATTTTTTTGAAAATAGTGTTGAAAAATCACTAACAGTACTTGATGATTTTATAAGTAAAATTGGAAAAGTATTAGATTCCGGCGGAAAGGTAACATTTAGTTTACTAGGTTCCGCAAGCTCAACTAACAATCCCGCATCAAATTCGTCACTTTCTAAAAGAAGAATTGAGTCGGTTAAAAAATACATTTTAGCCAAAACATTTAATGGTAAAAAACTAGAAGATTATTATAAAAAAACCTTAACAATTAAAGAAGAACCAAAAGGTGACACGTCAACAAACCTAAAAGACGAAAAATTAAAAGAAATTGATTGTTCTTTAAAATTTGAAAGACCAGACGAAGAAGGTACTTATTCAATTCAGGCGATGGCTTGTAGAAGGGTAAAAATTTCGGACGTACAAGTCAGTCAAGTGGAAAAACCTAAAGAAGAACAACCAGAAAAACCTGAAGGTGAAATACCAAACATATTGGCTGCGGATGTGGATAACACAGAAACTAACACACCACAATCAAACAATTTTAGTGAAACAACAATTAAGGACACACCACTTTATGCTGGAATGACCAAAAAATTAATAAGAAATCTTTTAAGTGAATGTAACTATTTCCAAATGTTACAAGAAAATAGTCCGGTAATATATGACGGAATTAAAAAAAGATTCAAACATTTTCAACCTGCATTCCACTCAATAACCCCAGAAGGTTTAAACGCTAGACTTACATTCTTACAACAATGCGTTAGACCGGGTGACACCATACCTACTGTAAAACAAACCGGATCAGGTAGCTTGACTTTAGATTATCAAGATGCTTTCAACAGTGTGTTTGGGTCCCCACCAGTATTAGTGTTAAGGATTGGTGATTTTTACCATACTAAAATTGTTCCAGATAGCTTGTCAATTAAATTTGATAAAGACGGACTTTATGACTTAAATCCAGAAGGTATTGGTGTCCAACCAATGATTGCCAGTATTACACTTTCATTTAAATTTATAGGTGGTAGTGGTTTAGCCGGACCTATCTCAAAACTACAAAACGCTTTATCATTTAATTATTACGCAAACACTGAAATGTATGACGAACGAGCAGATGTTACTGAACCATTAAATGAAAAATATGATAGTGAGTTTTTTGAGGCGGCAAAATTAAATACACCAACAAACCCACAAATAAAACCAACAAATGAAATTGGTAATACGATTGGGGATATAAAAACATCACAAGAATTATCAGACGGTACTCAAACAGGTACTATTTCTTATGAATCCAAAATGAAAGATTTTATTCAATTAACAAAAACATACACTTCAAAAGTGTATGACACTCTAAAACAAACGAATGAAAAACACTTACTTGGTGGGTTGTATGTAATTAATACGGATAGAAAGTACCAAAATGGTAAATATTATACTAACGATGTTAAAATTTATGGTAAAAGTAACAATTATCAAGATAAAATAGATTTGTTATTTTCTAAAATTAAAGACGATATTGACTCAGGTCAAATACCAGTATTGGGTGGGTTAAACTCACAAAATTTTACAAATCAACAAAAAACAAAAGTTAAAAAACAACTTAAAAAAATGGTTGATGAAAAAAAGACATTATACCTTTCAGATATTGATAACAACAATAATTCAATAACCCAAGAAGAACTAAATTTAGTTAGTATAACCGACAAACTAAATTTTGTAACAAATGCAACCGATGGTTTTATAAATAAAAAAGGTAATCCAATTATATATAACACATCCGGAACGACGCAGGTTGACGTATCCGACACATCATACCCAAATACACTAATAGAACTTCAAGGTGATTATTTAAAAATCGCCGATGATATGAATCAATTTATAACAAAACTTGAAGAGTACCAGATTATTACAACTTCTGAATCTACTACATGGAAAAATAATTTTTCTTTTGACTTGTTGATTGGTGATAGCGTTTACGAAAAAAGATTTAATATGGTTTTTGGTATTGACGTTATTACAGATATCGGTAAATTTATTGATACAATAGTGTCAACACTTAATACGGAAGATAAACAACCATGGAAAAGTTTTATAGCGTCAAACTTGGGATACGATTTAAATACAAACACACAAACGTCAGACCAACAAATATACTCACAATTTAAAAAACAAAAAGATGAAGTTGATAAAAGATTCAAAAAGTTTTTTGATGAATATTATAATAATAAATTTACAAACTACAACCCTTATAACAAAGATAAAAAAAGAATTTTAGATTTTGCAACACAAGTACCAATTACCCCTACAAGTGAACAAAATCTTAAAAATTTAAACTCATCCGTAAATAGTACCGACGATAAATTTAATCTTAAAAAAACATTTAAGTAATGCAATACTACGATAGATATCAAAACTTTTTAATAAATGGTCAACAAACGGTCGTTCCATACGTAAGTATTGGTAGTAGGACTACAGATCAGAGATATGTATACATTAAAAACAAATCACGATTGGATAAAATAAGTTTTGAGAAATATAACACACCTTATTTCGGTTGGTTAATACAAATCGCTAACCCGATTTATGGTGGATTGGAATCTGAAATACCTGATGGATCCATTTTAATTATACCATTCCCTTTAATAACGGCATTGAAAGACTACAAAAGTGCACTAGATAATCATATTTTTTATTATGGCCGTTAATGATCCAACAAAATTTAGACAGATATATAATTTAGAGAACCGTTTGTATGTTGAAGCGGACTATGAAAATATTATACTAATTGACCCAAATAAAGTAGTAAATGGTGGTGGTACTATTGAAGATAGGTTTGTCCAGCAAGAAAATCTTGTTATGTATGCAAACCTTGAAACCAAAATAATCCCAAGAACTAAATTAGCAGTAGGTGATAGTTTTGATACACCGGTTAATAATACTTCAATCGCCTCTCTATCATCAAACGATGAGGATTTGAATATTAATTTTTTAAAACCAAAAGGAAAAAATTATTTTGATACCAGTTGGTCCGATGATTTTACAGGGAGAGGTTCAAGACAAGGACAAGGAACCAATCAAAATCAACAATATTCAGTAGTTGAAAATGGTATTAGTAAAACGAAAACTAAAGTTTTAAATTATGAAGATACCCAAAACCTAGGGATTAAAAATATTACAGTAAAAATTTCATCAATTGGTGTACCAACAGTTGATATGTTATTGACTGACGTTAGAGGTCGTGCTTTGTTTGAACAAGGTGACAACTCAATTTATTCAGTTTTTTTTAACTTACCATACCCAACGTTTTATTTAACACTAAAAGGTTATTACGGTAAAGCTATAAGATATCAATTAACACTTCTTTCATTTAATGCTAAGTTTGACCCAGGAACCGGTAATTTTGATATTACATTAAAATTAATGGGTAGAAATAGTGCGATACTTGCCGATAGTATTTTATCATTCGCTAAACATTCCCCAAAAATGTTTACAACTCAAGTCCAAAAACAAGGTAATACATCATCTTCAACACAGACTGGTAATAATAAAACACAACTATCAATTGAAAATGATACTGTTGGACTTCAAAAATTAAGAGAAGTTTATTCGGTATATAAAGAAAAAAAATTAATAGATAAAACCTTTCCTGAAATTACAATGGAGGAGTTTATTTATAGGGTAAATAAGTACGAACAATCCATTCAAGATAAAATCAAACAGGGTGATTTTAACGTAATAAATGATATTAATACGTATCAAACAACTTTGAATGACTTGAGACAATCAATTTATGTAAATTCAATAAATGATTTTTTGGACACGGGAAGAAGGTTAGTGTATGACGGTGTAATTTATTACCCATATTCAAATGATTTGGAAGATACAAAAAAAGAAGAAGCTAGAAATAGGACTAAAAGTAAATTTGATGAATTAGTACAAAAATTAAAACAAAACCCAAGTTTTGGTGAAAGTGGTACGTACATATTACCAAGTTCCACAAAAAATGAAAATTCTAAAAACAAACAAAACACACAGTCTGGTAAAATTGACGTAAAAGTTAAATTTGATGATTTGTTAAAAGAAATTGACTATAACGTAATTTCAAATGATGATTTTAAAACAACATACGAAATAAATTTTGGTAGAACCCCAAGTGATGAGGAACTTCAAAAATTTATTTTGGAATTTAAGAGTTTTAATGTTACGACACAAACAATCATTAATTCAAAAAAAGAAATAGAACAAACACTACCTATATATTACACTTTTGGTGAAATACCAAATGTTGTTAACAGTTTTAAAACCGATTCGTTTTTAGACTTAGTTCAAAAAATGAACTCAGACTTAACTACAAAAAGAAACAGTATAGAACAAGCACTAACTACCGCGTTGTCCGAAATGATAGTTGACAGTGACGGTGGTTTAGGGTTTCAACCAACAATTAGAAATGTATTTGCCGTTTTATTTGCCGGACTTGATGGTTTTTATAGGATGATGGAAGATGTACATACAAATGCTTGGAACCAAAGAAAAAACCCAACAAGATTAAATTCAATATTACCGCCACAAAAACAAAACGTAGGTGTTGACTCATTGGGTGTGGTTAACGGGAGTTTCCAGTTAAACAACGAAAATACGGTTTATCCATGGCCACAATATTTTGAGAAAGAAAGACAACAAGATGGTACTGAATTATACACAATTAAATATCCGGGTGATGCCAATTCATTAAGTGTAACACAAGGTTACAATAATACAATATGGCCAGAAATAGCCTTTACTGAGGAATTCATTAACGCTTCACTTCAAAAAAGCCCACCTACTGTACCACAAAGTACAAACAACCCGCAAAGTAATACTGAGTTGATGTCAGTAAACCCAATTGAATTTCCATTCAACGACACACCATTTTTGAATAAAACTGAAGTGAACTTTTTGTATGAAATTTTTGAAAGAACATATTTGGCTACACACTACTCAAACATTGAAAGAGGAAAATATAAAGAAAGTCAAATTGATAAAATCTTAGCGGATATTGATGCTGAAAACATTAAAAATAGTTTAACTAATTCACCAAGTTATACTTTGACAAATATATTAAAAAATTTCAAACCAACATACAATCAGTATTTGGAATACTTGAAAAAAATATCAACAGAAGGTACAGGTGAATTCTGGACAAATTATACTAACTCAGAATATAATACGGGTTATATTAAAAATTATTTTAACGAGTACAATAAAATTTATAGTATTGATACCCTAAATGGTGTGTCACTCTCAGTTGGTGGTAACATCCAATTGATTGATAAATTTAAAACTTATTTAAATAGTACTAGTACAGAACAACAATATGTTCTAGATCCTTACCCATTTAATAATCTTAACTGGTTAAAAAATAATTTAGAAAAGGGTGATAGTTTTTTAAGTACACAAGATTTTTACAAAACACAAACATTTTCATATTTAAATGATAAAAAAACAATCGCTAGACTTAATCAAACTGAAACATTAAATAATATTAATTTATTTGTGAATAAATTTGGTTTCACAAATTACAATCAATCATATATTGCGGATCAAACAACTAATTTACCTGTTACTTCTCGTTTTTCATTAAAAAGTTTTTTTACAACGAGAACACAAAAAGATCAGTATTTTACAGAATCATTTGTAAATTATGGTCCTTCTTATTCTGGGAATGTAACAAGTATTCAAACAACGTCGTTATTAAATACACCATATTTTATTAATGCACTACAAAAAGGTGTTGAACTAGAAAAAACAAATAATCAAAACCCTTACGTTAGTTTAGGTTATTTATATCTTAATTCATTACCACTTATCACAACAAAAGAAAAGATTAAAAAAACCGAAAATGGTTTGGAACCCACCGATTTGGATTATTTAGCAGCAACCTTCAATAAATTCTCATCTATCCATCAATTACCATATGTTTGGGTTTTAAAATATGGTTCAATTTGGCACAGATATAAAAAATATATTGATGAAGGGATTGACATTTTAGATGATATCTGGAAAGACTTTGACTATACAACAAACTACGATCCAATTACAAATAACATAACTACCAGTTATTCAGGAAATTGGGTGGGTAACATCGTATTACAATCATCAACTTTAGTACCAAACACGACAAATACAAATGATATTATTACAATGGGGTTTTATCCAAAAGTGATTAATGATGTTTTTAGGTGTTTTTACAAAACAGACCTTGACATATTACAAAACCCATCCGTAACGAATTTTCAGAATGAAAGTGTAGAAAATGGTTTAGTTGTCTCAAACAGTTACACAAGAACTTTTTTACCTGGGTTTGATTTAACAGATCCAATAAGACAACTTACAATTAAAAATTATTATCAATTTTTTAAAACACCAAATGGCGATACTGACAATTATCTTTTGGTACCTAGTATGGGTGGTTTAAATATTAACCAAGCGGAATACGAGTGTTTTAATGATTTGGATAAAATCACAAAAGAAGTATTTAATAATAATGCACTGTATAATGGGTCGGTAAGGTCATTGTGGGGTGTTTCAAACTTTGGTTATTTTGATAATAGTTTGATAAAAAAACCGAATTATAATGAATATTTAAAAACTATTTATACCGATAATACACCACAAACACCGTTTGAACTTAAAGATAGTCAATCCACTTATTCAAAAATTGATGAAATTTTTGCGGTGTTTGAACCAAAAATATTGGATGAGTTTGAAAAGTTGTTTTTAAATTTTTGTAACCCAAAAGATGTGATATCTGATATGGTTTTGTTTGGGGAACAAACACAAGCAACAACAGATACACCGGGTAAAGTAAAAAATGTTGGGCAGAAAAAATTATTGTACCAAATAGAATCTCTTTATTTATTACCAAAAAATTCAGTCACATTAACAAACCAAGAAATTTTGGATGGAAAATTATTAGCCGAAGCACAAACCAAAAATTTTATGGCTAAAGTTGTTGAACTTTTAAATTTTGATTGTGTTTTGAAAATGGGAAATCCAGGAAACTTCAATAGAAAAACCTTTAACTATTTTAGTAGTAATCCAAATTTTAAACCTATTAGTTTTTCTCCATTACCAAAATATATTAGTGGAACCTTACCAGGTGACGGTGTTTTGACAGGTCCTAATGCTTTATTATTGAGTCAAGCTGCAAATGGTTTAGAATGGAAAACACTTAAAAAATACATAGGTGATTTTGATCAAACAGGGATAAAATACACAAATAATGGTTCGGCAATAACTTCATTTTTTATTGACAACGACATAGAGTTTAGTGTTTCAAGTATTGAAACATTATACCCACTTATAAGATTATATGCAAAAGAAAAATTAAAAGATAGTACCTTTAACAAAATTAAATTTATTCAATTAATTAATAGTTTTGTTGTTGAACAAAATACTTTTAATAGTTATGTGTTAAATGAAATAATATCTTTTTTAAATAAAAATTTAGAAGAAGTTAAGGTTAAAACAAATGTGGTTAATAGTACCACATCTGGGAACGTTGTTAAGTTGGAATATTATACGACATTAAAGACAATGAACGATAAGTGGATTGCCGGAAGTGATTTTAAAAACAAAACGATTTTTGAAGATTTCTTATTTTTTGATAGAGCAAATAGGGATATTGGTGATCAGTTTACAATATCAGTAAGTGATTTAGAAAGTTTTTTAACAGACCCAAATAAAAATTACTTAGACCTTGTTAGTAAAATACTAGAAAAAAATAATTTCATATTTTTTGCTATGCCAGCATACGTTAATTTTTATGGGATTCAAGAAGCGGTGAGACAAAATACTCCGATACCTGTTGAAATACCAAATTCAATGTTCGGAACCTATTTAGATGTGGATTATATGGACTCACGACCTAAGTTTTTATGTGTATATGTTGGTAAACCATCGGAACATGTCGCAAGTGAAGCGAAGTTCGTTAAATTTAGGGATGATGCGTTTGACTTGAGAAAATATGACAACCCTATAAGTACATCGTATGGGCCTGAGACCGATTTTTCCAAAGTCAATAGAGTTGTTGGTTTTTCAGTTGATTACGGAACCCAAAACCAAAGTATATTCAAAAGTGTCCAACTTGATATGTCAGAGAAAAAAAATACGGCAGAGTCTAACAAATTAATAACACAACTTGGTGAATCTGCTTCTGGTAACAAAGTGGCTCAACAAACGGTATCATTATATAGTATTTATAAAACTAGATCATATACCTGTACAATTGATTGTATGGGTGATGCTATGATCCAACCTACGATGTATTTTAATTTAAGACACGTCCCATTATTTTATGGTCCGTATTGGATTATGGAAGTCAATCATAGTATTAGTCCTGGTAAATTTGATACACAATTTAAAGGGGTTAGGATGCCACTATATACTTTACCTAAACCTAATAGTTTACTTGAAGCTGTAGAAAAAAATTATGTTAAGTATTATAAAGATTTGATAATACAAACCCTTAAAACATCGGAAACACCAGTAGTAACAAATTTATCTGAAACTATTTCACCAAAAACTCCTGGAGCCATTAAAGGTAGTGAACCAGAGTGTCAAAAATTTGAACTTGAAAAATACAATACGTTACCATATGTTGACCTAAAAACCACACAAATAACTGAAAATGAATTATTTGAATTAGTTTCAAATTCATCAATAGATGCTGTTTTAAAACCGTTATACTATGGTATTGTTAAAACACAACCACTTAATTCAATTGATAAGAATGTCATAACATCATTTAATTACAATTTATATGGTAGTGGAGCATTTAATGATTATACAGACTCTATATTACAACTAGTGACTGGAAAGGTTTGTGCGACTACAACTATTATTACAACACCGTACCCGTATTTTAATTTTAATAGTTATCAAGATTCCTTAGACTTCTACGCTGGCGTTACACAACAATACGTTGATTATATTAATACATGGGTGAATAATAGTACTGAGTTAACACAAGCCAAAAAATATGCTCAAGCATATACAGTATTTACGTTGTTCTGGGATCAGACGTGGTATATAAAAGATGGTGGAGGTACCGGTTTTTACACAACATTACCTAAACAGTATATTGAGTTCAAACAAAGGTACGATGAAAAAATAAAACCACAAAATAAAAACATTTATGACGCTTATTTATCATATATGAAAAAATACGAGACCGCGTTTAAGAAGTTTTTCAATTAACGATATATTTATATAGAAAAAACGTTATGAGTAATATTAAAATGTTATTGGATAATTATTTGAGAAAGGATACAAGAGTATCTGAAAAACAAATAGACGACAATCACAAACAAGTATGTGACTTGGATACCGGTGATTGTTATGTAATTAGAATGAAAGATGGTTTGATTGAAAGAGTGGACAACACAATGCAAACAAACAGAACATTAAGAGTTGAGACTCCAGCTGGTGTTAAAACACTATTAAACGGTTAATAAAAATTAAAAATGAGTTTAGATAGAAAAATATTGGAGGAATTAAAAAGGTTCAATCAGATTAATACATATGTATTAAATGAACAAGAACCACCGGCTTTACCACCAGTACCAGAACCTGGTTTAGCGGATACACCACCAGCAACCGACACACCACCACCAACACCAGGAGAAACACCACCAACGGGAACTGAAGTTCCAGAGCCAGTTGATGTGGCAACAGATCCGGATGTTGAAGAAATCGGAGCCGAGGAAACAACACCAGAAGGCGGTGAAGAAGAAATTGATATTACAGATTTGGTTACAACCCAAATGGATATTAAAGATAAACAAGAGGCGTTTATGGATAGTATGTTCAGAAGGTTAGACGATTTACAATCAAAACTGGAAGGAATGGATGAAATATTAAACAGAATTCAAAACCTTGAGTCAAAGTTTGATAAATACAGAGACAAAACGCCAGAAGAAAAATTAATGTTGAGATCTCTTGATTCGTATCCATACAATCAAAAATTAACAGATTTTTTTGACGACAAACAAGTTGAAATGGAAAAGTCAGGAAAGAATGAATATGTTTTAACATCTGATGAGGTTGAGAATTTTTCACCAAATGAAGTTAAAAAAACCTTTAATATTTACGACGAGACTGAAGAAGAATAATTAAAGAATAATTAAAGAAAGGGAACTCACAAGGTTCCCTTTTTCATTTGACAATACCAAAAAATCACTTATACTTGTTATAGATAAAAGAGATAAAAATTTAAAACAAAAATCTATGGCAAACTCAATTGATGCGGTACTGGCACAGTACGAAAAGAACTCACAACCGAGTTCACAAAGACAAAACATTTCACAAGAGGACAGAATGAAAAAGTATTTTTCAGCAATCCTTCAGAAGAATGAAAAATCAGCCCAAAAAAGAATTAGAATTTTACCAACAAAAGATGGTTCATCGCCATTCGTTGAGGTTTGGTATCACGAGATTCAAGTTAATGGGCAATGGGTTAAGTTGTATGACCCAGACAAAAATGACAACGAAAGATCGCCTTTAACGGAAGTTTACAATGAACTTATTCAAACCGGAAAAAAAGAGGATAAAGATTTGGCATCACAATACAGAGCACGTTTATTTTACATTGTTAAAGTTATTGACAGAGACAATGAACAAGATGGCGTTAAATTTTGGAGATTCAAACACAATTACAAACAAGAAGGTGTACTTGACAAAATCCTTCCAATTTGGAAAGCCAAAGGTGACGTAACCGATTCAGAAAAAGGTAGAGACCTCATCATTGAATTAATCAAAGCAAAAACACCACAAGGAAAAGAGTACACGGTTATTCAAACAATTATGTACGATGACCCATCACCACTTCACGAAGATAAAGAAATCAAAGAAGGTTGGTTACAAGATGAGTTAACTTGGAATGATGTATACTCCAAAAAACCAGTTGAATATTTGGAAGCGGTAGCGGTTGGTGAAACGCCAATTTGGAACTCTGAACTTAAAAAATATGTTTATGGTGAAGAAGCCGAAATCTCATTGGGTGGTGCACAAAAAGAAGAAGAAGTGGTGGTTGTTGACCCACAAGCAAATGATGAACCCTCTGAGGACTTACCTTTCTAAAAATAGTTAGCCATGAATAAGATAGCACAAAAGATGTACGAAGCTCTGACCTTGAAATATAGGTCAGAAATGGCTGAAGCTGAAGCCACATTATTGGTTTACTTCAATAACTCAGTTGGGATTGGTGAACACCCACAACATTTGGAGGAAATGGATAGGTTTGTTGAGAAGATGACAAACGCAAAGGACAAACTTGAAATGTTGGAAACGGTCTATAGGTATAACATCAAAAAGGACGAGAAATTTGAAATCACCGAAGATATGTTAAAAATATTAAACGAACAAACAAAACAAGATGGCAATCAAGAAGAAGGAAATCAATTTTAATGATATAAAAAATAAATTTTCCACAAAAACAAAATACAAGGAAACCCAGTTTTATAATTGTGGAGAAGCCTTTATGGATGCGTGTGGATTACCTGGACCTGTAATGGGGGGAATTTCAATGTTTTTAGGGCACAGTAATGCTGGAAAGACCACTGCAATGATTTTGGCAGCAACCGATGCCCAACGTAAGGGACATTTACCGGTGTTTATAATCACCGAAAAAAAATGGTCTTGGGATCATGCCGTTGAGTTAGGATTAGACGCTAAAAAAAACGAAGATGGGGAATGGGAAGGTATGTTTATTTTTAACGATTCTTTTGATGTTATTGAACAAGCTACGGATTTTATAAATGATGTTTTAGATGCACAGGAGAAAGGTGATATACCGTATAATTTGTTATTTTTATGGGATAGCATTGGTAGTATCCCATGTCAGATGACATACGATGGTAAGGGTGGTGGAATGTTTAATGCGAAGGTATTAGCTGATAAGATCGGAATGGGTATACATTCTAGAATTACAAAATCTAAAAAAGAGGATTACCCTTATTATAATACTTTAGTTATTTTGAACCAACCATGGGTATTACTCCCTGATAATCCTTTTGGTCAGCCTGAAATCCAAGCAAAAGGAGGTACTGCCGTTTGGTTAGCAAGTTCCTTGGTGTTTTTATTTGGTAATCAAAAAAAAGCAGGGGTTTCACATATTGACGCAACAAAAAATGGTAGAAAAATTTCATTTGCAATACGAACTAAAATATCTATATTGAAAAACCACGTTAATGGTTTAGGTTTTAAGGATTCTAAAATAATTGCTGTTCATAATGGGTTTATTGGTGATACAAAAGAAGCTCTTGATAAGTATAAAAAAGACTATTCAGATTATTGGGCAAATAAAATGGGTGGAAATGAATTCACTTTAGAAGAGTCAAAAAATGATGATTTTGAATAAAAAAATTCTATAAATTCTATATTTTTATTATTTTACTGATATTTATTAATATATGGGAAGAAAAAAAATTAAAGACGAGGAAAAAAAAGTTAAAATTGGTGTCACGGTTGAACCGTATATTCCACAACATTTTAAAGACAAATCCATTAATCTTTCTTCCCTAGTTAATAAACTATTGAAGGAATATATTAAAAATGGAAACGAAAATTGATTGATACAAAAAAATACTATATTTTTATTATAAAAAAAAACAAATGGACAAAAAGTTAAAAGTAATATCATTATTTTCCGGTTACGGAACACAGGAGCTAGCACTTAAATATTTAGGTGTTAATTATGAAGTTGTTTCTAATTGTGATAATTTCAGACCAGCCAATGAATGTTATGACGTTTTACATAAAACGACAAATGGTAATTTGGGTGATATTAAAAAAATTGATGAAACAAAATTCCCAGAATGTGATTTATTAACATACTCCTTCCCATGTTTTACTAAGGATACACTTGTTTTAACTAGTACTGGACACAAAAATATTATAGATGTTGAAATTAATGATTTAGTTTTAACACATACTAACACATACAAAAAAGTTACAAATAAATTTGAACAAGGAAAAAAAGAAATATGGAAAATAAAATCACCTATATTTAATGAGTTAAAAACAACTGAAAATCATAGATTTTATGTTAGAACTAAGATAGACGGTGATAAAAATAATATAACAGAACCACACTGGAAAGAGTGTAAAGATTTAACAAGTAATGACTATCTTGGGGTTGCTATTAATCAAAATAGTATTATTCCTAAATGGGATGGTATTAGTTTTAAGTGGAAAGATGGTAGAAAAACAAGACACAAAAATGAATTATCTAGTTATATGGATAATAAAGATTTTTGGTGGGTAATTGGAAGATACATTGGTGATGGTTGGTTAAGACACCAAGGAGGTATAATAATTTGTTGTACAAACAGAAATGACAAAGAACTTAAAGAAATTAGTGAAAGATTAGAAAAATTACAATTTAACGCAACAGTTGTTAGAGATGGGTCAACATATAAGATACATTTACCAAAAAAAGAAATAGGTTTATTTGTGTCTCAGTTTGGAAAATACGCACACGGTAAACATCTAAATAATACTGTTTTAGATTTACCTACGAATTTATTGGAGTCTTTTATTGAGGGATATTTTTCTGCTGATGGGAACGTTAAAAAAGACAATACTAATAGTATTTCAAGTACTAGTAGGGAGTTAATTTATGGTATTGCACAATGCGTTAGTAAAGTGTATCGGGTACCATATTCCATTTATAGATCAGAAAGACCCCCAACTTGTATCATTGAAAATAGAGTCGTTAATCAAAGACCATCATACGAAATAAGATTCAAAATAGGGGAAATAAAAAGAAATAAAATATTTTATGATAACGGATATGTTTGGTCTAAAGTGATAGATGTTGAAAATACATTGACTAGTGATTTTGTTTATGATATTGAAGTTGAAGAGGATCACTCTTTTACCGCTAATGGTTGTATTGCCCATAATTGTCAAGATATTTCAATTTCTGGAAATCAACAAGGGATAAAAGAAGGGACAAGAAGTGGATTATTGTTTGATGTTGAGAGAATCCTTTCAACTAACAGACCGAAGTATCTACTTATGGAAAATGTCAAAAACCTTGTTTCCAAAAATCACATTGATAACTTTCAAAAACACATCTATTACTTACGAGGTCTAGGTTACACATCTTATTGGAAACTTTTAAACGGAGCTGATTTTGGTTGTCCCCAAAATAGAGAACGTGTTTTTATGATTTCAGTATTACACGGAGACTCAGACGAGGTCAAACAAAAAATGGAAAATGTAAACAATCACAAAAAACCGAGAGTTCCGATGCGTTCATTTATTGATGAAAATTTTAATCCCGACTTAATTGTTGATTGTAATTACACACCTCATCAACCAAAAAAAGATACCATTTGTAGATTAATCGCAAGAAGGGATGACATAAGTTATGATCAAGCCAGAAGGATTTATTCGGTTGACGGATGTTCCCCAACTTTAACGACAAGTGGTTCACCCCAAATTATGACAGAAGACGGTCGTGTAAGAACAATCACCGCAAGGGAAGGTTATCGGTTTATGGGTGTTAAAGAAGAAGACATTGATTTGTTACTATCAACATCGTTATCAAACACCGCCCACGTATCTTTGGCCGGAAACTCAATTTGTGTCCCGGTAATGGAAGCTATTTTTTCTGAGTTCTTCTCAGATTATATTTCAAAAAACAAACCAGTATTGTCAAACCCCCTTAATGAAATAATCAATGACTAAAACCTTATTGGTTGACGGTGACAACCTTTTAACGATTGGTTTTTATGGTGTTAAAGGATATTTCAATGGTGTTGAACACGTTGGTGGTATTTGGCACTTTTTAAATACCTTACGTAGGTTCATTGATGAAGATAACTTCAACAAAACCGTTGTGTTTTGGGATGGTGAAACAAGTTCATCACAAAGACGAATGGTATATCCGAACTATAAGTTAAATAGAAAAAGATCTGAGGATGAAAATCTGGAGTTATCTTACAACAAACAAAAACAACGAGTTAAACAATATTTGGAAGAAATGTTCGTTAGACAAGTTGAGTTTGAAAATTCGGAAGCCGATGATTTAATTGCCTATTATTGTAAAATTGCAAAGGATGAATCAAAAACGATTTTCAGTGCGGATAGAGACCTTACACAACTTATTTCGGAAGATGTGACCATTTACTCACCAAACACCAAGAAGTATTATAAAAAGGGGGATACAATCAAAATGAACTCCATTGAGATTCCACACTACAATGTAAAAACTTTTAAAATTATTTCTGGTGACAAATCCGACAATATTAATGGGATTTATTATCTTGGAGAAAAAACTTTTGTAAAGTTATTTCCTGAGATACTTGAAAAAGAAATAAGTTTTTCCGATATTTTAAAAAGAGGTGAGGATTTACTGAAAGAACAAAAGGACAACACCACATTAAAGAACCTTTTAACTGGGCGAACAAAGGAGGGGATATTTGGTGATGAGTTTTTTGAAGTAAACAAAAAGATAGTGGATTTGTCCGAACCACTAATAAGTGAAGAAGGAAAGGAATTGGTTAAATTATATTATTCTGAGTCATTGGATCCTGACGGAAGAGGGTATAAAAACTTAATTCGGATGATGATGGAGGACGGATTATTTAAATATCTACCCAAGGGAGATGATCAGTGGGTTTATTTTTTAAAACCATTTTTAAAACTAACAAGAAAAGAAAAAACAAAATTTAAAACAAAAAAGTAAGATTATGAAAGAGCAGTATGATTTCACGAAGGTTGAATTTCTAATTACACTAAACAACAATTTTGTTGTACAACGTTTCTTTAATGTTAAAAACTTCAACGAGAACGCACAAAACTCCGTTGAACTTTATGAATACATTAAAGATTTGTCAGAACAACTTAAAACAAAATTGAGAAAAAAGTGTTTGGTTTATATGTTGGATAACAAATACCAAATTGAAGAAGATCCAAGTGTATTAAACACATCAAATACGGACGGACCGGAAGTATTTAACGTTATTTTAAAGGTGGGAAATCAGACAATTTGTCATAGAACCATTGATGCAAAAGTATACCCTCCGAAGGTCAGATATACCCTAGATGTACGACCAGACATAAAAAACATTCTAAAAGACCTAACTGACATTTTTTCAGGTAAAAATTTATCTTATGAATATCTAAATTATTCGTTTGCTTAACTATATTTATTTTTACAAACCTAGAAATTAATCAATATGTCAGACAAAAAAAACTTCGGATACTTAGGAAACACCTTTCAGATTCAACTATTAAATAACATTATAATTTATAAGGATTTTTCCAATTCCATCATTGAAGTTATTGAACCAAATTATTTTGATAACCAATATTTCAAAATCATTTGTCAGATGATTAAGGAATATTATTCAAAGTATGAACATACACCAACGTTTGACACTCTGGAACAATTAACCAAATCTGAAATTAGTTCACCGATGGCCCAAAAAAGTGTTTTGGACACCTTGGACCAAGTAAAGAATGTATCAGATGAAGGATCCATTTTTGTTCAAGAAAAATCACTTAAATTCTGTAAACAACAAGAACTTCAAAAAGTTATGACCAAAGCCCAATCAATAATTGATAAGGGAGATTTTGAAAGTTATGATAAACTGGAAGAAATGGTCAGAGGGGCCCTTCAAGTTGGTGAAGTTGACAAAGGTACAATGGATGTATTTTTTAACTTGGATGAGGTTTTGGATGATGATTTTAGACACCCAATTCCACTTGGAATTCCAGGTATTGATAACCTTTTAAAGGGTGGTTTGGCTAAGGGTGAAATTGGGGTATTTTTGGCCCCTACCGGAACGGGAAAAGCTAATCCAATTTCTGAACCGGTTTTAACACCAAAAGGTTGGACCAAAATGGGCGATCTAAAAGTGGGTGATAAAGTTATTGGTTCCGATGGTAAAGAACAATATGTATTGGGGGTGTACCCCCAAGGTATCAGACCGATCTATAAAGTTGAGTTTAGTGATGGGACATTTTCCAATTGTGACGCTGAACATTTGTGGAGTGTAAACACACTTAATATGAGAACCAGAAAGGTAAGAGTTAAAGGAAAAAACACTTATTCACCTAATTTTGGATACAAAGTTGTTAAAACCTTGGATATGGTAAATGACATCAAAAAAAGAGGTAGATACAATTATAGACTTCCAGTGGTTGCCCCAATTGAGTTTGAACAAAAAGAAGTAACTATTGATCCATACCTTATGGGGTTATTGTTGGGTGATGGTTATTTAAATCAAAGTAACCCCATTATTTCAACAAAAGATGATGAGTTGTTTGAAAATATTTCACATTTGTCAGAACATACCGCCTTTACAGAATATACCAAAACCAATGAAAAAACAATCAAGGTAATTAGATTGAAAAGTGATGTTGCCAAAAAATTGGAAACATATGGTTTGAAGGGAATGAAATCAAACAACAAATTCATACCAAAAGATTATTTGTATAATTCATTGGACAACAGAATTGAAATACTTCGCGGTTTGATGGACACTGATGGGTACGTAGCTAAAAAAGGATTGGTTCAATTTACAACCATATCAAAACAACTTAGTGAGGATGTTAGAGAACTTGTATTATCTTTAGGTGGTACTGTTAGAGTTAAAACAAAAATACCAACTTATAGAATCAATGGTGAGAAAAAACAAGGTCAACTAACTTATAATGTTACAATTTCCTTTGCTAATGATGTTGTACCATTTAAACTAATGAGAAAAGTTAGTAGGTATTATAAAAGAACAAAATATGTTGAACAAAAGTATGTTAAGTCAATAAGTCACACACACGATGAAGAAGCGGTTTGTATTAAAGTATCAAACCCAGATTGCTTGTATGTAACCAGAGATTATGTTTTAACACATAACACGACCTTCACCACAAAAATTGCCAATCACGCCTTTAATTTGGGGTATAATGTACTTCAGATTTTCTTTGAGGACAATGCAAAAATTATTCAAAGAAAACATATGACACTTTGGACTGGAATTCATCCGGACGAACTTTCTGAAAATAGAGAGGAAGTTATGGCAAAAGTTAAACACATCCAATCAACAAGAAAGAATAAGTTGATTATGAAAAAATTACCATCAGATACGGTAACAATGAATCAGATTAAAACTCAGATAAGAAAAATGATGGCCGAAGGAACAAAGATTGATTTGCTTATTTTGGATTATATTGATTGTGTTGTTCCGGATAAAAACTTGGGCGACGAATGGAAAAGTGAGGGTTCAGTAATGAGAGGTTTTGAATCAATGTGTCATGAACTTGATATTGCGGGATGGACGGCCACCCAAGGTTCAAGAAGTTCAATCTCATCTGATGTTGTAACAACTGATCAAATGGGTGGATCTATTAAGAAAGCACAAGTTGCCCACGTCATTATTACGGTTGCAAAATCATTACAACAAAAAGAAATGAATTTGGCGACAATTGCAATCACAAAATCCAGAATTGGTAAAGATGGTATTGTGTTTGAAAATTGTAAGTTTGACAACGGAATGTTGGAAATTGATACAGAACAAAGTGTGACGTTTCTAGGTCACGAAGAACAAAAAGAAGAAAAGAATAGGAACAGAATTAAAGAACTGTTGGAAAAAAAGAAGTTAAAAGAACAACAATCAGAAAACAATTAAATTAAAATTTATTATGGAAAAAATATTAACAGAAAATCCTGGACGATTTGTAATTTTCCCAATCCAATACAACGATATTTGGGAATACTACAAACAACATCAAGCGGCGTTTTGGACTGCAGAGGAGATAGACTTGACAAACGATATCAGAGATTGGGAATCTTTGACTGAAAATGAACAATATTTCATTAAAAATGTTCTATCATTTTTTGCCGCATCAGATGGTATTGTAAATGAGAACCTAGCGGAAAATTTTTATAGGGAAGTACAATACCCAGAAGCTAAGTTCTTTTATGGATTTCAGTTGGCTATGGAAAATATTCACTCTTTAATGTATTCATTATTAATTGATACATACATTAATGACCCAAAAGAAAAGGACGAATGTTTTAATGCTATTGACAGACTGCCTGCTGTACAAAAGAAAGCGAAGTGGGCTCTTGATTGGATTGAGAACGCATCTTTTGCTGAAAGATTAGTTGCTTTTGCTGCCGTTGAAGGTATATTTTTCTCCGGTTCCTTTTGTTCAATCTTCTGGTTAAAGTCTCGTGGTATTATGCAAGGTTTGTGTAATGCAAACTCTTTAATTTTTAAAGATGAAAATCTTCATTGTGATTTTGCAATTCATTTGTTAAATAATCATTTGGAAAACAAACCATCCGAAAAGAAGATTAGAGAGATTTTACTTTCCGCACTTGAAATAGAAAAGGAATTTATCACCGAATCATTACCGGTATCGTTAATTGGTATGAATTCAAACTTAATGAAACAATATTTGGAATTTGTTGTTGATGGGTTACTTATGAAAATGGGTTGTAGTAAAGAGTTCAATGTTGAACAACCATTTAAATTTATGGAACAAATTGCCGTTGAAACAAAAGGTAACTTTTTTGAATCAAGAACGGTTGAGTACCAAAAAGCCAAGTTAAATGAAACAATAACGTTTACTGACGATTTTTAAAATAATAGATATGCCATTAAAAATAATTAAAAGAGGTGGGGAAAGTGCATCATTTAATCCACAAAAAATTTATAACAGAGTTAAAAGAGCAGCAAAAGGGTTGAATGTTAACTCCGATGAGATTTTTATTAAGGTTATCACATCTGTACCAACAGAAGGTGAAATAACAACAAAGGAGTTAGATAAACTCATTTATGAAATTGCCGCAGCTTATACTGGTAGTCATTATGATTATTCCAGATTAGCGTCATCAGTCGCAATTTCATCTTACCATAAAGAAACGGATGATAGTTTTTCTAAAACAATGAGGTTATTACACCAAGATGGTGTGGTTAATGAAAAATTAATTCAAATTATTGATGAGTATGGTGATGATACAATTGATATGGTAATCAACCATGATAATGATTATAATTTTGATTATTTTGCTTGGAGGTCACTTCAAGAAATGTATCTATTAAAAAGACCTAATGGTCAGGTAATTGAGCGTCCACAACATATGTATATGCGGGTCGCACTATGGGTTACTGATTCATTTAGTGAAGCTGCTGAGTATTATAAATCACTATCCACACAACTTATCTCAAAAGCAACACCTATTATGATTAATGCTGGTACGAAAGTACCTCAATTAGCTTCGTGTGTGTTACACTATAATAATTCAGATTCAAGAGACGGTTTACTAGGCACATTAAATGATATTTCAACATTTTCATCTGATGCTGCTGGGATCGGGCTTTCAATGTCAAACATTAGAAGTAAAGAAAGTAGAATATCATCATCTGGTGGTTATGCCGGTGGGTTGTTGAAGTATTTAAAAATTGTAAATGAATCACTAAGATACTTCAACCAACAAGGGAGGAGACCTGGAAGTGCTGCGATCTATATTGAACCTTGGCATAGAGATATTATTGATCTTTTAGATATCAAAAAAAATACAGGCGCAGAAGAGTTAAGAGCTCGTGACTTATTTACCGCAATTTGGATTCCAGATAATTTTATGAGAGCCGTAAAAAATAATAGTGACTGGTATTTGTTTTGTCCAAATGATATAATTAAAGCCGGTTTAAAACCACTACAAAATTGTTATGGTGATGAATATGAAGAAGTTTATAATGAAGCGGTAAGGTTAAGTATCGGTAAAAAGGTTTCAGCTCAAACCATATGGACTAAAATCATTGAATCACAAGTGGAGACGGGGGTACCTTATTTATGTTCAAAAGATAATGCTAACAAAAAAACTAATCACCAAAATATTGGGGTAATAAAACAAAGTAATCTTTGTAACGAAATTTATCAATTTACGGATGAGACAACTACAGCCATCTGTACTCTTTCATCTATGGTACTGAAAAACTTTGTTGAAAATGGAAAATTCAATTTTGAATCATTATTTACTGAAGTTAGAAAAGTGGTAAGAGCCTTAAATAAGGTTATTAACATTAATAATTACTCAACTGAAAAAGGGAGAAAAGGTGGTTTAGAACAAAGAGCTATCGCTATTGGGACGCAAGGTTTGGCGGACGTATTTTATTTAATGGATTATATTTTTACATCTGATGAAGCAAAAAAATTGAATAAAGATATTTTTGAAACAATTTATTATGCTGCAATATATGAAAGTAATCAATTGTGTAGAGAAGGAAAATACGAACCGTACACTTACTTTAATAATTCACCAATGTCACAAGGTATATTCCAATATGATATGTGGGGGTTAAATGAGTCTAATTTATCTGGTATGTGGGATTGGAATAATCTAAAAGATAGTGTAAAAGAATATGGGATTTGTAATTCCCTATTTACGGCACAAATGCCCGTAGCAAGTTCCGCTAAGGTAACCGGTTCATTTGAGATGACGGAACCAGCACATTCTGCTCTATTTAATAGACGAGTAGTTGGGGGTGAGATTTTAATTGTAAATAAGTATCTTATTAATGATTTTGAAAAAATTGGAATCTGGTGTGAGGACTTAAAAAATGAAATTATTATTAATGAAGGGTCAATTCAGAATATTAATTTCAATAACTATTTGGATCCGGAAGATAAAAACTATCTTAAAAAAGTGAAACGAATTGAACATTTAATTCCTAAATATAAAACAATTTGGGAGATTTCACAAAAACAACTTATTGATATGGCAACTGATAGGGCACCATTTATTGATCAATCACAATCAATGAATATCTATATGGCCAATCCGACTTTATCAAAAATAACATCATCACATTTCCATGCTTGGGAAAAAGGTTTAAAAACTTTATGTTATTATGTGAGAACAAGAGCGATATCAACTGGTGCAAAACACTTGGCAGTTGACATCAGTAAAAAGGAAAAACCAAAAACAACACCAGAACCTGTTAAAGTGGATTACTCATATATGAACTTACCACCAAAACCAAATGATTCTGATTTTGATTGTTTTGGTTGTTCATCATAAAAAATTAAGTCCCAATCTAGTTGGGATTTTTTATTTAAAAGAAAAGTGTACCACATTATATTTATTATAATATGGCAAATGGAACAACATATGGTGTTAATTTTCCTTTTAGGAACAATCCGCTTGGTTATTATTTTTCATTGTCGGAAACAACAGATGAAGAAATAAGATCAAACTTACTACACTTGATTTTAACAAGAAAAGGTAGTAGGTATTATTTACCGGATTTCGGGACCAGAATTTATGAATTTATTTTTGACCCTTTTGATGGTGAGACCTTTGAAGGAATCAAAGCTGAAATTCAAGAACAAGTAGATAAATATATACCAAATTTAATAATTAACAACATATCAGTTACACCATATTTACAATCAGATGAAGCCCCGGACGAATTAAATACTGACTTATTGGGGACAAGTGATATATATAGAGTACCTGGTGCTAGTACGGAAGAGTACACCGCAAAATTAAGAATTGACTATACAAACAATAATAATGCTTTTGGGTCAAGAGAATTTATAATAATTAATATATAATATGGCAACGAACAAAATTAATTATACGAGTAGGGATTTTGAAAGTCTGAGACAAGATTTAATAAATTATGCTCAACAATACTACCCAGAAGTCGTTCAAAATTTCAACGACGCGTCCATTTTTTCAGTTTTAATGGACTTAAACGCGGCCATTGGTGATAACTTACATTTCCACATTGATAGAAGTATACAGGAGACCGTTCTTCAATATGCACAACAAAGGTCATCAATTTATAATATTGCGAGAACTTATGGTCTGAAAATACCCGGATTTAGACCTTCAGTTGCTCTAGCTGATATATCCATTCAGGTTCCTGCTTTTGGTGACAGTGAAGATACAAGATATTTGGGAATTTTAAGATCTGGAGCACAATTTAATGGCGGGGGTCAAACGTTTGAAACCGTATACGATGTTGATTTTTCAACACAATATAACAACGAAGGATTTGTAAATAGAACTAAAATCCCAATTTTTGACAATACAAATAAAATTGTTGGTTATACAATAACAAAAAGAGAAGTGGTGGTTAATGGTGTAACAAAGGTATTTAAAAGAGTGGTATACCCAAATGATGTTGTACCATTTTTCAATTTCTTTTTACCAGAAAAAAATGTTTTGGGTGTTACGGCTATCATTCAAAAAGATGGTACCCAATACCAATCAACACCTCCTAGTTCAGAATTTGTTACATCACAAAACAAATGGTATGAAGTTGATGCGTTGGCCGAAGATACCGTTTTTATTGAGGACCCAACAAAACCAATTGATTTGGCGGGACTTAAAGTTGGTAGGTATTTAAAAACCGACAATAGATTTATAACTGAATATACTCCGGAAGGGTATATGAAAATACAATTTGGTGGTGGTACGACAACACCAAATCAACAACTTCAGAATTTCGCTCAATTAGGTGTACCTTTAAATATACAAAACTATCAAAATAATATTGGTTTAGGATTGACAGTGACACCAAATACAACATTGTTTATTCAATATAGGATTGGTGGTGGTATTTCATCAAATGTTGGTGTTGGTGCCATCAATCAAATTGGTACTATTGATATGGTTGTTAATGGACCATCGGATACCATTAATTCAAATGTTATAAGATCATTAAAGGTTAATAACGTGACCTCAGCGGTAGGTGGTGCTAATCCACCAACAACTGAAGAAGTTAGAAATATGGTGGCTTTCAACTTTGCTGCACAAAAACGAGCAGTAACTGTTAATGATTACAAATCTTTAATTGATACAATGCCCGGAAAATTTGGAGCACCAGCTAAAGTTGCGATTACTGAAAATAATAATAAAGTTGTCGTCCAAATCCTATCATATGATTCTGATGGTAACTTAACTCAAAATGTGGCCAATACCTTAAAACAAAATCTGGCAACCTACCTATCAAAGTATAGAATGGTAAATGATTATATATCAATTGATGTTGCAAAAGTTATTGATTTGGAATTTGAAATTTCAATTGTGATTGAGAACAATACCTCACAAAGTCAAATTATAACCGAAGTGATTGACCAAATATCAAACTATATGAGACCAACCAATCGGGATTTGGGTCAAAACTTAAATGTTTCAGATGTTCGTAGATTAATTCAAAACACGGCAGGTGTAATTACATTGTCTGATCTTAAAGTGTATAATAGGGTTGGCGGTCAATATTCATCGTCTCAAACATCCCAAAGATACATTGATAAAGAAACAAGAGAAATTGAATTAATTGATGATACTATTTTTGCCGAACCAGACCAAATATACCAAGTTAGATTTGATAGTAGGGACATCAATGTCAGAGTAAAACAATTAAGAACGGTAGACTTCTCTTAATATCCTTTATTTTCTGGTTATGTGACTTAGTTTTTTTAATAAAAGACTAAAATAACTATTTATTTTTAAAAGGCAAATGACCAAAACCTATAGAATAAGAACAACACCCGGTGAGGATAAAAACATACGAATTAATGTTAATCAAGACTTTGATTTTTTGGAAATTCTTTCCTTAAAGTTAAGACAAGATGACGTATATACTAGATTTTGTGCCGACTATGGTGTTATCGCCGGAAGGGTTATAACAAATGGGGGTTATGGTATACCAAATGCAAATGTGTCTGTTTTTGTTCCATTAACAACTGAAGACGAGAACGACCCAGTAATATCAACATTATATCCATATAAAACAGTTGATCAAAAAAATGAAGACGGTTATAGATACAATTTATTACCTTATAGACAGGATTATCAAGGTCACACACCAACCGGAACCTTCCCCGATAGAGAAGATGTTTTAACCAGAAGGGAAGTTTTAGAGGTGTATGAAAAATACTACAAATACACGGTTAAAACAAATGAGAGTGGTGACTTTATGATTATAGGAGTCCCTCTGGGTCAACAAGTCGTTATGTTAGATCTTGATTTGTCTAACATCGGATGTTTTTCACTTTCACCTTCAGATTTGATAAGTTTAGGTAGAGGTGGGTCCGGCCAGTTCAACGGAAATAGGTTTAAATCGTCAACCGATTTGGATTCACTACCACAAATTGTGAATCAAAAAAAAGAAGTTAGCGTCACTTCATTTTGGGGTGAAACAGAACTTTGTGAAGTTGGTATTACACGAGTGGATTTTGATTTAAGAGATTTAGGTATTGAGATAAAACCTCACGCCATATTTATGGGCTCCATTTTTTCAAATGCCGATGAGGACTTTTTAAAAACAAATTGTAAACCAAAAAAAGACACTGGTAACTTATGTGACTTAGTGTCGTCTGAAGGTAGAATATTAGCAATAAGACAAACGATAGCTTACGATTCGGACGGTAGACCAGTACTTGAACAATTTTCTTTACCAGATAATGGTAAAGTTATTGACGAAAACGGAACGTGGTTGACAGAAGTACCGATGAATTTAGATTATGTCATTACAAATGAATTCGGTGAACAAGTACTCTCAAATGACCCAAGTGTTGGCATACCAACAAAAGGAAAATATAGGTTTAGAATTCAATATCAAAATGAGAATGGAATTAATAATCAAATACTTAGAGCGGATTATTTAATCCCAAACATAAAAGAATGGGGATGGAGCCTATCAAATCAAAACTCACCAACTGATCTAAATGCTCAAAAATATTCATATGCGTTTAGTTTGGACTGGGTGGATTATGGTGACTTAACAACAACATTAGGTTCACAAATGATTCAAGAAGCGATTAATTGTGAAGATAAGTTTTATGAATTTAATTTTAATAAAGTTTATACCATCACCAGTTTTATTGATAGATGGAAATGGGGATCAAATAGAAGTAGACACTTGGGTATTAAAGAAATTACCGATAGAAGATGTACAACAACAAACAATAGGTTTCCGGTTAATGACGGTGTAAGAAACTTTGATTTCTTATTCTTCTTATTTAATATGTTGATTACTCTTTTGACACCAATTTTATATCAACTTATAATCATTGCACACGTATTGGCTTTTATATGGCCATTATTGAAATTAATAATTGATCTTTTGATTTGGTTAATAAATGTTGTAATTTATGGTATATGTAAAGCGATATCAGCACTTAGTGGTGGTAATAAACCTAAAGGTGGTTGTAATAAAAAAACAATTAAACCACTACCCGACGAAAATCCATTCAAAAGAATTGCACTACCTATGATGTCCTTTCCTGATTGTGAGGCCTGTCCTTGTGAAGAAACAACCATACCACCTAGCACAAATCAAACAAGTGAATCGTTAAGTACAACTATAGAATCTGAAAATAATATTTTGTTGGGTGACATTAATACTATTGATTCATATAACTACTCACCACCTGTGAATTCAAGTGACCCACAAGCAACATATGAGGGTATAAGACAAGTACTCGCCGGATATCCGTCTGGTCAATTCATTAAAACACCAATCACTGAGTTTCCATCCGTGGGTGGACAAAAACGTTTAGGTTATGATGTGACTTTGACACAATCTATGAATTTAGCTAATTTAAGACAAAGATATTTTGATGGTGAAAATCGGATTAGGACCACTATAAATAATTCAACACCATCCCAACCGTTTGAGGATAGTGTATTAGTAATATTTGCCGATCCCGGAACTTTAAATGCGTTCACTAGTGGTGATTTAATTTCATTTACAAACCCAGCATCAATTACAGATCCTAATTTAAATGTATTGACAGGTACAACACAAACTAGTACGAACCTAGTACCAAAACAAGTAACATGGATAGATGTTAATGGATTACCTCAAACATCAAATATATATATTAGGGTAACTGGTGATACCTCAACATATAAGTACACCGCGGGTATTGAGTATTTTCAAGTTATTACTGGTGGTACTGTTTCAGAATATCAAACACTTTTAGCCCCATCTGGTGGTTTACTTAACAAGTATTTGTTTAAGAAAAAACAAAAGTTTGATTTTGGTCTACCTACAACTAGTACCTATGACGTATACCCACTCCAACAAATCATAAACTACCAAACGTATGAAATTATATTTCTAACTAGAGGTGTTGATCCGTACACTGAAAAACAAACAATAAAATACGACTTATCACCTTTATTTGGTAAGACATTTGGTAATGGGTTGATTGTTGAAGGTGAGTATTATTTAAACATTCCGATAAGGTCAAACTCTGGTTCGGGTGTCTGGTTTAATGACCAAAAAACCCCACAAACACATAACATTACAACAAATAACTTACAAAGTAATTTATATAATGAACCATTCGGTTTTAATGTAAACCAAACAATGTTTAGTGCGTTTACAAATAATAGTCCACATTATTATAATTCAACAGATAAAACACAATCCACCTTTAAAGCATATAATACGGATACTTTTACTTTAGGTGTGTTTACTTCACCAGATGGTGTTTTGTCCGACACAACGTTTGTTGGTACATTAAATACGGGACCAAATACAATTACATTTGATCAAACTAATAATATTCTAACCCAAGGTAATATTGAAGGTGGTTCTTTAATGGCTTCAAACACCCAACAAGGATCAATACTAAATAATTCAGACTTTGTTAGAACTTTTTCACCGGCCTACCATAATCAATCACCATCTAATATACAAATTAACAATAGTCAGTTACTAGTGTTTAGATCCGATAGGTTACCGACATCAGATAGTACTGAAATTGATGGTAATAACTCATTCTCGTTACATTTAAATTCCAACTTTACATACTACACAATACAAGGTGTTAATGATTTAAACATCCCAAATAATATATCAAACTCAACTGATAGTAATGGTAACAGTCAAGATTCACAGGGAGACACACCAAGTCAAACTAGTGATGTTGTTCTTGCTACATTAACCTGTGAAAACATGACACTTCTTGATTGTTATGATGGTTCTGGTACTAATTTTACAGTTTTAAGTCCGTGTGACGCCAACCCCGATGGTAAGAGAATGAAAGGTGGGTGTTATTATTTGGTGGATGACCCACTCATTGTTTCAATCATCAAAGATATTAAATTACTTACCGAGTGGAAATCAAGATTTAGATTGGTTTTTGGTGCTTGTAGGGGTATTTTTTCTCACGTATTTCAAAACAATTGGGTAAATGGTACACTGTATATGTTTGCGTTCAAAAAACAAACCATTTTTGATATTGTTGGACAACCAAAAAAGTATTTATTTTGTGGTTCATATGATAGTACATACAGACCAGGACAAGGACCGATTTATTATACTGAGGGAACAACAAATTCTTTTTTTTATAGAGCAACACCTTATGACGGAACAAATTTTATTGGTCAAATACCTAAAAGAGCCACATTCGGAGACCCAACACTACAACCGGCGGGTTATGGAGGTATGAACGAAAGAAATATATTTTTTCCAACAACGGTAATGGATTTGGGACCGAAAGATGAATTTACAAAAGAAATCTGTACAAACCCAAATTTTGAAGGTTATTATGTAGATACCCTTCTTAGTACCTCATTTAAAGATACGTCAGACTTACTTTCTTTATTCTTTATTTCCAGAATGATTAATTCAAACTTTTGGGGACAAGCCTTGGGGTTAGGGGATGCTTCAATTAATAAAATGTTCTCAAGAAGTGAACAAAGAATTGATGGTGATTTGGCACAACTTTTTAGTATTAACTCTGAATATGGTGTTGAGGGGTTTGATGACGATACTTACGATGATAACGATCTCTATATCTCAAACAACTCAGATATTGTTATGGGTGTATTTTTTACATCAAATACAATAGATAGGAAAGTAGTTTCACCGGGGGTATTAACATTTAATTCATCGTTGAGTTATACTTTTGGTTATCCTAAAACACAAGAGGTCCCATTCTACAAATGGAATTTAGCTGGTGGTAATACCATATTTGGACTGGATACTAATGATTGGGCAACAAATATTTCAAACGGAGGGTTTTATAGTCAAAAATACCAAGATTTAAGTTTTGATAATTCACCAATATCCCCTTATTTCAATGATACTAATGGTGGTAGAAGAGGGTATATATTTAACTCATCTAATGGTATAAATAACCCACAATTCCCAAGTGGAACACAGAATAGTTTCATTGTTGGTGCACCGTATCATTTTTATTTTGGATTGAACAAAGGGAAAAGTACAATCAATAGATACATTACAAAATACATATTGAATCAAGATGAATAATGAAAGTGAAATAAGGATTGTTTTAGGTAATAAAAGGTTTGCCTCAAATAACAACAAACCGGTTTGGGTTCAACCACCTTTATTTTCTGACACGAGAGAATATGTGGAGGGTGATAGAACAATTTTGGTAGACCAACAAGTAGTTTTTGATAATGAAAGACAGAGTAGTGATAAATTCAGATTGGCTGGAAAAATTGTGAATGTTGTAAATAATCAAGTTTCCGGTAAAACAACATACACACCATTTAAAAATGATTTGTATTACACAAACCCAATACAAAACGCAACATCAACATTATCAAACCCAAACACACCTTGGGAAGGTTATCCACAATTTAGTGAATTCGTAATAAGTAGAGACCAAGGTATTACTGGTCATATTCCTTTTGTAAATAAAAGTGCCTCATCCTATAATTGGTCCTTTTATGTAACTTATGCTTTTTCAAGTACGACCGCACAAACAATGTCATATACAAATGAAAAATATAACGTAACAAATAATGGTTTTGTTTGTGGTAATGGTATACCATATGTAATTGATTCGGGTGTTTTTAATGGTAAAAACTTAATTTATTTTTATTGTGGGACAAAACACAATTTAAAAGAAGGTGACTATGTTGAGTTATCAACACCAATTGATGGTCAAAATGTGTTTACGGTTTTTGGGTTAGGTGACGGTAGCTATTTATCCGAAGAAAATGTATTTACAATTTATGACTTAAAATACAGCCCAACAGATATTCAAACCGGAACTTATGGGACTTTAAAACGAATCACAAATCTAGCGAATTCTGCTGAAACAAAATCAATTTATTATGTTAGACTACATAAAGTATTAAAAACATCAAACGAATGTAACATATCAAAAGCTGGGTTTGAAAATAATCCATTTACCATAAAAAGGAAGTTAGAATATAATGTATTAACCCCAAACCAAACCCAACGAGTATCAATTAAAGATAACACTCAAACATTTTCATTTACTTTTGATAAAGATACGTCTATTGGGGGTTTAATTGATAACAACGGCAAACCAATTACCGAACTGTTCATAACCACAATTCAAAGAGGTTATATGGGTTGGTTCAACAAACCATACCCAAATCAAAATAACCAACCAACCGGAATTGATATCGGTTGGGGATTCAATTTTTTGAAAAATAGTGTTGATAACTGGTGGGATAAAAACTCAGTGAATAACAAAGATAACATACCAAGTGGTTCGTATCTTATTAATGGTCAAACATTTTATTATAATGATTTTTTAAATGTTGGTGATATTATAAAAGGTGATTTTTGTGAATATAATTATTATGAACAAAAAGAGTACGTATTAACGAATATGTTTCACAAATATTCATTAAATGATACTGTATTTTATGATAACTCACCACAAAATTTACCATCCGGTTATTTATATACCCCACATTACCCAATACAAATAAGGGCTTTTAGTGATTATGTTGAGTCGGGTGATAAAGATTATGTAGATAAAATTCCAGGTTATGCTTGGTTCAGTCAATATGACGATACATGGTATTGGAGGGATCTTTATACTTATGGCTACATAGATAACAATAATATTGGGGTTGACTATCCCTTTATAAATGGAAGTCACTATCCGTTTAGTGAAATATTATTTTTACAATATCCTATTTTAAGAGATATAAATCAACAATTAATAGAAATAAACGAACCAACAGTAGATAATTGTGAATAATAATTATTATAGATATGCGAAGTCCGCTAACGACAAATATATTAACATCCCGGTTAATATTAAATTTGACAATGTCGGTAGAGAGGAAGGAATTAATGAGTTTGAAATTGATGTAGTCTCAGACATTATTAATGGTATTGACGACTTTGAAACCACTAAGTTTGCCAACGCACCATATCCAACAAATCAAACATCAACATTACTAAATTATCAATTTAATTTTTTTAACACTTTTGGAACTATTAATAGTGCCACGATTACGGATTGGGAAATTAATTACGGCTTTCAAGGGTTTACGTCGTCTGAGTTATATTACTTTGCAAACTCCTTTAAAAAAAGTTTTTTCAAGTTAGACTTTTATGACTCCAATAAAAGTGAAAAACAAAGACCCTATTTTACTGTCATACTCCCAACACAACAAGGGACTCGTATTCCTGCACTGATTGGACCAACTATTGTTGACGTTAAACAACCGAATTTTATATTAGATTATGTTGGTGCCGATAAAGAAGGGTTTTTTATTTATTGGTTAAAAGAAAGGGATTATATTAATATAAATGAATTTTATGTTTCGGCTAAATTTTTCAATGGCAAAACCGGACAATTTATAAGGTTTATGAATGAACCACAATCAACATTAAGTGGCCCAAATAAGTTTAATTTTGATAAAAGTTTGTATTTTTATTATAAAGTAGTTTTGGATTATAACAACTACGAATATGAAATTTTTAAACAACAACCACAAAACAACGGTACTATTAATTATTTAAGAGTGGGTGATAGTACTGACCCAATAAAATGGTATGAATATGTGAACCCATAATGGATGAAATAAGATATAGTTTGAGAATATCACCAGAATCATTAAAAAATGATTTGGTAACAATCACTTATAGTGGTGATAGTGGGTTAAATACGTTTGGATTATATTC
>Ga0315906_10001595_pt1 | contig 33409 bp, 23 predicted proteins | sample LakEriMetagenome_4_FD_203526 | JGI IMG/M metagenome (GOLD analysis project Ga0315906, IMG submission 203526) | Freshwater fungal communities from buoy surface, Lake Erie, Ohio, United States - Buoy 2 MA122 | ecosystem: Environmental > Aquatic > Freshwater > Lake > Lake biofilm | place: USA... | reverse complement strand
CTGATTGCCTGGAGCGGCGCGACCTTCTACCTGGGGCCGGTGCCAAACTCCAAAAACGGGCAGAACAACTTCGTGCAGGGCAAGGGCCAGACGATCGACCTGCCCCAAGGCGACTTCGGTTGGCTGTACCTTGCCGGTGCCGCGGCGAACGGCAACCAGACGAACCAGGCGATGACGCTGACCTTCAGCGATGGCTCGACGGATACCTGGACGCAGTCTTTCAGCGACTGGTGTGGGCCGCAGAATTACGCGGGCGAGTCGATCATCCAGATGCAGCCCAACTGGGTGAACCAGGTGGGCAACGTGCACAGCCAGACGAACTATGTGTACGGCTACGCCTACCTGATCCCGGCGGGCAAGACGCTCGTCTCGGTGAAGCTGCCGAACAACCAGAATTTGGGCATTTTGGGGATGGCGATGGTGTGAGAATGCGGGTGTCTGACATTTGAAAGGTTTAACTTTGGGTCGAAGGTTTATCTTTGGGTAGAAGGTTTAATTTTGGGTTGAAGGTTTATCTTTGGGATTATGGCGATGCTTGAATCCTTGCTGCGCGTTTTTGGCAAGCGGTTGGCCAGCCGGTCAGTCCGTTCCGGCGCCGGCCGACGATTGGCGCTGGAGACGCTGGAGAGCCGGTTGACGCCGTCGGCGTACACGGGCAACCAGGCTATGAACCTGTACCGGTTGTTTTTGGACCGGGTGCCGGAGGAGCGCGGGCTGGCGGCTTGGAGCGGGGCGCTGGAATCGGGGCGGATCACGGTTGGCCAAATGGCCGACGGGATATTGCGGTCGGCGGAGCATGCCGATCGGGCGGTTACCGGCGCGTACCGGGAGTATCTGGGGCGCACGCCGGATTCGGCGGGCCTTGTGGCTCATGCGGGGGCGCTGCAGCGCGGGGTGAGCCCGGAGCGGGTGGATGCCTCGATTCTGGGATCGAACGAGTATTTTGCCCGGCAGGGGTTGGGGAACATTCCGTATGTGCAGGCGCTGTACCTGGATGTGCTGGGGCGGGAGGCTGATTCGGCGGGGTTGGAGGCGCATGTGGCGGCGCTGGCGCGGGGGGCGACACGGGCCGACCTGGCTTTCGGGTTTTTGACCAGCGTTGAGCGTGGCACTCAGGTGGCCGGGGAGGCGTACCAGAGCCTGCTGGGCCGTGAGGGAACGGAAGCGGAACTGGGTATGTGGGCCGGGCTGCTGGCGCGGACCCCGGGCGGGTCTGCGGCCGTGTGGGCCAGTGTGGCGGGTTCGCTGGAGGGAACGGAGAACCTGTCGGCGGTGAGCCCGGTGCGGAACCTGAGCGTGACCACGGCTGGTGAGGGGGAACTCCTGCTGGGATGGGAGCCACCGGCGGGGGGTGTGGCCTCGAGCTATACCGTCACGATGACGACGACAACCTGCAACGGTTCCTCGAAGCAGACGCAGGTCACCCCAAACAGATCGGTAGCGTATACAGGGCTTGCGCCGGAGAATGGCTACACTTTTTCGGTGACGGCGTCGAATGGGTCGGGGACGAGCGCCGCGGCACAAGCGGCCTTCGGGAGATCGATGCTTGAAGTTGGCAATGGTGAGGGGACATGCCGAGACGCAGGCCCGAGGTTTTTAAGCGCATTCTGGGGGCTGGATGACGGAATGCCGCAGCAGATCTGTCCGACCGCAACCGCACTGGATGGCATGCCGATCACCTTCTCCTGGCTTCTCGATCCGGCATCGATCGACCCCGCCGACTTCACCGTGGATCGCAGCGACGGAACAGTCACTGTGCCGACATGTGCCACACTTATGCCTGCCAATGAGTGGAATGAAACCCAGACGATCCTGCTGACCGGCGATTTTGGGGATGCCGAATTGGGTGTTTTCCCTGTTCGGGTGCAACTGGTCGGAGAGCTGGTGGGGCGCTCACCGAACTCGGCACGGAGCGAGGCGTTTTCCCAACTCAGTTCACCTCCTATAAGAAGCCTTTCGGCCGGTCCCTACATCGTTGATGCATGGCGGATCGATCCCGCCCTTCTGGTGAACGATGCCAACGCCAGCACGGTCGGCTCGACCTTTATCCGCGTCGTATGGTCGGGGGGTATCACGGACTATCCGACCGGAAACGAAGTCGGTAGTGACGTGACGAGTGCCTACCGATTGACTTACTTGTATGGCGGAAAACCCGTTTCGATGGCACCGCTGGACATCGGGGACCTGAACGACGGTGACAACATGCATGACCTGAGTTTTCCAGCGATTCCGGCCCGGGCGCAACTTCTGACGATCACGCTGCCGGGCATGCTGGTAGAAGATCCCAATGGGGACCCCAATCCCGCCCAGGTGTTCCGTTTTCAGGAAACCTGACTTTGTTTTGAAAGGCCGGAGTCTCGCCATGATGGTCACTCGCTATGCGTGACATGACGCGGCAGGGGGTTCCAGCCAGACGGCCAACCCTGTGTACGGATACAGCTACACGATCCTATCGGGCAGGACGCTGAGCAGCATCACGCTGCCGAACAACTTGAACCTGGGCATTTTGGGCATGGCGATGGTGTGAGGATTGCTCGCCCTGAAAGACGGATGAAGCCAGCCGGCCCTGATTCAAAAACCGGGAGGAGCCCTTGGCTTTCGATCATTTCATCTCGATGGTCACCTTGTCGAGCTTGCCGGTGAAGGGGAAGGGGGCCTTGTAGTCCCGGCTGACCGAGGTGCCTGAATTGCGGCCGATGAGCAGGCCGAAGCCGGTCATCGCGCTGTATTGGCCGGCCATGCGGATACCTTTCCCTTCGGCGACCTTGACCCCATCGACCCAAAGGGTGGCATCGGAAACGCTGTAATCGGGCTTCTGGTGTTTCTCCACCGGCTTGAAGTGGATGGCCAGGGTGTGCCTGCCCGGGGGAATCGGATCTGGTGAGGAGATTTTGGCCTCGCTGAGCTTGAGGTAGTTGTGGGCGTAGTGGAACCGGTTGTCCTTGAGGAACAAAGTCCAGCCGCCGAATTCACCGCCACTGCAGGCCAGCACACCCTGGGCGCCATCGGCAGGTATTTCCACCTGGGCGGTGACCGTGTGCTCCCTGCCCATGACTTGCGGGGCGGCCAGAGGGTGCAAGATGGATGTGCCGGGGTAGAGGACATACCGGTTTTTGGGTAGCCCGGCTACCGGGCGGGTGGGGTCGGCGGCGCGCTCGTAGCGGCGGTCATCCAGCGGGAGGACGCCATATTTTTCTGCCTCAGACTGCCAGAGGGAAACGAGTTCCGCCAGTTTGGCCGGGTATCGGGCCGCCAGGTCGTTGGACTCGGTGAAATCGGCATCGGAGTGGTAGAGCTCCCACTTGTCGCTTTCCCATGGGGCGCCCTTCTCATGCCAGGCGACGGCCTTCCAGCCGCCGGCCCAGATGGCGCGGCTGCCGAGCATCTCGTAGTACTGCACCTTCTTGCGGGTGGGGGCCTTCGCCTCGGTGAACGAGTAGGCCATGCTGACGCCGTGGAGCGGCATCTGAGCCACGCCGTTGACGGCGGAGGGGGCCGGCAGGCCACCGGCCTCGAGGATGGTGGGAACGACATCGACCAGGTGGTGGTACTGGTCGCGGATGGCGCCGCCATCCTTGATCCTGGCGGGCCAGGAGACGATGAACGGATCGGTGTTGGCGCCGGCGTGTGTGTCTTGTTTCCAGCGCTTCAGTGGCGAGTTGCCAGCCAGGGCCCAGCCCATGGGGTAGTGCGGGTCTGTGGAGGGGCCGCCGGCCTCGTCGAGCTTGTTGAGCATCTCGGGCACGGTGTCGGGGAAGTAGTTGCGGTAGCGGTCGGTGTTGAGGGTGCCGTTGGCCAGGCCCTCCTGGGACGCGCCGTTGTCTGAAACGACCAGGACGAGGGTGTTGTCGCGGATGCCCAAGTCGTCGAGCGAAGCCAGCACGCGGCCGAGGTGGTGGTCGGCATGCTCGACAAATCCGGCGAAAACCTCCTGAAGCCGGCAGTAGACCTTTTTCTGGTCATCGGTCAGATCGGACCATTTCTGCACACCAGGGCTGGACGGGGGGAGGACTGAATCCGCCGGAATGACACCCAGCTTGCGCTGCCGCTCGAAGGTTTCCTGGCGCACCTTGTCCCATCCCTGGTCGAACTGGCCGCGGTACCTGGCGATGAACTCCCTGGGCGCATGCAGCGGGGCGTGGGCCGCGCCGAGGGCGAGGTAGGTGAAGAACGGGCGGCCGGTGTTGGCCTGCTGCTGGTCGCGGATATCAGCGATGGCGCGGTCGGCGAGGTCTTCGGTGAGGTGGTAACCGGGGCGGGCCGGGGTATCGATGAAGTGGTTGTCGCGGACTAGGAGGGGCGCCCACTGGTCGGTCTCGCCGCCCAGGAAGCCGTAGTACTTCTCGAATCCCATGCCCAGGGGCCAGCGGTCGAACGGGCCGGCCGCGGTGTAGGCGGTGTACGGGGCGAGGTGCCACTTGCCCTGGGCCATGGTGTTGTAGCCGTTCTGCTTGAGGATCTCGGCGATGGTTGCGGCGCTTTTTGGGATAGCGCCGTAGTTGGAGGGATAGCCGGTGGCCCCCTCGGTGATCGCAGACAAACCGATGGAGTGGTGGTTGCGGCCGGTGAGCAGCGCGCCGCGGGAGGGCGAGCAGAGCGCCGTGGTGTGGAAGTTGCGGTAACGCAACCCGCAGGCGGCGAGCTTGTCGAGATTGGGCGTCCGGATCGGTCCGCCGTAGCAGCCGAGGTGGCCGAAGCCGACATCATCGAGGACGACCAGCAGGACATTGGGAGCGCCTTGGGGTGCCGTCACCGGCAGGGCGGGTTTCCAATCGGGGACCGAGTTTTTGTAGCTTTGGCCGATCTTGCCCTGGAAGGCCGGCGGGGGTGGTGGCAGCACTGAGCGGTCGGGCATCTGAGGGGCAGGCGCGCCGGTTTGGGCGAACGCGTGGCTGAGACCAACGGCCAGCCAAGCCGGCGGGCAGACAGCCACCAGCAGCGCCAAGATGCCTGGGCGGGTGAAAACGCGCATGGGTGTACCTCGTTGCTTGCCGATGGCGGGCGATATTTTCATCGTAACGTGGCTTTGAGTCGGCTTTGGCCCGGGTGATCAATCCTTCAGGTTTTCCGCATTAATCCAGCGCCAGCGGGCCTTGGTGAGAGTGAATTTGCCGCCCCAGGGGGATGCCGTGACCGGGTTCAAGGTCACCACCTGGCCGGGCAGGGCGCGGCTGCTGAAGCGCCAGGCGGTTTCGCCCGGGGGAAGGCTGACGGGGGTTTTCTCCAGGCCATTCTGGCGGAAGACCAGCCAGCGCGGCAGCTTGCCCACCATGGGCAGCCAGCCCCAGCGACTTTGGGTGGAATATTCCACCTCCAGGCTGAGGATTTTGCCCGCCTGGCCCGGGGGCAAGGTGATGGTGCCGGAATCATCGGGCAGGGATTCGCCCTGCCAGTTTCCCGCTCCTTTCCAGTCAGCTTGCCTGCGCAGGATCTGATGGCTGGAGGTGGCGCGGCGCGTGGTGTAATTGAGATAAACTAGTTCGTAGAAAGGCCAGTTGCTGTCGCGCACCCAGTTTTCATAGGAGAACTGGCTGAGGCCGGGGATGATCACCACTTCGGGTTTGCACTCGGTAAATTTGGCGGTGTACCGGTCGCGCCTGGGGCCCAGCGCGTGGATGATGTAATCACAGTCGGGATGAAGGACTCCCAGGGTGGTCTCTGGCAGACCGGCGAAGGTGGACCAGATATTTCCCTGGCGCGAACCGGAGTCCGGCAGGGCTTGCTCCACCTCTTCGAGGACTTGGTCGAGATCCTGGCGTAGTCGGGGGGACAGGGTGCCGCCGGGAAGATTTCCAACGGCCATGACCAGGTTTTTCAGGCCGCTTGCCACCTTGGGCAATTTGAGGGCGCCCTCGTACCGGTGGCGGGTGGGCCAGAAGAACAGGGCCGCCAGCAGCAGGGCGGGCAGCGCCGCCCCGACTAGGGTGCCCGCCTGGCTGGATTGGCTGGCCAGCAATCTGGCCCCTTTCCAGCCGAGAACGATCAGGATGATGAGGAGCGACCGGCGCAGGGTGGTGATGTAGACGGGGTTGAGGACTCCCATCAGGGCATAGGTGCTGATGCAACCGAATATGAGGAGTGCCAGCATGACATGGGGGGTGATGGACCCGGGGGATCGAGCCCTCCAGGCCAACAAGGCAACCGCGGCAACCACTGCCACCAGGAGGGTGGTGCGGACATATTCAATGACAAGGAATTGCTGGAAGCTGTGGATGAAAGGGTTGGGTGGCACACCGAAATACCAGAACTGGTCCGCAGGCACGATGGCCAGGTTGAACCGGACGAAATCTGTGAGCGCCGGGAGGCCTCCAAGCAGCAGCAATGGCAGGCCCAAACCGCAGAAAATCGCAACCGTGGCGATGAGCAGGCCCTGGAGGGCTTCGGCACGGTTGGTAGAACCCAGGCAAGCCAGCAGGGTGACCGCCAAGGATGCAAGGCAGGCGGCCAAGCCCAATTCGGTGCCCAGCAGCAGGGACAGGGCGAGCAGGAGTCCGGCGGTGGTCGCGCGCCATTTTGGCCCCAGGGGGGAGAGCGCGGCGGCGGCGGCCAACACGGGCATCACGCCACGCAACCCGTACAGGCTGTTGTCGCATTCCGCCAGTTGCCACATATCCCAGGCGTCGCTTGCCATCACGGCCAGAGCCCACGGGACCACAGCTTGCCGCAGGGAGCGGGTCCAGGCCCAGAAAATGGCGAGGTAGGCCGCATGGAATCCGACGATGCTAACCAGGTGCCTGGCCAATTCGGAGGCATGGATGGTTCGGCCGCCCAGCCAGTGCAGGGGATAATGGAGCGCCGGAATGGCAGGGCCATGGAAGAAGGAGAACCCGGTACCGACTGTCTCGCCATGGTCCATGCGGACCAGGGGATTGTGCATTTGAAATGGGCCATCGTTGGCGGGGCCGTCGAATGGATACAGTTGGTTGCCAGCGAGCGCCAAACGATAGAGAAAGTGCCAAGCCAGATAGATGATGGAAGCAGCCAGGGCCCACCGGCCCGGGAAAACAGGCGCCTGGCTATTTGCCGTATTGGGGGCGAGGGTGGGAGTAGGTGCCGGGTGCATGGAGTTATTCTGCAAAAAGGCCGGGCACCTTGGCAGGTCATCCCCGGCTGTTACAGTAAAAGAGCGGGAAATTGCCCGGGGACGCCCCGGCCAACCGTTTGGCTCCGCCAAGGGGCCTGGAAGGAACTGGAACGCGGCGAGGCGCCGGGAGGGGACCCACGCAAAGGGCAGTTGTGAATCTGGTCAGGCCGGAAGGAGCAGCCATAAGCAGCAAGCCCTTGTGCAGTGGATTATCCTCTTCCGGCGCCACGCCGCGGAACCGATCCCAATCGGTCTCCGCACCGGGTGGTGCCGCGGGAGGCTCAGGTGGCGAAGGCCCGATCCAAGGAAAAAAGTCAGGAAGCTGACCCCGCGAATTCCGGGGCGATTCCCGAACCGGTGACCAGTTCCGGCGCATCCTACACCGTTTTGGCCCGGCGCTACCGCCCTCAGGATTTCTCCACACTGGTGGGCCAAGACGCGGTTTCACGCGCGCTGGGCAACGCCATCCGATCTGGCCGTATAGCCCATGCCTACCTGTTCACCGGGCCAAGGGGTGTGGGGAAGACCTCCACGGCGAGGATTTTGGCCCGCTGCCTCAATTGCGAAAAGGGGCCCACACCGGAGCCCTGCGGCGCTTGCGGCATCTGTCAGGCGATCACCCGCGGCGACGAGGTGGATGTCCTGGAGATCGACGGGGCGAGCAACCGGAAAATCGAGCATATCCGCGAACTGCGATCGACCGTGGGTTACCAGCCGGTGCATTGCCGGTTCAAGATCTACATCATCGACGAAGTGCACATGCTGACGACGGAGGCCTTCAACGCGCTGTTGAAGACCCTGGAGGAGCCGCCGCCGCATATCAAATTCATCTTCGCCACCACCGACCCGCAGGACTTGCCGGCCACCATTCTTTCCCGATGCCAACGGTTTGATTTTTCCGCCATCCCGGCTCCGGTGATGCGCAAGCTGCTGGCGGAAATCATCACCAAAGAGGGGCGGGAGGCCGACCCGGACGCGCTGGATCTGGTGTGCCGGCAATCGGCCGGGTCGATGCGTGACGCGCAATCCCTGCTGGACCAGGCCCTGGCGTATGCCGATGGCGTGTTGACGGCGCAGGCGGTCCACGAGCTGCTGGGCTCGGCCAACGAGGACCTGGTGGCGCAACTTGCCCAGGCCATCCGCACAGGGGATGCGGCCGGCGTGATACGGGTCCTGGATTGCCCTGAGGCGCTGGCTGTGAGCTACAAGCAGTTGCTGATGCAACTGGCCTCCTGGTGGCGGGACTGCATGCTGGTGCAGGCGGCTGGAAAAAACGCGCCCACCCTGAATGTGAGCCCGAAATTCGCTGATCAAGTTCAGGAATTGGCCAAGGGCCTGGGGATGGAAACCACCCTCGCCGGGCTGGACCTGATCGACAGCGCCCTGATGCGCCTGAAGGATAGCCCGCACCCGCGCCTGCTGGTGGAACTGACCCTGGTGCGCATGGCGCGGTTGGGGGAATTGATTCCCATCGGCCAGTTGGCCCTGGCCCTGGTGGACGGGCGGGGCGGGGCGCCTTCTGGTGGAAGTCCGCCACCCCGGTTGGCGGCACCGCCCATCCAGCGCGATCCGGGGCCCGACCCAAAAAAAGCCTTGGCCGGGGGCCGGGCTGAGGTCCCGGTAGCCCCGGCTCTCCCCAGCCCTGCGGCCGGCGCCCCGAAGCCAGCGGAATCCTCAGGAGCCCTGACTGTCCCGGATTCCGCCGGGCCCCGCTCCCTGGCCGACGCCTGGGATGAGATTCTGCAATCGGCCGGGATGACACTATCTGCCGGACTAGTGAGCGCGGAACCACCGCGGGTCACCGGGCCTGGAATGGCGGTGTTGCGTTTCCCAGCGCGGGCCGCGAAGGACCATGATTTTGTGCAGTCTCGCCTGGGAAGGCTGAACGATCTGGCCAGGGAGCAAACTGGTCAGTCGTGGGTCTTCAGCCTGGAGCTGGAAGGCGGGTCGGGGGGTGTCCTGCGGGACCGCAGACCTGAAGGGGGAGAAAGTCCCGTCGCTAGCCCCCAGCCGGCGGTGACAGCGGCCAGCCTGTTGCAGGAGCGAAGCGAGATAGAAAAAATTCCACTCGTGAATCGCGCGATCGAGATTTTTCACGCGGAAATCTTGCACTTCGACATGGGCTTCGGCAAAAACCCGGCTAAATTGGATTCTCCGCAAAGTGATTCCTGAAAAGGGTTTGTGTTAATAAATCTTCTGGTTTTTCCGCAAGTCGTCATACTTCCAAGCAAAATTCGGGCCAAAATGCGGGGCCTCGGGGCCGGTCAAGGATACAATACGCCTGACGGAACCTGAGATCGCAGGGCGAGGGTCCAATAAGGACAGCCAACGGATGGCGCGGTTTGCCATTCCCCAGGAAGGTACCACCCAGGGTTTGGAATTTATGTTCAAAGAGTTGGGCCAGTTTGCCTCGATGATGCGGGCGATGCCCGCCATGAAAGAAAAGCTGGAGCGGTTTCAGAAGCGATTGCCCCAACTAACCGCTGAAGGCACCGCCGGGGAGTTTCCCGCCCAGGTGACGGTGCATGTGAACGGCCAGATGGAAACGATTTCCTGCCGGATTCCCGATCAGGCGTTGATGGTGGGGGGAGGCCGTTTGGGTGAGATGGTTCAAGCTGCCACCAATATCGCCTTGTTGCGGGTTAGGGCGCAAATCGCCGCGGAAATGAGCGAAATCACCGGAGGGATGAATCTTCCTCCGGGAATGTTTCCCGGATTGCCGGGACTGCCCGGCTGAGATGGAGCGGGTTTGAGTGGTAGCGGAAGGATGCGATCCGGATGATGACAGGCCAAAAGCAACGGCACCCGGGACAGGGATGGGATCAGGAAGGGCGAGGCTCATCGCAGGCCAAGCCGGTTCTGGACCGATTGCAAGAAATGCTGGGGGCGCTTCCCGGGATCGGGCCGAAAAGTGCCGAGCGGATCGCCCACCACCTGCTGGCGGCACCGCGGGACGAGGTGCTGGAACTGGCTGAAACGCTGCGGGCGGTGAAGGAAAAATTGCGGCGCTGCGCCCGGTGCTGCGCGCCCACCGAGGCGGAGGTTTGCCCCACCTGCCTGGATACAAGGCGGGATTCGGGCCTTTTGTGCGTGGTGGAACAGCCGCGGGACCAGGCGGCCCTGGAGCGAATGGGAACCTACCGGGGGCTGTACCACATCCTGCATGGGCGTTTGTCGCCGCTGGAGGGGATCGGCCCGGAAAAGCTGACCATCGACCGCCTGGTGGAAAGAGCCCGCGGCGGCGAGGTGCGCGAGGTGATTCTGGCGACCAACCCCACGTTGGAAGGGGATGGCACCTCGCTTTACATCGCGGGGCTGCTGGGCCACATGGGCCTGAAGATCACCCGGTTGGCCCGGGGGATTCCGGCGGGCTCGATCCTGGAATTCGCCAACAGCCAGATGTTGGCGGACGCGATGGACGGCAGGAACACCTTCTGACCTGGTGAGTTTTGCACGCGGGGACCGACCCGCCTGTTGAAGCGAGGATGCCCGAACCACGATGCGACTTGAAACCTCCCTATCCCAGCGGCTGGCTATCGAGACCACGATTGGTCCGAGGATGATCCAGTCCATGGAGATCCTGCAGATGCCCCTGCAGGCCCTGGAGGAACGGATCGAGCGGGAGATGGAGCAGAACCCCGTGCTGGAGGTGATTCCCCGGGGTGAGCAGGAACTTCACGAGGGGGAGCCAGCGGAGCGAAAATCGAGGGATCCGGAACTGGGCGTGCTGCGGATGGACCCGGTGAAGGGCGAGGCGGATTTTCAGCGCCTGGACCTGATGAGCCGGGACTACCGGGATTTTGACGATGAATCCAGACCCTCGCGCTCCCGCATGGAAGAGCTGGGAGACCGCCATCTGGACATGATGGCGAACATCGCCTCGCGGCCACCCAATCTGCATGACCACCTGCAGGAGCAATTGAGCTTCCTGAACCTTCCAGCCGAGCAGTTGGAAAGGGTGCGATATCTGATCTCGGCCGTCAACGAGCAGGGCTTGCTGGATGGCAGCCTGGAAGAGTTGGCCCAGGCGCACGACCCGCCCCTGAACGCGGAGGATCTGGCCGGGCCGCTGGCGGCACTGCAGGGACTGGATCCGCCCGGTGTGGGCGGCCGCGACCTGAAGGAATGCCTGCTGCTGCAGGTGACGCCGGACCTTCCCCATGCCGACCTGGTGCGCACGCTGATTCTGCACCACCTGGAGGATATCCAGCACAACCGGATGCCGGTCATCTGCCGGCGGACCGGCCGTGACCTGGAGGAGGTGCGGGGTGCGCTGGAAGGGTTGCGAACGCTGAATCCAAGGCCCGGGGCAGCCTTCAGCGGTACCACGGGCGCGGCGATCAAGCCGGATGTGGTGGTGGACCGGCTGGACAGCGGCGAGTATGTGGTGCGCCTGGCCGAGGACGCGATCCCCGGGCTAAGGATCGACCCTTCCTACGCGCAGATGGCCCGGGACCGGCAGACGGACAAGCAGACCCGTATCTACCTGCGTGGCAAGATCAGCTCGGCCCAGTGGCTGCGTGACGCGATCGAGCAGCGGAAGCGAACGCTGGAACGGGTGACGCGGGCGATTGTGGACCGTCAGAAGGCTTTTTTGGACCAGGGCCCGGATTTCATCGAGCCACTCAAGATGCAGGATGTGGCCGGTATGGTGGGGGTGGATGTGAGCACCGTCAGCCGTGCCGTGTCGGACAAGTGGGTCCAGACTCCCAGGGGCCTGTTTCCCCTGAAGCGGTTTTTTGGCGGGGGCACCACGACGGCTGCCGGCGTGGACATCGCGTGGGAAAACATCAAGCGTAAACTGTTGGAGTTGGTTGGGTCGGAAGACAAGGCCAACCCGCTTTCGGACGAGGATCTGGTGGAGCGCATGGAAAAAGACGGCGTGCCGATCGCCCGCCGAACCATCACCAAATACCGCAAGATGCTGAACATACCCTCCAGCCGCGAACGAAAGGCCTGGAACGGTTGAAACCTGGAACCTGTTTTTTCATGTGGAGAAGACCATGACCTGTGTCGCCTTGAGCCTTTGCCTTGCCCTGATCCCGGCCCAGCCACCTGCGGCCGGGCAGCCATGGACCGAACCGGAGTCGGTCCACCTGAAGGATGTGAAGCAGTTGACCAGGGATTTCGCCCGGGCAGGGGAATCGTATTTCTCGCCGGACGGCAAGACCCTGATCTTTCAGGCGGAGGAATTGGCCAAGGGGGAGGGGACCAATCCCTTTTACCAAATTTACACCTTGGATCTGGCGACTGGCGCCACCCGGCGGGTGAGCCCGGGGGTGGGCAAGACCACCTGCGCCTATTTTCACCCCACGGGGAAGAAGGTTATTTTCGCCTCCTCCCACCTCGACACGAAGGCCAAGGACAAATACGCGCCCGAATTAGCCGCCAGGGCCGAGGAGAAGGCCAAGGGGGTTCGCCGGCGATACCAATGGGATTTCGATGAGAACATGGATATTTTCGAGGCCAACCCCGATGGAACGGAGCTGAAGCGACTGACTGACACCAAGGGTTACGACGCCGAGGGAAGCTATTCACCTGACGGCAAGCAAATCGTCTTCTGCAGCAACCGGAGCGGCCCTGAGAACCTGGAGCTGTACATCATGGACAGCGACGGAAAAAATACGCGCCAGCTCACCAAGGCTCCCGGTTGCTACAACGGTGGGCCGTTCTTCTCCCCGGATGGCAAGCGCGTGATTTTCCGGTCTGACCGTTCCAAGAAGGATCATCTGCAACTGTATGTGATCAACAACGACGGGACCGGGGAGCGCGTGCTCACCAATGACCTCGATTGGGTGTGCTGGGGGCCCTACTGGCACCCGGATAACAAGCATATCGTCTACGCCGGGGCCAATCACGCCGTGGCCGGTCGGCCAAATTATGACATTTACTGGATGGATGTGGAGAGCGGGAAGAAAACGAGGATCACCCACGCGCCGGGTGCCGATGTCCTGCCTGTTTTCAGCCCGGATGGCAAGAAAATGGTTTGGACCTCGAACCGCGACGGCCGGCAACCCAGCCAGGTGTGGATGGCTGATTTCGTGGCCCCCAAGGATTGACCCTAACCACCCGGTCCAGGCCCAAGAAGCCCATGCCATGAGCGCCCGGATAGTTGCCATCGAGGATGTGCGGCGGGCCGAAGCCGCCATCCGGCCCCATCTGTCGCCGGCTCCGCTGATCCGCTCCCATGCCCTGGAAAAGGATCTGGGGCTACCGTCTGGCCGTCGGGTGTGGTTGAAAGACTATGGGTGGACGCCTTCGGGATCTTTCAAGTTGCTGGGTGGCCTGAATTGGATGGCTAACCACCTTGGGGATTTGGGAGACCGGCCGGTGGCGGCGCATTCCTCGGGGAATTTCGCCTCGGGGATCGCCTTCGCCGGCATGTGTTTCGGCAAGCGGGTGATCGTGGTGATGCCCGAGACTGCACCCCGGGTGAAATTCGAGAAGACCCGATCCTTCGGGGCTGAAATCCGAACCTATGACATCGCCCGGGATCATTTCACCGGCGAGCGGGACCGGCTGACCCGTGAGATCGCCGAGAAAGAAAAGGCCCTGCAGGCCTCGCCATACGATGATCCGCATGTGATCGCAGGCAATGGCGTGGGTGGCATGGAAATCTGCTCGGAAATAGCCGGGCAGGGCAGGGGAATCTCGCATTTTGTCTGTCCGGTCAGCGGCGGGGGTTTGATGGCGGGGCATGCCTTGGCGGTCCATGATGCCTTTCCATTGGCGCGCATCACAGGTGTGGAACCGGCCGGTGCGGATGATTTCAGGCAATCGTTGGCCGCGGGCCGGCGCGTGCGGATGGAAAGGCCTTCCAGCATTTGCGACGGGCTGCTTTCCTACGATGTGGGGGAGCACAACTGGCCGATTTTGAGCCGGTTGGTGCGTGAGTCGCTTGCCATCACCGACGAGAAAACCCGATCGGCCATGCGGTGGCTTTACCTGAACCACGGATTGCGGACCGAGCCATCCGGCGCGATCGCCGTCAGCGCCCTGCTGGAGCGGGGTGTTGATTTGTCGGGCGATGGGGATCTGGTGGCGGTGATCAGCGGGCGGAATGTGGATGAGCCGTCTTTCCGCCAATGGATCGAGTTGCCTGCAACCGCCTGAGTGTTTTTATGCCGGACCTATTTGCCCAAATTGTGGATGGGCAGCAGGTTTGCCATGGACTCTACCCTTGCGCGTGGAATCCGCGGTGTGCCGCCCACCTCGCCGGCCACGCAGGCAGCCAGTGCATTGGCGAAGCCGAGCATTTTTTCAGGGGGCGCACCTTCCAGGAATTGGCTGATGAGGCCGGCTGTGAAGGCGTCTCCCGCACCCACGGGATCCCCTCCGGAAACCGGATGGCCCGCCACACGCCACGCGCCAGAGCCTGTCACCAGCATGGCTCCGTTGCCGGCATCGGTGACTGCCACCAAGTGGAGATGATGCTTTGTCAGAAGGGCGCGGGCCAGGCACAGGTTGTCGGGGCCGTCGACGGTGGAGTTTTTGGCGATTTGTCCCAGCTCCGCTGTGTTCACCTTCAGCCAGTTGGCGCGCGCTAGCAGGTCGGTGATCAGTTCGGGGCTATGGAAGGCTTGCCGCAGGTTCACATCGAAAACCCTGGCGGCCCGGGGGGCAGCTTCGAGGATTACGCGCACCGTCTGGCGTGTGACATGGTTCCGGCTGGCCAGAGTGCCGAAAACAATGGCCCGCGCGGTTGAAGCGGTGGCTAGGATGGTTTCATCCGGCTCGAGGAAGTCCCATGCCGAGGGGGCCAGGATGTTGTAGGCCGGTTCCCCATCCGGCATTTTTTCCACCAACACCTTGCCGGTGGGAAAACGGGAATCGACCTGGGCGCAGGTGAGGTCGATCCCCGCATCAGCGGCCAGATTGGCAAGTTGGCGACCGAGGTCATCGTCGCCCACCCGGCTGACAATGGCGGAAGGGTGGCCCATCGCATGCGACTGGAATGCCAGATTGTAAGGGGCCCCACCGGCACGCGGGCCCTCGGGGAGCATGTCCCACAACCATTCCCCCAGGCCCAAAACCTCGACCATGTTTTGCACCATCGCTTGGCCAACAAAAAGCCTTTCCCCTGAACTGTACCGATTCCAGGCAGGTTATGCCGGGTCAGGCAGGCGCCGATTCCGCCAAGGCCCTGGCGCGGTCCAATCGATTGCGGAGGGTGGCCTCGAACCCCCGCAGTTCGGCGGGCATGAATTCCAGGGGAACCACGGTGGCATGGTGGGTCATCGCCAGTTTGACCCGCACCGGGTATTCGGTGCGGCCTCGGGCTGTCCAAAGGGCGAGGGCGTAGAGGGCCATCTGGTTGTGGTAACGGGAAACGATGCCTTCGACCGGTTCCTCATCGGTTTTCCAATCGATGATGGTCCCATCCTCGAGCAGGCGGTCCAACCGCCCCTTGATGAGCCAGTTTCCCAGGCGCAGCGAGAAATCGGTTTCCGCGGAACCCGGAGTCCGCAGTAATTCAAGGAATTCCTTTCCTTCGTCCCTGTCGAGAATGGACAGGATTTTTTCGGCGGTGGAGGCCACCTGACCCGCGAGGAGGTCGGCACCCCCGGAAGAGTTGTCGGCCTCGCCTGATTCCAGATCACGGGCCCGACATTCCCGCAACAGGGCGCTGGCCATATTGGTGAGGAAGCGTTTGCGGTCATGGCCGGCCGGCAGGGTTTCCCCCATTTCAAATCCCCGGTGCACCAGCGTGCCCACCACGGAGCCTGGGGTATCGCGACGGGCGCGCAGCACATTGCCGGACACCCAGTCCGCCGGGATGGGACGCACCCTTGGCTGCAGTCCCAGGTGGGCCAATTCCAGAGCCTGGGCGTTGTCATCCTGGCCTGTGACAAATCCCTCGGCGCGTTTGACGCTTAGGCTGGCGGGACGCTCGATCCTGGGAAGGATCGGGTTGGGCCCGGCGTGGCAGACCGGTTTCTCCCCGGCGGCCTGTTGCGGCTCGGTAGGGAGGTCCGAATCACGGCACGAAGCGGGCCAGGAACCCTCGCAAAACCATTGGGGCCACAGCCGATAACTTTCCGGATTGGCGGCCGGACAAGAACCGGCGACAAACAGCCCCGCCTCGGAACGGGTGATGGCCACATGGAACAGCCGGACCGATTCCTGTGCCTGAAGGACTTGATCCGCATGGGATGCCAAGGCGAGCAGGGTTTGGCCCTCGATCTCATCGGTGAACTGGTTTTGGCCATCCACCAGGTGATCGGGATATTTGAACAGGGGTAGGCCGAGGAGCGGGCCGTGTCGGTCCGGATTGAAAGCCTGAAAATATTGGCGGTCGAGAATCACCATGTTGGAACCGAGGGGCATGCGATTGCCGCGTTCCCCGACCGAAGGGACCAGCAAACCGACCACCCTGGCTTCCAGACCCTTGCTGACATGCACGGTCATGATGCGTACCAGGTCTTCACCCGGGCCCAGCTCGGCATCCACCTTCTCGGCGATTTCTCCCTCCATCAATCCGGTGAGGGTTTCAGCCATTTCCCTCAGGCTGAGAGGAGAGCCGCTTTCCAGTTCCTCCATGCGCCCGAGGGCGTGGTCAATCCCCCGCGCAGAGCGGTCGAAGGATTCGGGTGAAGCGCCCGGGCGCGCATTCCATGCGGCGATGGCCAACCAGGCCCCGGATTCCTGGAGCACATGGCGGACGAGCTGATGGTGGGGCATGCGGTCCACCAAGGCCCGCCAACCGGAAGCACCGACCAACCGGCGCGCCGTGTTTTGCAGGTGATCCCGACGATGCTGTGCCAACGAGTCCCAGGCGGTTTTAGCCTCCACGCCCGTGGGGATAAAGGGTGCTGGCGCCTCGGGGTCGGCCAGGGCGCGCAGGCCCGCCTCCAGATTGGGCCGAACGGTATCGCCGGAAACACCCAAAACTCCAAGCAGCGTGATTTCTGAGGGTGTGAGGCGGGCAACCGGGCCCAGGAGCACTCCCAGGAGGGCGGGGTTGTCTGACGGGTCCGCCAGGAAACGGATCAGGTTCACCAGGTCGGCCACTTCCTGCCGCCGCCAAACGGCATCCCGCACCAGGGCCCTGCAGGGAATACCCTCGGCTGCGAGGGCCTCCTGGAGCGGATCGAGCAGCGTCTTGAAACTGTGGGCCAAGACGAGCATATCTTTCCAGGCCACGCCATGCCGGGTGTGCATTGTCCGCAGGTGGGCGGCCAGCATGCGCAGGGAGTGGGCGTTGAATCGGTCGGCCTTGGTCTGGGATTCCCCGGTAGGTGATTCGACTTCCTCGTTTTCGGTGGAGGGGGTCTCGGGATTGGGTGGAAGCAGCAGTTTCACGATGGACTGGCTGTTGCGCCTCGCGATTTTTTCCGCGGTTTCAGGGTTTGAAAGGTCGGGTTCACCGGATTCCAGCGGGACATGGCCCAGGCCAAGGTGGGCCATTCCAAATGAGCTGGCGCGGTCAATCAGCTCGAGGGTGGCAGGGGCGGTGCGGTAATTCTGGTTGAGTTGCCCCAATCCGACCTTTTCCCACTCCGTGGATTCCCGGTGCCGGAAATCGGTGCAAAACGCGTCGTACCAAGTGGGACGGGGTGCGGGGCGTGCCTTCAGGTAATCAGCGCGAACCTGCTCCATCAGGCGGGGATTGCTGCCGCGCCAGTGGTAGATCGCCTGCTCGGGATCTCCGACCAGCGTGAGTCGGCCCCAGGAGTCGGGATTCGCGGGGTCACCTCCGGAAAGCCTGCAGGCGATTTCCCATTGCTGCTGGGTGTTGTCCTGGAATTCGTCCACCATCAGGCGGGTGTATTCAATGCCGATGGCCTTCATTATTGCCTTGTCGCTTTCCTGGAGCACCTTGAGCAGCATGCGGCCCAACAGGAAGAACGGGTAGCTGTTTTCACGCTGGCACAAGGCCGCGAAACGCCGGTCCACCGCTTGCAATAAGCAACCCCAGGCCTGCCGCCACTGGCGGACAGGTTCGGGATCCACCAGCGGCTGTGCGGGGTCGAATTTTGGCGCGCCCTTCTGCAGCTCAACCAGCGGCGCAAGCCTGGATTGCAGGTCGGCGATAGTCGGGGAGTAGGGATTGTCGGCGTTTCCCAGGCCCTGTATCCGGGGTTGGCCGTTTCCTGTGAAGAGGCATTTCCTCAGGTCTTGAAAACGGGACCGGGGCGTTCCGGCATCCAACCGGTAACTGGCTGCAAGATTGCGAATATCAGCGGCGGCTTCTGTTTTTCGGCCCGCCAGTTCCGCCGCACCAATATTCAGAAGGTTGGGGATTGTCTGTTCCATTTCGGCCCAGCGATTTTCCCATTCCGTCACCCGGGGAGAAACCAGCAGGCCAAACTCATGGGAATTCACACCGGAATAACGAGGATCCGCGTGCAGGGACGAGATGGCCTGGCAGGCTTTTTCACCATCACCACCCGCCGTCAAAAATCGGACACAGATGGTCTCGATGGAGCGGCTTTCGTGCTGGCGGTGGACATGATCGAGCGATTTGGCCAAGACGGCATCCGGCCTTTCCAGCACCTGGTGCACGGCCCGGCGGATGACAACGGTGGTGGCGGTCTCATCCTGCACCGAAAAGGAGGGGTCGAGAGACAGGATTCCCGGACGATCGAGGGCGAACCGGCGGAGGATTTGCTGGACGAGGGCATCGGTGGTGCCGATAGCCGCGCCTGGCAATTGGGCCAACCATTTTTCCCACAAAGCCGCGCGGGGGTGTCCGCGCTGGAGATCGTGGTGCCATTCAACCTCCATGGCCTGACGCAACCGGTCTCGCAATTCGGCGCCGGCTTTTCGGGTGAAGGTGATAATCGCCAGTTGATCCATGCCCTGATCCTGGTTTTCCAGCAGTGTCTTGATGGTCAGGGCGACCAGTTGGGTGGTTTTGCCGCTGCCGGCCACGGCGTTGATCAGACCGAACCCGTCGGTGCGCAAGGCGTGGCGTTGGCCGGGCGTGAGTCGCTTGAAGGCGATTGTGTCGAGCATGGGATGGACTCCTTCTTTCAGCCGTTTTCAGGATGCCGGCAAGTGTTTTTCAGTGGACAGTACGAGCATTCGGGTTTGGGGTGATTGGGGCCGAAAGTGGTGAGGCTGATGACGCCCCCCCGAATGCCCCGAACATGGTTGGCCACTGTTTCGCCGATTTGATCGAGTTTCATGTGGAAGGGCCGACTTTGCCCCTTCACCCCGGGTAGTTTTGAGGACCCCTTCAGTTCAACTTCCTCGGGGCGGATGAGGAGGTAGCCGGCCTCAACCCAGAGGTCTGGGTTGTTTTCCTCGCTTTGCAGGGCCCAGCCATAGATCAGCGGTTGCAGCAGTCTTCCGGTGTCCACACGGTCGCGGATGGATGTCATCCGGCCGGTTTTGTGGTCCACCACCACGCGGCGGGGGTGTTTTTCCTCGTTACGAGCCAAGACCAGGTCGATCCGCCCGTGGACCACAATTGGACCCACCTCGGGATGGTTGATCTGGATGCTGAATTCTTTCTCCGAATCGTGCACCGAGTAGCCGGAAAGCAGGGCCAAATTGCCGCCCCGATCGAGCAGAAGCGGGGTCCTTTCGACCTGGTGGCGATGGAAATCGTCCAGGTATTCGGTGAAATCGGCGTGGTTGGTGACCAGGTGGCCGGTGAGGTTTTGCCAACTGGTGGGAAACGGCTCACCAGGCCGGAGCATTTCCTCCATCCCCTGGTGGATCAGGTTGCCCCAATGCATTCCCAGTCTGTTTTCGTCATCATCCTTCAGGCCCAGGGTGTGTTCCACAAAGAAGCGAAACGGACAGCCCGCGAATCGCTCGAGGGCAGTGGGGGAAAAACCCCGGGTCTCATGCCAGATGGCCCGAATCAGGGGCAAGGCCCAAGACTCGAGGGTGGGCTGCGGGACAATCGCATCGGCACCATCCTTGGTTTTCACCAGGGTTGGTATTCCATCCAGCCAAGAGCCTATTTCGCCTTTCAACGGGCTGCTTTCCAAAGTCTCGTCCCACTGGCGCAAACCTTGCCAGAGGCCGTCCTCCTCGCCGGGTTGAAGGGTGAGGATCGGTTCCTCTTTCAAACCGGTGACCTTGAGGATTTCGCGCCAAAACGGGCTAGGCTGGAGCCGCTCCTCGCCTTCCTGTCCCGGTCTGGTGAAAACCACGCGGCGGGTGGAAATCAGTCCCTGGCAAAGCATGAGCTTCGCTTCCCGTTCGATGCGACCAGGTTCGGCTGGATCGAGGTGATTCTCGCCACGGGCCCGTGGGGGGAAGGCATCCTGCCGCATCCCTGTCCAAAACAGGATGTCAAAATCGCCTCCACGCAACGCTTCTGGTAACAGGATCTGGACAGCCGCGGTGTCCTGCGCCCTCAGGCGGAAAGATTCGGATTGGATGGCCAGGGTGAGGGCTGTGGCCAAGTCAGGCTCATTGGTGTCCGGATTGGTGATGAAATATTCAGCCGGAGTGGAGGCGACGCCTTCCAGGGCATCGAGCAGGTTGTTCCAGGCGAGCTGATCCTCTTCCAGTTCCCGCTCCGGCAGTCCGGCCGGCCTTTGGGCGCCCGCAAGGGTGGTATCCAACTCGAGGCCCGCCAGGAAAGCGGCAAGGCGTGAAACCAACGTGGAACCGGGGGACTTGTCCGGGTGAACAAAGGCGAACACTTCCACCAATTCACGCAGGCGACCGCTGGCAGCCCGCGCCAAATCCAGCAGGTTTGCCGCCCATTGTTGCCTGCCGGTGTTCTCCTCCGCGGCCGAGGGAAGATCCTTGTCCGGTTGGCTGGCCCTTTGAATCGCATGGGTCCAGAATTCAAGCCATGCTTCAGGGGTTTTGGCTTTGCGCACACCCAAACCCAGGCGGCGCAATTGGGGAAGCAGCCATTTCTTTTCCAGCTTGCGGTTGAATTGACTGCTTCCCAGCAGGGTGTGGAGTTGTTCGTGGGAAAACAGGCCATCCCTCGCGGCCAAAGCGACGCGGACCAAACGGGCCAACCGGGATGACTCCAAAGTCATGGTTTCCGCCTGGGGCGAACAGGCGATTCCGGCGCGCTGGCAAGCCATACGAAATCTGGTGGCCTCGGAACTGTCCGGCACCACGATGGCTATGCGGTGGGGGTTTTCCCTCAAGTGGTGATCATCGCGCAACAGGGACCGGATTTCGGCTGTCACCCAGGAGGGTTCATCACGGCGCTGGGCCACCAGGGCCATGCGCAGGGCACCTTGGGGCAACGGGATGGGCGATTCCGTCTTGGGTGTGGAAAGACAGGCAGCCAACGGGGCCAAGGGGCCGTCAGGTTCTGCCGGATCTTGCATGGACCTGCCTGTGGGAAGGAACAAACGCTCGAGGGTCCGCTCGACATCCCCATGCCAATATTGGCCCCGAATGGAGGGTATCCACCAGCGAACCTCGGTGAGATTGGCCAGGTTTTCAACCAGCCTGAGTGACTGCTTGTCGAGATGGTGGAAACCATCCAGGAGGATGAACGGGAGATTGCGTTCCACCCAGCGGGCAACCGGCGAATCGGATTCGCCGAGTTCATCTATCAGGTTCTCAGTGGTGGAATGGAAATCGGAAGCGCCATCGGCTTCCAGGCCTTCGCGGTACAAACACATGACAGGTTGCAGGGCCTCGGATCGCCTGGTGGCCAAATCCCGTCCGGTTTCCCGGATCGATTCCGCCACTTCCTCGGCCAAGGGCTCCTGCGTATGCAGCTGATTCCAGGCACGAATGGCTTTTTCCACCATGCCCGGGGAGTGGGTTTGACCGGTGGCCTGGAGGGCGTGGGAGAATCGAAGGGCCTGCTCGGCACCGCCAATCAACCGGCTTTGGCGCATGCAGAAACCGCCCAGATGCGAGGCCAGCTCCGCAAGAGAAACGATACGGGGAAGCAAACGGGCCCCTTCAGCTCCGTTGGGCAGGGGTTGCTGCAAAGCCCGTCGCCTTCGTGCGGTTGGAACCACAATCCAGGCTTTCTGGCCCGCATCCGCCAGTTCTTTCCGCCACATGGCGATGGTGAAATCCTGTTCGCCATCCCCCGAAAAACCATCCCCTTCCGGTTCGGATGAACTGGAATTTCCGGGGTGGCTTTGGAAACAAGAAAATCGGGAAAAGCAGACGCGAAGCGGCACGGCAGGTTCCTCCAAGGCTATATTCGCAGGAACCGGGCAGATTTTTCAGAATATTGGGAGAATTTGGCAGCCCCTAACCACCGATTCCTCTGGAATGATTGACCGAACCAAATCGTAAGCGGTTTCAGTGTTTTCCTGTGGTTTTGGCCGCTATATTGAGTTTTTCGACCGCCTGCGGGCGTCGAACGGGACCGTAGCTCAACGGTTAGAGCAGGGGACTCATAATCCCTTGGTTCAGGGTTCGAATCCCTGCGGTCCCAGTTGCAAGTGGTTGTGAATACAGTTTTTCGGAATCAGTGAGGCGCGGGGAAGTTTCAGGCGGCGAAATCCAAGGGCTTGCCGGTGATCTTGTGGATGGTTTGGGCGATTTCACGCCCCTGATTCTCGTCCCGAGTGCGGAAAAGGATCGATTCCTGGCGACCCGAATGGCGGGTGAGGGCGATCACCACATAAGGGCGATGCATGACCAGAAAATAAAAAACAACCCCGGGCACCATGGTTGGCACCAGCAACAGGACCATCACCACCCATTCGAAAAATCCCATGCTGGAACGAACGGAACATTTGACACCCTCGTGGCCCTCAGGGAGGTGGTGCGCCTCGGCCAGGTTGACAAAACCGATATGGAATTTTCTGGTGATCCGCACCTGACCCTTGCGATTGCGTGTGAGGGTCAATTCCCCGTAGCTGCCCAACAGCAGCAACACTTGCGGAACCCCAAAGATTGACCACCCAATCAACCCACCCAAAGACAACGATTCGAACTGCCAGAGCGCAAAAAGGGTTACCAGAACACTCCCCGACCAAAGGAACGCGAGCATTTTGCGCGTGTGGGGGGCCATGGTTTCCACCCAGTGATGATTGACCACCTTGTGGGTGCGCCTGACCCGCTCCCCGGTTTGAAAATTCAGGCCGCATTGGACGCACAGGACCGAATCAGCGGGCAACTTCTGATGGCATTTCGGGCAGAGGATCTCCCCGCTATCGGTGATCGCGTAGGGCAGGCTGTCCTCCGGATCTTCCGAGGACGAATACTCCTCCACGGCCCGTTGGGGTTGGACCAGAAGCGAGGCTTTTGAGCCATCACCCGTTGGGTTGATAGGCCCAGAGGTTTGGGGTTCGCTTTTGGAGCCCCCCTCCCTTCCAGGAGAGGGGGGCTCCATCAACTGGTCCAGGATGGCATCGCCTGTTGAAACCTGGGAAGAATTTTCAAGCCTAGGCGGGGAATCGGGTGGCTGTTCAAAAAAAGGAGGGGGAGGAGGGGAATTTGGGGCTGGCGCTTTTGGAGCCGCGCCCTGTTTTTCCCCGATGAGGTGGCGGTAGTCGGTCCAGACCCCGCAAGAGGGGCAAGACCTTTTCACCTTGCCCGGAATGGGATCCAGAGGGATGCCACAACCGACGCAAATCAGCCGCATGGGCCAGCACCCCGGTGGAGCGGATCATCCCTCGTCGCCGTACTCATCCGACCATTCCTGGTACCAGGCCATCTGGATGGCCTCGAGGAGTTTCTCGCTGGATTTGTCCGGGGGACCTTCGAAATCCTCAAGATCGAGAATCCATCGGTGCATGTCCGTGAAGCGGACGGTGAGGGGGTTGAGGGTGTCGTATTTTTCAAACAGCCGTTCGCCGATTTCCCGGCTATCCGTCCAATTCAGCCCCATGGTCATCTCCTCAGGACAGGCAGGTTTCAGCGCAGGCTGGCCGCTTTGACCTCTTCCATGCGCTTGTCGCGGAGCACCTGGCTGGCGGCGGCATCCATCATGCGACCGGCAAGTCCCTGGGTGGCCTCGTTCAGCCCGTTGATCGCCATGTTCAACCGGTCACCATTTCCGGATGCCTGCGCAGAATCGATCTCGGCCAACGCTTTTTCAATCGCTTCCCTTTCGGCCGATTCAATCATCACCTCAGGGGAATCCATGACACGGCGGGTATGGCTTGCCAAGGACGAGGCCTTTTGGCCCAACTCTATGAAACGTCGGGCGTTGTGGTCTTCCCGGGCATGGGCGACACTTTCGAGCACCAGGTCCTCCACCTCCTCATTGGTGAGACCATGGGAAGGGGTGACAGTGACCTCCGCCTTCTTACCGGAACGGAGTTCCCGGGCGGAGACGGTCAGCAAGCCGTTGGCATCGACCAAAAAGGTCACATCCACCTGGGCCATCTGGGCGGGCATGGGCGGGATGCCGGAAAGCTTGAATTTCCCGAGTATCCTGCAGTCTTTCACCAATTCGCGTTCGCCCTGGCAGATGGTGATTATGATCGAGGTCTGGTTGTCCACCCCGGTGGTGAAGCGGTCGGTGGCGCGCGCCGGAATGGTTGTGTTGCGGTGAATCAGTTTGGTGACCGCGCCTCCGAGGGTTTCAATCCCCAGTGATAAGGGGACCACATCCAGCAACAGCATCCGGCGTTTTCCGCCAGTCAGCAAATCTGCCTGGATAGCGGCACCCAAAGCCACCACCTCGTCCGGATTCAATTCGACATGGGGCTTCCTGCCGAAGAACGCCTCCACCTCGGAACGGACTAGGGGAATACGGGTGGATCCACCCACCATCACCACCTCATCGATGGAGGACGGTTCAACTTGAGCATCGCGCAGCGCGGCCCGGCACTTGTCGAGCGACCGATGAACCAAATGGCGTGTGGCTTGCTCAAACTGGGCCCGGGTCCATTCCCTTTCGAGATTTCCACCTTCCGGCAGGGCCATGGTCAGTGTTGCCCGTTCGTTGGAACTGAGGCTTATCTTGCAGGCTTCCGCGGCGTCCCGGGCGGCGCTCAGCAGGGCCGGGGTGATCTTGCCAGGGGGAAGGGTGGAAAGGAGGGAATCTGAAAGGACCCGGTCAAAATCATCTCCACCCAACCGCGTGTCGCCCCGGGTACTGAGAACCTTGAAGACCCCCTCCCGGATGGACAGGATCGAACAATCGAATGTGCCGCCACCCAAATCGTATACAGCCACCGTGCCCTGCCTGCGCCTGTCCAGGCCGTAGGCGAGAGCGGCGGCGGTGGGCTCATTGACAATCCGGAGCACCTCCAGGCCGGCGATCCGGGCGGCATCCCGCGTGGCCTGACGCTGGGAATCATCAAAATAGGCCGGGACCGTGATGACAGCGCGGGTGGGGTTGCCGGCCCGGCGGCGCACCTCAGCCAGGATTTTGGCTGAAAGCTCCTCCGGGGTGAACAGTTTTCCGGCGGCGCGTATCGCCAGCAATGATCGGCCGTCCCCTGCCACCCTTTCTTCCACCGGGTAGGGAAGGTTTTTGGCCTCTTCCCTGGTTTCCGCGATCGAGCGGCCCATCAGGCGTTTGATGCTGTGCAGGGTGTTGGATGGATCGCTGGCCGCCAGGTCGCGCGCCTCCTTGCCGACTGTCACGGAACCGTCGGGAGCAATGTGAATGACGCTGGGGACCGAAACTTTGCCAGCCTGGCCGGAGAGGATTCTAGGTTCACCGTCCACCATCGCCGCGGCGAGGCTGTAGGTGGTGCCAAGATCGATGCCAACCACTCCTGTGGCGTGTGCGTTGTCACTCGCGCTCATGCGCAGGGAACCCCTGGGTGCCGGAAAACGGGCCGGACAGTGAAAACCGGGCCCGTACGCGTGATGGATAGGGTGCGGAGAAAAGATTGGGCGCTAAGGGACTCGAACCCCTGACCCGCACGGTGTAAGCATGCCGCTCTACCAACTGAGCTAAGCGCCCCAAAGTCAATCTAACAGAATTTTATGGATCCGCCCGTCCAAGTCACGGGCCAGACTCCTTAAAAATCTGCCATGGTTCAACAATTCGCGGGCCTGGACACGCCAATCGGGCCTGGTTGGATTTTGGGTGTGCAGGTTGGGGTTTTCCGGGAAAATGGTTTGCAACCTCCGCCAAACCCCGTCCCAATCCCTTTTCGCCTTTGCCAAATGCGCCTCCAGGGTCTGGGTATCCTGGTTTTCCAGCTCTTCGATCCTTTCCCGCCATTCCAACTGCTGCTCGAGGATTTCAGGCGGCATGTTCCGCTGCGAGGCGGAATCAGGCCCCCCGCACAACGCCAACAGGTGTTCGGCCCGGGAGAGTTCATCCTTCAGAACCTGGTAGGCCTGGTTGACCAGGCTGGCTCTTTCCTGACTGGCCTCCAAAAAAGCTTCCCCGGCCATACCGTGGGCGTCGGGATGGACCGCCCCACAAAGGGCCAGGTAATTGCGCTCCAGCGCCTCAGCGTCCTGCAGGAGGGTTTTGGGAAGCCCCAGCACAGCGAAATAATCGCAAGCGGTTGCCATGTCGAGCAGGGCCCAATGCACCGGAAAACTGAAAAGGCCGGGGACCTGACGGAGCCCCGGCCCGAAAATTGTAGGATGCGTCGCGCCGGGTCAGACCGAATAGCTGCTGCCGCAGCCGCAGGTGCTTTTAGCGTTGGGGTTGGTCACGCTGAAGCCGCTCTTATTGAGATCGTCATGGAAGTCGATGGTGGCACCCTGGAGGTACAGGAGGCTACGCTTGTCAACCACAACACCCACGCCGTCGAACTCATAAAGCTGGTCGAGCTTCTCGTTGTAGTTGGGGTCGAGGTCTAGCTTGTTCTGGAAGCCGCTGCAGCCTCCACCCTGGACGCGGACGCGAAGGTAAACCCGGTCCTTGAAATCGTTTTCCGCGATGATGGCCTTCACCTTGTCGGTGGCCTTTTTGGAAACGGTCATCGGGCAGGCCTGGGTCGCCGTGGCGGTGCCGGTGGAGCAGGTGGTTTCGTTGGTCGAGCAGCCGGACATGTCATCCTCCTTGCGGGTCAAAAAGTCCCAAGTAAAAACCTAGTTACCAGAAGAAGTTCAGGCTGTCACCGCCACCGTGGCGGATTCGGCCTCGCTGGAGCCCTGTTTTTGCTGGTAATCGCGGACGGCGGCCTTGATGGCATCCTCGGCCAGCACCGAGCAGTGCACCTTGACCGGGGGAAGGGCCAGCTCCTCCACAATGGAGGTGTTCTTGATTTCAAGGGCCTCGTCGAGGGATTTGCCCTTGAGCCATTCGGTGGCGAGGCTGCTCGAGGCGATGGCGGAGCCGCACCCGAAGGTCTTGAAGCGGGCCTCCTCGATGAGGCCGGTGGCCTTGTTCACCTTGATCTGCAGTTTCATCACATCGCCGCATTCCGGGGCGCCCACGACACCGGTGCCGACCACCGGGTCATCGCGGTCGAAGCTGCCGACATTCCGGGGATTGTTGTAATGATCAAGTACCTTGTTGCTGTATGCCATGACGGACTCCTGTTCCTCCGTGAAATGATAAGTCGGATAATTCGGGCTCAGTGGCCAGCCCATTGGACAGTCTTTAGATCAATGCCGGCCCGATGCATCTCGTACAGCGGGCTCATCTCGCGCAAGTGGTTGACGGCGCGGACAACATCGCGGATGACGAAGTCGATCTCCTCCTCGGTGTTGAAGCGGCCGATGCCGAAACGGATGGAGCTGTGGGCGCGCTCATCGTCGGCGCCCAGGGCCTTCAGCACATAGCTGGGTTCAAGGCTCGCCGAGGTGCATGCTGATCCAGAGGAAACGGCGATGTCCTTGATGCCCATCATCAGCCCCTCACCCTCGACAAAACCGAAGCTGAGGTTCATATTGCCCGGCAGACGCTCCGAGGGATGGCCGTTCACCTCGACATGGTCGAGCTGGCCCATGATTCCCTGACGCAGCCTTTCGCGGAGGTTGAGCAGGCGGGCGGATTCCTCGGGCATTTCCCTGCGGGCGATCTCGGCGGCGGCGCCCAGACCGACAATCAACGGGACAGCCAAGGTGCCAGAACGCATACCCCGCTCATGGCCACCGCCATCCTGGATGGCATCCAGACGGACCCTGGGATCCTTGCGGCGGACATACAGGGCGCCAACACCCTTGGGGCCATACATCTTGTGGCCGCTGAGACTGAGGAGGTCGATGCCCATCTTCTGGACATCGAGGGGGATTTTACCGGCAGCCTGGACGGCGTCGGTGTGGAAAAGCACGCCTTTTTCCTTGCAAATGGCACCGATCTCGGCGATCGGCTGGATGGTTCCCACCTCGTTGTTGGCGACCATGATGGAAACGAGTACGGTCTGGTCGGTGATAGCCTCCCGCACCTGCCGGGGATCGACGCGGCCGTCGGGATCGACCGCCAGCCAGGTGACATTCCATCCGTCACGCTCGAGCCGCTTGAGGGGATCGATCACCGCCTTGTGCTCGGTGACGCAGGTGATGATGTGATTGCCTTTTTTACGATACATCGAGGCAACACCCTTGATGGCCAGGTTGTTGCTTTCGGTTGCCCCGGAGGTGAAAATAATTTCCTTGGGGGAGGCGCCGATCAATTCGGCGACCTGCTCCCTGGCGTTCTCCACGGCCTCCTCGGCCTGCCAGCCGAACGCATGGTTGCGACTGGCCGCGTTTCCGAATTTCTCGGTGAAATAAGGCAGCATCGCCTCCACCACGCGGGGGTCGCACGGCGTGGTGGAATTGTTGTCCATGTAGACCGGCAAGCTAAGAGCCATACGGAATCAAACTCCTTGAACTGGCAAAAAACAGAACGCCAGGCCTAGACCATTTCAAGCGGCCTGTGTTCCTCTGACAAATCGCCCTTTTTCGAGCGAATGGAATCGGTGTTCAAATCGATGAGCCGCAGACCCGGGGCGGGCGCGAACATCTCGCTCAGGCGGACCCCGCTCAACAAACCCAAAATACGTTCGTGCAGGCTTTCCATGCCCTTGCGTATGGGGCACAGGCCTATCACCGCGCAGTTGTTTTCATCCGCGGAATCGGACTCGCCCTGGAGGTGATTGCATTCATTCAGCTTGAAGCTCTCGGTGAGCGCGTCGAGAACTTCCGTGAGCCGAATCTCCTCAGGCTGCTTGGCAATGGTGTAGCCGCCATTGACACCCCGTTGGCTGATTACCAAACCCGCCTGGCACAGGCTTTTCAAAATATTGGCTAAAAATGGCCGCCCCAACTTGAATGAATCAGCGATTTCCCGGCTGGAAGCCCCTGCCGGACGCTTGGAGAGAAAATAGAGGATCAGGAGGGCATAATCGGCTTTGCGGCTTAAAAATGTCACTCGCGCACCCTCCTTTCACATCCAAAATCTAATGAAACAGCACCTATTCAGTACCCTTTGATAATAGTACCGAATTTGTGTTGATTCAAGGTGACCGGTGGGTTTCCCACCTGGGAACAAAAAATGCAATCTGATGTTAGCTCATGATTGGTCTTTTCCAGTCTTGGTTGGGAGGCTTCCCCGGGTGTATGTTGGGTGTCTTGCTTTTTAAGATCACAGATCGAAGTAAAGAGCGGAAATTAATTGGTTGGGGCGTTATTTGGATGACCGTTATAACCAGAACCCTTTGGGGCTTCTTCTTTTTAATTTGTCTATGTTGGTTTCCGGCTACGGGGGCCCTGGCTTTTTGTCAGGAAAAACCCAGTGACAAGGCCGGGGACTCAAAGGGGAAAAGCCAAAGCAAAGCCAAGCTGCCAGCCTTGTACTCGAAATTGGGACTCAGTTCTGACCAGGCCAGAAAGTTGCTGGAGATTCAGGCCAAATACCAGGAAGAAATTCAACAACTTCAGCGGAAAATGACTGCCTTGAAGGGGGATATGAAAAGGGAAATGCTGGAAACCCTCGGTCCGGAACAGCGAGCCCGATTGGAAGAATTGCAAAAAGCGGCACGGGCCAAGGACAAAGACTGAAAACGATTTCCGCCAAGGAATTGATCACCAAAGCACATCAGGAGCGGATTTGGAAATGAGCCAGAACCAGGAATTGCCTTACCGTTTTGTCATCGGACTGGAAGTGCATGTGCAACTCCTGACGCAAACCAAACTGTTTTGCGGGTGTTCAACCCAGTTTGGCCAACCCGCCAACAGCGCCACCTGCCCGGTTTGTCTTGGTATGCCCGGTGTCCTGCCGGTGATGAACCGCAAGGCGGTTGAATTGGGCGTGATGGCGGCACTGGCGTTGAACTGCGAGATTCCAAGCCGAACCAAATGGGACCGCAAGAACTACTACTACCCAGATTTGCCCAAGGGCTACCAGATCAGCCAGTACGACATGCCGCTCAGCCAGGATGGCTGGCTGGAAATCGAGGTGGGGGAAACCAAAAAACGGATCGGAATCATTCGCGCCCATCTGGAGGAGGATGCCGGCAAATCGATGCACGATGAGAGTGGCCGCGGCGGGGACACCCGGGTGGACCTCAATCGGGCGGGTACCCCCCTTCTGGAAATCGTTTCCAAGCCGGACCTGACCAGTCCGGAAGAGGCGCGGGCATATCTGGAGGAGTTGCGCCTACTCCTTCGAACCATCGGCGCATCGGATTGCGAGATGCAGGAGGGCAGCCTTCGCTGCGACGCGAATGTGAATGTGCACATCCCACTGCCGGAAGGCGGGCACGCGGCCACCCCCATCGTTGAAATCAAGAACCTGAACAGTTTCCGCGCGGTGGAACGGTCGGTTCGCTACGAGGCACAGCGACAATACGAGCAATATCGCAAGGATGGCAAGAAGTTTGGCGAAGTGGCGAAGGCGACCGCCGGCTGGGACGATGAGCGCGGCGTTACCGTGGTGCAGCGTCGCAAGGAGGAGGCCGCCGACTACCGTTATTTTCCGGAGCCCGACCTGGGCGAGGTGGTGGTGGACAAGGCCATGCAGGACCAGGCACGCGTCGCAATGGGGGAACTGCCGGCCACGGCACGGGTTCGTTTGCAGGAAGCTTTCAGCCTTTCTCCCTATGATTCCAAAGTGATCACGGCCCAGGGGCGGCCGTTTATCCGTTATTTCGAGGACCTCGCAAAGGGGTCGGGTGATTCCAAGGCCGCCAGCAACTGGACCACCAACGCGGTGATGGCCTGGATGAACGAGCACCACAAGGAAATCGGCGATTTCCCCATCCGTCCGGACCGGCTGGCCGGCCTGATCCAGGAGATCCAGAAAACCGGCCTGAACATGCAGCGGGCCAGGGAGGTTTTTGCCCACATGCTCGAGCAGGGCACGACCGCCCAGGATGCCTGCAAGACACTGGGCTTCGTGGTGATGGGCGACCCGGGCCAAATCGCGGAAATCGTGAGACGGGCCATCGCGGCCAATCCCAAGGCGGTTGCTGATTTCAAGAAGGGCAAAGTGAAGGCGGCTGATTCCATCAAGGGATTTGTGATGCGGGAAACCAAGGGTATGGCCCGCACCGAGATGGTTCAGGAAGTGGTGATGGCGGAACTGGAGGCGGCCCCCGATCCATCCTGATTCGGGCCAATTCAATTTCCTTCCGCAGGCGGTGGCGGCAGTTCGGTGGCCGGCCGCCCCTTCTCAAAGATGGATTGCGCGGCGATGCGCCCGACCAGGGCCAGCAACAGGGCGAATGACACCAGGCTGAGCGCCAGCAGGATATCTTTGGCTGGAGAAGTTTTTCCGGGTTCGGCCGACAGCGCGGTTCCCGCCCACAAATACAGTGCCGATCCAGGCAGCATTCCGACGAATGTACCCAGGGCATAATCGGTGAAGCGCACCCGGGAGAAACCCAAAAGATAATTCAGCGGGCCATAGGGCACAAAAACCGACAAGCGGGCCAGTGTTACCACCCAAAAACCCTGGCGCCCGCACCTCTCGTTGATGCGGGAAATCACTTCCTTTTCAATTGCGCGGAAGGGTTTGACCCTAAGTTGATACAGTCGCGCCAAGGCAAAGGCGGCCCAGGCGGCCCCATTGGCCCCCAAGGTGACACATAGGAGGCCGGCCCAGAAGCCATGGGCGACACCCACCAGAATCGTCAGGGCCGATGCGGGAACCAACAAAAGGCCCAAAGGCACATACAGCAAGACTGCCACAGCCATGCCCCACCATCCCGACCCGCCTAGCCAGACCAGTGCGGGCTTAAGCCAGGATTCCCAGGGGAACAGGGCTCGAAGCGTCAGCAGGATCAGCACGGGTAAAAGGAATCCCAGCGAGCCCAAAATACTTCTGAAAAGGGGCAGGAAACTCATGTCCCTGACCACATGGACTGGATAGGTATCCCCGGGCACGCCGAAAATTCTTTGCCCAATGTGTCGATGATTCGGGTATCCGGGTTCACCCCCAGGCAAGCGAACACCGTGGCCATGAGGTCGGCAGGGGAGGCCTTGGCCGAAACCACTTGGCCTCCCTGGCGATCAGTTTGGCCGACCACCGAGCCGGGGGTGATTCCGGCACCGGCGGCCAGGATGGTGTAAGCGCCCGGCCAATGCTTGCGCCCCGGGCTAATGCCGGCAAAACTGCGTTCAACCGCAACACGGGGAGCCCTGCCGAATTCGCCCGCGCACACCACCAGGGTGTCCTCCAAGAGCCCGCGTTGGTGCAAATCCTCCAGGAGGGCGGAAAGGGATTGGTCCAACCTTGGAAGGAGCACCTCACGCATCGCTTGAAAAATGTCGTTGTGGGTATCCCAACCGAACCATTCCGGTTCGAGCGGGTGGTCATCCTGCCCGCGGACGGAATGATTCAGAAACACCGTCACCCAGGGCACACCGGCCTCAAGTAGCCGGCGAGCCAGCAGACAACCTCTCCCCATGCGATGCGGGCCGTAGCGATTGAGGGTGGCCGGGTTTTCTCGATTGAAATCCAGCGCAGCGCGGAAAGCAGGCTTTTCCAGCAACTGGTAAGCCCGCTCCTGGTGCTGGTTCCAGGAACTGTCCCCGGCTTCGATTGCCCTCCTGGACTGGTCCAGTTGCGAAAGCAGTGTGCGCCGGCCATCCACACGGACAGAAGGCATCGTGGTCCCAAGGTGGAGCCTCGATGCACTTTCAAGGGGGTTGCCCAACTCGGCTGGTCGGGTCCATCCAGGCAATTGCGCGATACCCTGGCCCGGACCGGGCTCAATTGGTGTCAGCAGCGGGCCATTCAAATGGGCGGCGGAAAAGGGCAGGGCGGGGTGAGGACGAAGGCGCGAATATACCGAGGCCAGATTGGGCATATCCTCCGGACGTGGGGGCGGATTGCCGGATTTTTGTGGATGAAAGCGGCCGGTGAGGGTTAGGTAGCAGGCTGTGCCGTGGTCGGCGTCATCATGGCTCATCGCCCGAAAGACGCAGGCATGGCGAATGGAACGGGAGAGCCGGGGCAAATGCTCGCAAACCCGGAAACCTGGAATGGGGGTCTGGATGGATCCAAAGGAACCCCTGATTTCCTCAGGCGCTTCCGGCTTCATGTCGAAGGTGTCGATATGGCTGGGGCCACCTGAGGCGAAAAGGAAAATTATCCGTTTGGCTTTCCCCCAACCGGCGAAGCGCGGA
>Ga0315906_10001593_pt1 | contig 33440 bp, 26 predicted proteins | sample LakEriMetagenome_4_FD_203526 | JGI IMG/M metagenome (GOLD analysis project Ga0315906, IMG submission 203526) | Freshwater fungal communities from buoy surface, Lake Erie, Ohio, United States - Buoy 2 MA122 | ecosystem: Environmental > Aquatic > Freshwater > Lake > Lake biofilm | place: USA... | reverse complement strand
ACCTGCAACGCGCCGGTCTCAATTGCGAGCGGGACGGTCCGTTTTGCGGCGAGAGCGGAGTGATCCAGCGCGGCGATGTGCTGCACACGGATGTCGGTATCTGCTATCTCAAGTTGTGCACCGACACTCAGGAAATGGGCTACGTGTTGCGTCTCGGCGAGACGCAGGCCCCAGAGGGTCTGCGGGCTGCCCTGCGCACGGGGAACCGCTGGCAGGATTTGCTCACCGCTGAATACCGCACCGGACGCACCGGCAACGAGGTGCTCGCACGCACCCGAGCTGCCGCCGACAAGGCAGGGATGGTGAGCAGTGTCTACACGCACGCGCTCGGTAACTTCGGTCACGCGCCGGGCCCAACCATCGGCATGTGGGACAACCAGGGACCGACGCCGGTGCAGGGCGATTGGCCGATCTACCCGAGCACCGTGTACGCCATCGAAGGCAACATCAAGCAGCAAGTCCCTGAGTGGGGTGGGCAGTGGGTGCAGATGAAGCTCGAGCAAAGTGCCCTGTTCGACGGCGAGCGTGTGCTGTATCTGGCAGGACGGCAAACCGACTTGCACCTGATCCGCTGAAGCTGCGCTGAGCGATCGCCCATGCCACCCCCGTCCGATGCCGACTACATGCAGCGCGCGCTTGTGCTCGCGCGAGCGGCCGCGGCGCAGGGCGAGGTGCCGGTGGGCGCGCTCGTCGTGCGTGGCAGCGAAATCATTGGTGAGGGCGCTAATCGGCCGATTGGTCAGCACGACCCGTCGGCCCATGCCGAAATCGAAGCCTTGCGCGCCGCTGGGCGCGCGCTCGGTGACTATCGGCTCACGGGCGCGACGCTGTACGTCACTCTCGAGCCTTGCATCATGTGCGCTTCGGCTATCGTCCACGCCCGCATCGATCGGGTGGTGTTCGGTGCTTGGGATCCCAAGGCGGGCGCGGCGGGCAGCATTGCCGATGTGTTTGCCATTCCGCAGCTGAACCACCGGGTGGATGTTTTCGGCGGGGTGCTGGCCGAAGAGTGCGCTACCCTGCTGTCCGAGTTTTTTCGCGCCCGTCGTCGCTGACCCGTTGTCCTTGACCTGTCCACCATGAAGCGTCCCGACCAATTGACCACCGGGTCTATTCCAAAGACCTTGATGCTGTTTGCGTTGCCGATTCTGCTCGGTAACGTGCTGCAGTCGATCAATGGCTCGATCAACGCGGTGTGGATCGGCAAGTTTCTGGGCGCCGCGGCACTGACCGGTGCGAATAACGCAAACATCGTCATGTTCCTGCTGCTCGGCGCCGTGTTCGGCATCACCATGGCATCGACCATCCTCATTGCCCAGGCCGTGGGTGCGCAGCAGCCCGAGGAAGCCAAGCGCATCACCGGCACGAGTGCGACGTTTTTCTTCGTACTTTCGCTGGCGTTTTCGCTGGGCGGTTTCTTTGCGAGCCCGTACATCCTCGCCTGGATGGGTACGCCCGCCGATGCGGTGGTGTTTGGTACGGCCTACCTGCGGGTGATGTTTGTCGCGCTACCGGCGTCGTACGCGTTTTTCTTCATCAATGCCGCTTTGCGCGGCGCCGGTGATTCAAAAACGCCTTTCCGCTTCCTCGTGCTGTCGGTCGTGCTCGATGTGGCGCTGAATCCGCTCTTCATCTTTGGTCTAGGGCCCATACCGGCGATGGGTATCGCGGGCTCGGCCCTCGCCACGCTCGTCTCGCAGTGCGTGGCCTTGGCGGCGATCCTTCGGCACGTCTACAAGATTCGTCATCCGCTTGCCATCCACGTGGGCGAGGGGGCGATGCTGAAAATCGACTGGTCGATCATCCGCAGCCTCGTCATCAAGGGCATTCCGATGGGCCTGCAGATGATCGTGCTCTCATCGAGTATGGTGCTCTTTCTGCGCGTGGTGAATCGTTTCGGCTCAGACACCGCGGCGGCCTTTGCGGCCGATATGCAGTTGTGGAATTACGTGCAGATGCCGGCGCTGGCGCTTGGCGCCGCGGTGTCGGCAATGGCTGCGCAGAATATCGGTGCCGGTCATTGGCACCGTGTCTCGCAGATCGCCAAGTACGCGGTGCTCTTCAATCTGTTGCTCACCGGTGTGCCGGTGATCCTGCTCTACCTCTCCGAAACCTACTCCATCGGCATCTTTCTACCTGCCGGCAGTCCCGCGCTCGAGATCGCGATCCACGTCAATCACATCATTCTTTGGTCCTTCCCCCTGTTCGGTATCTCGATGGTGCTCTCGGGCGTCGTGCGTGCGGCAGGCGCAGTCATGGTGCCGCTGGTGATTCTGGTGATTGCGCTACTCGTCGTGCGTGCACCGCTCGCCGAGTACAGCGTGACGCATTGGGGTGCGGATGGCGTGTGGTGGAGCTTCTCGATCTCCGCCATCATCGCCGCGACCCTCTCAGTGCTCTATTACCTTCAAGGCTCCTGGCGCACGGCCAAGATGCGCTCGCCTGCGGCCGCCTGAGCCTCCGCGGCTTCGATCAGCTTCAGGTACTGCTGCACCCGATCGACCATCAATTGGGTTTCCCAGCCGCGCGCGTAGCCGTTCTTCATCTGCAGGTACCAGAACTCTTCCTCGAGCAGCGTGAGTCGAGCCCGCACGTCCACCCACAGATCCGCGTTGCCGCCCTGGCGCGCCGTCAACACCCGCGCATCTTCGAGATGTCCCAGTCCCATGTTGTAGGCCGCGATCGCCATCCACGTGCGATCGGGTTCATCGATGCGCCCCGGAATCCGTCCTCGTAGTTCGGCGAGGTAGCGGGCACCGGCGCGGATGTTCTCGCGTGCATCGAACGGATCCGCGAGACCCAGCGAGCGCGCCGTGCGCGGCATGATCATCATCAAGCCTTGCGCCCCGTGCGGTGAACGCGCATCGGCCTTCCACATCGACTCCTGATAGCCGACCGCGGCGATCAGAGTCCAGGCGAGCCCGCTCTCGACGGCCGCCTCTTCGAAATACGGCCGAAGCTCGGGCAGTCGCAACTCGAGATCGAGGGTGAGCTGGTCCGCGTTGGCCGTGGGCAGGCGCGGTGGAGCACTCAGCGCCTCGATGGAGAGCGTCGGAATGCGCGTCGCTTCACGCTCGCCAGCGAGGAACTGGTTGACCGCTTCGAGCAAGTCGCGGCCGTCCTTGCGCACCATCCAGTAGAGCGGACGCTGCTGGGGCAGCGGAAAGGCGACATCCACGTTGGGATGAATCACCCGTTCGGCCGCGAACTCGCGACCGTCCATCAGCGTGACATCCGCTCTGCCGGAGGCCACAAGTTCCAGCGGGTCGAGCCCGAGGCTGCGTGGCAGCACTGTCCATCTGTAGCTGGCGAACTCCTTGCGCGCGCGCGATTCAAGGTAGTTCGACTCAGCACTGTCCTCGAGAATCACCATTTTCAGCTTGGCGATCTCGGCGGGAGTCTTGGGGCGCGGCTTGTTGCGGTTGTAGACCCAGAACAGCGGCGAGTCCGAGTAGGTCTCGGAGGGCAGTGCGACGCTGCGCCAGGGACTGCTCCAGCTCAACTGGGCCGCCGCCAGATCTGCGCGATCGTCCTTGAGCGCGGCTCGCAGGCCCGCCCGATCGGGTGCGGTGACGATGACGAGTTTGACGCCGAGCGAGGCGGCAAAGCGCTCGGCGAGCTCGTATTCGAGCCCCTCTGGCCCCTCCGCTCCGATGAAATACGTGGTGGGGGAGTTCAGCGTCGCCACCCGCAGCTCACCGCGGGCCCGGATCTCCTCCAGCCGGTCTGAGCGCAGCAGGTCGCAGCCCGAGAGCAGCAAGGAGAGGGCCAGCAGCGCCCAAGTGAGGGGACGAACTGTCCCGGTTCGGTTCATGTGGGGTAGAATACCCGGCTCCGGAGAGGTACCGAAGTGGTCATAACGGCGCCGACTCGAAATCGGATGGTCGGTTAATCCCGGCACGTGAGTTCGAATCTCACCCTCTCCGCCACTTTTCACCCCACCTATGACAGCCATGCCCGCGAGCCATATCTACAAGGTCATGTTCGTCAACCAGGGCAAGATCTACGAGGTCTACGCCCGCAAGGTCAGCCACGGCAACCTGTTCGGTTTCATCGAAATCGAAGAGCTGGTGTTCGGTGAGCGCTCGACCGTGGTGCTCGACCCCACCGAGGAACGCATCAAGGCGGAGTTCGAGGGCGTCAAGCGCAGTTACCTGCCGATGCACTCGGTGCTGCGCATCGATGAGGTCAAGAAGCAGGGCGTAAGCAAGATCAGCACCTACGAGGGCTCGAACGTCGCGCAGTTCCCGATGCCGATGATGACGCCGCCCGCGGGCGACGGCATCAAGAAGTAGGTCGCGCGAGCTCATGATCGTACGCGGCACTCCCGCGCTCTCCGGTTTCCGCATCGCCAAACTCCTGCAGCGTCTGCAGTCGGTGGCACCCTCGGTGTGCGCCCTTGAGACGCAGTGGGTGCATTTCATTGACGGTGGTGATTCGCTGGATGACGCCTCGCGCACGACGCTGCTCGCCTTGCTGAGCTATGGCGTGCCCACGGAGGCGAGCTCCGCTGCTGTGGCTCCTGCACTCTTGCCGACGAGAGCCGGGGGCGACACCGTGTCGCTTTGGGCCGTGCCGCGACCCGGGACCATCTCGCCCTGGGCCAGCAAGGCGACCGACATCGCCAAGGTGTGCGGACTCGCCGCGGTGCGCCGCATTGAACGCGGCATCGAGTATCGCATCCACACCTCGACGGCACTCGATGCCTCGCAGCGTGCATCGCTCGCACCACTGCTCGTTGATCGGATGACTGAGGCCGTGCTCGAGGATCTCTCGCAGAGCCCACTGCTTTTTGCCAGCGAGCCGCCGCGGCCGCTGCGCCGCGTGTCACTGGCGAGCGGTCGAGAAGCGCTCGTTGCCGCGAACGCCGAGCTTGGACTCGCACTGTCGGACGACGAAATCGATTACCTGCTGCAGGCGTTTCGCAACCTCGGGCGTGACCCGAGCGATGTGGAGTTGATGATGTTCGCGCAAGCGAACTCCGAGCACTGCCGCCACAAGATCTTCAATGCCGACTGGGTGATCGACGGAACGCCGCAGGCCAAGTCGTTGTTCGCCATGATCCGTAACACGCATGCCCGTGCCCCGCAGGGCGTGCTCAGTGCTTACCGGGACAATGCCGCCGTCATCGAGGGCAGCATCATCGGACGTCGCTGGTTCGTCGATCCGCAAAGCGGCATCTACCGCGCGCAGGGCGAGCCGATCGACATCCTGATGAAGGTCGAGACGCACAATCACCCGACTGCCATCTCGCCGTTCCCGGGCGCTGCCACGGGTTCCGGGGGTGAAATCCGCGACGAGGGTGCGACCGGCATCGGCGCCAAACCCAAAGCAGGGCTCGTCGGCTTTTCCGTCTCGCATCTGCGTATTCCGGGGTTTCTGCAGCCGTGGGAAAACGCGCCGGGGCGCGAGCCGGTCGGCAAGCCCGAGCGCATCGCCTCGGCCCTCGACATCATGCTCGAAGGGCCGATCGGCGCTGCCGCTTTCAACAACGAATTCGGTCGTCCCTGCATCAACGGCTATTTCCGCACCCTCGAGACGCGCCTCGACAGTGATCCTCCCGGGCGGCATCGGGGCTATCACAAGCCCATCATGATCGCGGGCGGGCTCGGCAACATCCGTCGGCCTCACGTCGAAAAACGCGAGTGCACTGTCGGTGCGCGCATCGTGGTGCTCGGTGGCCCCTCGATGCTCATCGGTCTCGGTGGTGGCGCTGCATCATCGGTCGGCGCTGGCACATCGGCTGCGGATCTCGATTTTGCCTCCGTGCAGCGCGGCAATCCCGAGATGCAGCGCCGCGCGCAGGAAGTCATTGATCGCTGCTGGGCACTCGGGGAGGCGAACCCGATCCAGTTGATTCACGACGTGGGTGCTGGCGGCCTCTCCAACGCCGTTCCGGAGGCGGTGGCCCACAGCGGCCGCGGCGCCATCGTCGATCTGCGCGCGATTCCGAGCGATGAGCCCGGAATGTCGCCGATGGAGCTCTGGTGCAACGAGTCGCAGGAGCGCTACGTGCTCGTGGTGGCGGCGCCCGCCATCGACGAGTTTGCTGCGCTCTGCGCCCGCGAGCGCTGCCCGTACGCGGTGATCGGCACGTTGACGGATGATGGACGATTGCAAGTCCGAGATTCTTTGCTCGGCGAGACCCCGGTCGATATGCCGATCGAAGTGTTGCTCGGCAAGGCGCCGAAGATGCTGCGCAACGTCACCTCGACGAAGAGTCTCAGCAAGCCTTTCGGCGTGGCCACGCTCGATGCGCGCGAAGTGCTGCGGCGTGTGCTGCATTTCCCCGCCGTAGCGGACAAAACATTTCTGATCACCATCGGCGATCGCACGGTGGGCGGCATGATCAGTCGGGATCAGATGGTCGGTCGCTGGCAGGTGCCGGTGGCCGACTGTGGCGTGACCACGGCCGATTACTTTGGCTACGCCGGTGAAGCCATGGCCATGGGCGAGCGTACGCCGGTGGCGCTGATCGACAGCGCAGCCGCCGCGCGGCTCGCGGTGGGCGAGGCGATCACCAACATCCTTGCGGCCGATGTGCGCCAGCTCGCCGATATTCGCCTCTCGGCAAACTGGATGGCGGCGTGCGGTGAGCCGGGTGAAGACGCCGCGCTCTACGCGGCCGTTCGCGCCGTCGGTGAGGAGCTCTGCCCGGCGCTCGGTATCGCAATCCCGGTCGGCAAGGACTCGTTGTCCATGCGCACGGCCTGGAGTGATCGCGGAGTCTCTAAATCCGTTGTCGCGCCGGTCTCGCTGATCGTGTCGGCGTTTGCACCGGTCTCCGACGTGCGTCGCTGCTGGACACCGGAGCTGCGCACGGATTGCGGTCATACGGCGCTCATCTACGTCGATCTTGGTGAAGGGCGCAATCGGCTGGGTGGCTCGGTGCTCACCCAGGTGTACGGTGCACTCGGCACGGAGCCCGCCGACCTCGTGAGCCCCGCGCTGCTGCGAGGTCTCACCACGGCGCTCGTGCAGTTGCGCGCTCAGGGCAAGGTGCTCGCTTACCACGATCGCTCCGACGGCGGTCTGGCCGTCACGCTCATCGAAATGGCGTTTGCCGGTCACTGCGGCATCGACGTCAACATCGGTCTGCGCAACGAGAACGAGCGCAAGAACAAGGCCGCGGCAATCGCTGCACTCTTTTCCGAAGAGCTCGGCGTCGTGCTGCAAGTGCCACTCGATCAAACCTCTGAGATCATCGGCACGCTGATGACTCACGGCGTCGGTCATTGCAGTGCGGTGATCGGTACCGTTGAACCCGATTCTGATCGCATCCGCATCAGTGCCGGCAAGGTGCTGATCGATGAGTCATGGGAGACTCTGAAGCGCGAGTGGTCCGCCACGTCCTGGCGCATGCGTGCGCTGCGTGACGATCCTGACTGCGCCCTCGAGGAGTACGAGTCGGCCTGCGAGCGACTCTCGCCACCCCTGCAAAACACGCTCGCCTTCGACCCTGAAGAGGACGTTGCCGCGCCCTACATCGCGCGCGGCGTGCGCCCACGGGTCGCCATCTTGCGCGAGCAGGGTGTGAACAGCCAATCTGAGATGGCAGCGGTCTTCGACTTGGCGGGTTTCGAGGCGCACGATGTGCACATGACCGATCTCATTGCGGGTCGGCACGCACTCGAGTCGTTCACGGGACTCGTCGCCTGCGGTGGCTTCTCGTACGGCGACGTACTCGGCGCGGGAGAGGGATGGGCGAAGTCCATTCTCTTCAACCCCGCGCTGCGCGCCGCGTTCGGCGAATTCTTTGCCCGGCCCGACACCTTTTCGCTGGGTGTCTGCAATGGCTGTCAGATGATGGCGCAGCTTGCGCCGATCATCCCGGGCGCTGCCCATTGGCCGCGGTTCGTGCGCAACCGGGTCGAGCAGTTCGAAGGGCGCGCGGGGCTTGTGGAGATCACGCGCAGCCCGTCCATCCTCTTCGCCGGCATGGCCGGCTCCGTCTTGCCGATCGCCGTGTCGCACGGCGAGGGCCGCGCAGCCTTCGTCGATGCGGCGCAGCACGCCGCGTGCGAAGCCTCGGGCACCATCGCTCTCCGCTACGTCAACCGGCCGGGCGATGTCGCGACGCGCTATCCGCACAACCCGAACGGCTCGCCCGGTGGGCTCGCCGCGCTGTGTTCGCTCGATGGTCGCGTCACGCTCAGCATGCCGCATCCCGAGCGCGTGTTCCGCTCGGTGCAGATGTCCTGGCGCGCGCCGCAAAGCGGCGAGTTCTCAGGCTGGATGCGCCTCTTTCGCAACGCCAGAGTCTGGGTCGGATGAGCGCCGCGCGCACGCCCGTCTTTGAAGTACGTGGGCTGCGCAGAACATACGGGGAGGGCGCTGCGGCCGTGCATGCCTTGCGCGGCATCGACCTGCATATCGACCCGGGCGAGTTGCTCGTGCTCCTCGGTCCCTCGGGTTCCGGCAAATCCACGCTGCTTAATATCTTGGGCGGTCTCGATCGACCGACCGCAGGCAGCGTGCGCTTCGGCGCGCTCGAGATTGCCACGGCGAGTGATCGGGAGCTCACCGAGTATCGACGGCATCACGTCGGCTTCGTGTTCCAGTTCTACAACCTCATCGCGAGTCTCACAGCGCGCGAGAACGTCGAGCTCGTCACCGAGATCGCCGATGATCCCATGCTGGCGGACGAGGCTCTTCGGCTCGTGGGTCTTGGCGAGCGTCTGACGCACTTCCCCTCGCAGCTCTCGGGCGGCGAGCAGCAGCGCGTCGCCATCGCCCGCGCGATCGCCAAGCGCCCGGCGGTGCTGCTCTGCGACGAGCCGACTGGAGCACTTGATGTCGCCACCGGCATCCGGGTCCTCGAGTCGCTGCTCGAGATCAACACCCGACTCGGCACCACCACGCTGCTCATTACTCACAATGCCGACATCGCACGCATCGGCGATCGTGTCGTTCGTTTTGCTGATGGCTTGATTCGCTCGATCGAGGTGAACCCCGAGCGTATGCCGCCCTCGAGCCTGCGTTGGTGAGTGGCCTGCTGCTATGAGGCGGCGCATGGCACTGCACTTCGCACCGCTCGATCGCAAGGTGCTGCGCGATCTGCGGCGATTGTGGCTGCAGGCGCTCGCTGTCGGCACCGTGCTCGGCTGCGGCATCGCCATATTCGTCATGGCTACCGGCATGTACGCCTCGCTCGAGCGTGCGCGCGATCGGTACTACGCCACCTCGCTGATGGCGGATCTCGCCGGCAGCCTCGTGCGCGCGCCGGAACGTATCGGTCGCGAGATCGCCTCCACCCCGGGTGTGGCGGCCCTCGAGACCCGGGTGACGGGCATCGGTTTGCTGACCCTGCCCGGGGTCACGGAGCCCGTCTCGGCGCGACTCGTATCGCTGCCCGCCGATCGTCGACCACGGGTGAACGATCTCGTGCTGCTCGCCGGGCAGTGGCCGCGTGCGACGCGCTACGACGAAATCCTGCTGAGTGAAGCCTTTGCCGAAGCCCATGGGCTTAGCCCCGGTGCACGCATCCCCGTGCTCATTCTCGGCCAGCGCAAGACGCTGACCGTGACCGGCATCGCGAGCAGCCCCGAGTTCGTGTTTGCCGTGGCGCCGGGCGACATCCTGCCCGAGCCGCGTCGGTTCGGCGTGATCTGGATGGGTCGAGAGGCGCTCGGGCGGGCCCTCGATCTCGATGGAGCATTCAACGACGTGGTGTTGCGCCTGGCGCCGACGGCCGATCGCGCGCGGCTGATCGCCGATATCGATCGACGCTTGGCGCCGCATGGCGGCCGCGGACTCTACGGCCGCGATCGGATGCTCTCGGCGCGGTATCTGTCGGACGAACTGTCTCAGCTGCGTACGCTTGCGAGCATCCTGCCGCCGATTTTTTTGCTTGTGGCGGTGTTTCTGTTGAACGTCACCTTGAGTCGACTGGTCGCCACCGAGCGCGCGAACATCGGTCTTTTCAAGGCGTTTGGCTACGGCAATCGAGCGATCGGCTTGCACTACATCAAGTTCGCACTGACGTTTTGTTTGGCGGGCGGACTCGTCGGGATGGTGTTCGGTCGATATCTCGGTGGCTACATGGCCGCGGTGTACCAAAGCGTCTACCGTCTTCCCGCGTTGCCATTCGAGGGGGGCCTCGGGGTGTATGCGGCGGCGGTGCTCGTCACCTTGATGGCGGCCGTGCTTGGCGCGGTGTCGGCCGTAGGCCGTGCGGCGCGCCTCGCCCCTGCCGCCGCGCTTTCGCCGCCTGCACCCACGCGTTTTGCGCGCCTGTCCGAGCAACTCGAGGCGCGCGTGGCGAGGCTCGATGCGCGGCTGCGCATGCTGGTGCGGCGTATCGTGCGTTTTCCGCGACGCTCGGCGACAACGGTGGGAGGACTCGCCCTGTCGCTCGCCTTGCTCGTCATGTCCGAGCACTTTCCGATCGCCATCGATCGCATCATCGATGTGAATTTTGGTATTACGCAGCGCATGGATGTCACGCTGGCCTTCGCCGAGCGAGAGCGTGAGGAGGTGTTGCGCGAGGTGGCGCGGCTGCCTGGCGTGCGCCAGGTTGAGCCGCTGCGCACGGCCGAGGTGATTTTGAGCGCCGGTGCGCGGCGTGAGCGCGAGGCGATTCTCGGCATTCCGGCTGGTGCGACGCTCAATCGGGTCATCGGGACCGATCTGCGCGTCGTCGATCCTCAACCTCAGGGTTTGACGCTCTCCGCGGGGCTTGCCCGCAAACTTGGCGTGACGGTAGGCGATCGGGTGCGCGTCGAGGCCACCGATGGGCGGCGCGTACGCAGTGAAATCACGGTGATCGCCATCGTGCAGCCCTTCCTCGGTATGCCCGCGTACATGGAACAACAGGCCCTGGGTCGACTGCTGCGCGAGCCGGGGCGCATCGACTCGGCGTACTTGCTCGTCGATGCATCGGCGCGCGATACCTTGAGTCGGCGTTTGCAGGACATCCCTGCCATCGTCGGTGTGACCTACGCCGACAACGCCGAACGTTCGCTGCGCAATCTCTTTGATCAGGGCGCAGGATTTTTCTCCTATATGTTCCTGCTGTTCTCGCTCGTGATGGCCGCCGGGGTGGCGTTCTCGGCCGCACGCGTCACCCTCGGCGAGCAGGAGCGCGACCTCGCCACCTTGCGGGTCATCGGCTTTCGTCGCGCGGAGGCCTCCTGGGTGTTACTCGGCGAGCTCGCGTTGTTGCTCATCGTCGCGCTGCCGCTCGGCTTGCTGGCCGGCGCGGGCCTGTCGGCCTGGATGATGCACCAGTTCGAGACCGAGCTGTTTTCGTTCCCGTTCGTCTTCGATCTGCCCACCTACGCCCGTGCCGCCTTGTTCGTCACGGCGGCAGTCGTGGTCGCGGCGCTGTGGGTTCGGCGCGATGTGGATCGACTCGATCTTGTCGCCGTGTTGAAATCTCGCGAGTGAGACAATCCCGCCATGTCCGACACACCTGAATTGCATCGCCGCCGCCGCGCGCGGCTCTTTACTGTGCTCGCGGCCGTGGGCTTCGCGCTGCTGCTGGCGCTCGCCTTGTGGCCAGAGCGGATCGAAGTATCGACGGCGAAGGTCGACCGAGGCCCGGTGCGTACCACCCTGATCGACGAGGGCCGCACCCGCATGCGTGAGGTGTACGTCGTCAGTGCGCCCTTCAGCGGCCGAGTGCTGCGGGTCGCCGTCGAACCCGGCGATGCGGTGCGCGCCGGAGAGCCGCTCGCCCGCATGACGCGCAGCAGCGCAGGGTTTCTCGATCCACGTCTTGAAGCCGAAGCCCGTGCCGCCGTGACGGCTGCACTCGCCCGCGAGCGGGCCGCCACCGCCGAGCGGGATCTCGCGTCCAGTGAGGCGACGCGGGCGCGTCAGCTCGCGGCGACGCGGTTGATCGCCGACACCGCACGCGATGCGGCCATCGCCCGCGAGCGTTCGGCCGAGGCCGCGTTGCAGGCCGCGACCGCCGAGGTGCGCCGGGCGCGCAGTGCCCTGCTCGCGGCCGGCGAGACGGGCGGCGAGGGCGCCGTGCTCGTCAAGGCACCGGTGGCCGCGATCGTGTTGCGGGTGCCGCAGGAGAGCGAGGCGATCGTCGCTGCGGGCACGCCGCTCATCGTGCTCGGTGATCCGACACGGGTTGATGTGGTGGCCGAGTTTCTCTCGCAGGACGCCGTCACGCTGCGCGCGGGTGCCGCGGCGTTCATCGAGAACTGGGGCGGTGAGCCACTGGCGGCGCGCATCGAGCGCATCGAACCTGTGGCGCGTACCAAGGTGTCGGCGCTCGGCATCGAGGAGCAGCGGACCAATGTCGTGCTCCGCTTCGATTCGCCGCCACCGGCACCGCTGCGCGTACACGATTTCCGTATCGATGCGCGCGTGATCGTCGCCGAGCGTAACGAGGCCGTGCGTGTGCCGCTCGGTGCGCTATTTCGTGATGGCGACGCCTGGTCGGTCTACGTCATTCGCGGCGGTCGCGCCACGCTGACGCGGGTCGAGGGCGGTCTTGAGGACGAGCGCTTTCGCGAAGTGACGAAAGGACTCTCCCCGGGCGAGACCGTGGTGCTCTTCCCGACGTCCGAAGTCCGCGACGGCGTCCGCGTCAAAGCGCTAGCGCGTTAGCGGCTTGTAGCGGATGCGGTGCGGCTGGTTGGCGTCTTCGCCACGCCGCTTGCGGTAGTCCTCGACGTATTCCTGGTAGTTGCCCTCGAACCAGACCACTTCCGAGTTGCCTTCGAAGGCAAGGATGTGGGTGGCAATTCGATCGAGGAACCAGCGATCGTGCGAGATCACGACGGCGCAGCCCGGGAAAGCGAGCAGTCCTTCTTCAAGGGCCCGCAACGTTTCGACGTCGAGATCGTTGGTCGGCTCGTCGAGCAGCAGCACGTTGCCGCCCGATTTCAGCACCTTGGCCAGATGCACGCGATTGCGCTCGCCGCCCGACAGTTCGCCAATCAATTGCTGCTGCTGCGTGCCCTTGAAGTTGAAGCGACCGACGTAGCCGCGCGAGGGCGTCTCGTAGTTGCCGACCTTGATGAGGTCGAGACCGTTGGAGATCTCCTGCCACACGCTGTTCTTGTCGTTGAGCGCCTGCCGTGACTGATCGACGTAGGCGAGCTTGACCGTGGGGCCGATGCGAATCTCGCCCGCATCGGGCTTCTCGATGCCCGTGAGCATGCGAAAGAGCGTCGTCTTGCCGGCGCCGTTCGGACCGATGATGCCGACGATGCCACCCGGTGGCAGGCTGAAGTTCAAATTGTCGATCAGCAGCCGATCACCGAAGGACTTGCGCAGGCCCTTGGCCTCGATGACAAGATCACCCAGACGCTCGCCCGGCGGAATGTAGATCTCGTTGGTCTCGTTGCGTTCCTGGAATTCACGCGAGGCGAGCTCCTCGTAGCGCTGCATGCGCGCCTTGCTCTTGGCCTGACGCGCCTTCGGGTTCTGGCGCACCCATTCGAGTTCGCGCTCAAGGGTCTTGCGCAGTGCTTCGCGCTCGCGCTCTTCCTGAGCGAGGCGCTTTTCCCTCTGCTCGAGCCACGAGGAGTAGTTGCCGTGGTACGGAATGCCGTGTCCACGATCGAGCTCGAGGATCCACTCGGCAACGTTGTCGAGGAAGTAGCGGTCGTGCGTGACCGCGATCACGGTGGAGGGATATTCCTCAAGGTATTTCTCGAGCCAGGCGATCGACTCGGCATCGAGGTGGTTGGTCGGCTCATCGAGCAGCAGCATGTCGGGAGCCGACAGCAGCAAACGGCAGAGAGCCACCCGACGCTTCTCACCGCCCGAGAGCTTGTCGATCGTCGAATCCCAGGGTGGTAGTCGCAGTGCATCGGCAGCGATCTCGAGCTTGCGGTCGAGTTCCCAGCCGCCCGCTGCATCGATCTGGTCCTGCAGCTTCGCCTGCTCCTCGAGGAGCTTGTTCATCTCATCGTCCGACATCGGTTCGGCGAAGGCTTCGCTGATGGCATTGAAGCGCTCGACCTTGGCGAACATGCCGCCGATGCCGGCGATCACTTCCTGACGCACGGTCTTGGCGGGATCGAGTTCGGGTTCCTGTGGCAGATAGCCCACCTTGATGCCCGATTGCGGCCGCGCTTCGCCTTCGATGTTGTTGTCGAGGCCCGCCATGATCTTCAGCAGCGTCGATTTACCCGACCCGTTCAGACCGAGCACGCCGATCTTGGCGCCCGGAAAGAACGACAGGCTGATGTCGCGCAGGATCTGCCGCTTGGGGGGCACGATCTTGCCCACCCGGTTCATCGTGTAAATGTATTGAGCCAACTTATTTTCCTTTCAAAACAATGAGTTACGAATCGATAATGACATGCACATCCTATTCACAAATCAACAACTTGCATGCTAGTCTTTCACGCAGACATTCACACGAAGCGAATGCCAATGATAAATCAGCAGCAGACGCCATACGAGCAAACTAGAGCAAACCCCTCTCTGAGTGTCAGTCTCTGCCTCGAATCGCTTTCTAGCCTGTCTGAATGCGCTCAGAGCGTTGTTGGGGTAATCGGTGGCAAGTAGGTACAACGCCAAGCGAGATTACGGCTCTAGAGGCAGCCTACTCGATTCCTACGAGATCGAATTCGCAGGACGAAAGGGCGCTATCTACCGTCGTGCCGATTCTGCCTCACAAAACTACCAATTTCGTTTGTATGTCCGTGAGCAGAAAACCTACATACGAAAGTCGTTAGGTACAGCAATTCACAAGGAAGCCGTTGCGCTTGCGCAGCGAGAGATTGCGAAGATTGACGGCATAGTAAGTTCGGGGCAGAGGATCGACTCGATAAGCGTACTTGATGCGACGAAGGACTATCTAAAGCATCTCGAGTCTGCCGTTAGCCAAGGCGCAAGGTCGACGCAAACCCTGAAAATTGAAACACATCGTATAAGGCAGGTCTCTCGCTTCCTAGCCGAAAAACTACCTCAAAAGTTACGAACTCGAATCGACACGATCGACGGAAAAACGATCTTTATCGACTATCACAAGTGGCGATGTGAGCAGGCAGAAAAGAGTCTGAAGTTCTTTTCTACCAATCAAGAATTGCAAGGCTTTCGAAAAGCCCTAAAGCACGCCGAGAAAAAGGGGCTGTGTGGACCTAAAAATTATCCACCGCTCGACTTTCAGTGGCAAAAGTCTGCGCGGCGTTCTATCGAGAGCATCGACGACTACAAGGTTGTATTGCGTGGGATGCGAATGTTTGGTGATTCTCTAAAAGGAGAAATGTCGCTCTATTACTACAACTTGATGCGACATGTATTTCTGACTTTGTCATATTGCGGTGGGCGATCAGGCGAAGTTCTGAATCTTAGAAATAAAGACTGCATTGTTCATCGGGAAAAGCAAGAAGTTCATATCAAGTTTCAGAAGACAAAGACGAATCAGATTCAAGGTCGAGAGTCCGTGGTTTTCTCAACTCTCTATGGTCGACTAGAGGGCAAAAATGAGAACTACTTGATTAGGTGGCTCGATGATTACCAACGATATCGTGAGCCAAACGATTATGTGTTCTCGGTTTATACGAAGGGCAGTGCAAGCGCACGATATGAGTACTATGTATGGTACAAAAAAATGCGTGAGTTTTTTGATAAGAAGGGTGGTGAGTACAAGCGATGCACCTATTGGGATACTTATCATTGTCGACATCGCTTCGTTACTCACCTTCTCGACGCAGGAGAAAGTCCTGAAGTGATCGCCGCTGCCGTAGGCAATAGCGGCGCAACGATTCGAGAGATTTACAACCATCTTGTTGGCAAGCAAAACGCAATCGCTATCGATCAGAGGATGATGGAGCGGTATTACATAGAGCGTCAGCAACGCCACCAACAGTTTTATGAAGTAGAAACCGCAACTAGTGTGAAGGCTGACGGAAAAGTTGGTGAACTGCTGACGAATCAACGGCTAGGTGAAGTGCAAGTGGATAGCACGGCGCCTCAACGAACGGCAGTCACAATCGATGGGGGTTAGCAGTACGAGTAGCCTGAAGCAGAAGTAAGGCTCAGAAAATGACCTACCTGTGATGTAGCCAACTCGAACAACTACCAACAATCGTCTTGCAACAAACTACCAAGTAAGTACAGTCAGGAATACGATGAATGACTCACGCCCATAGAGATCTGAACTAGGACATGCCATGAGTAAATTGACACTACAACAACTCGAATCCTATCTATGGGAAGCAGCAAATATTCTGCGCGGAAACATGGATGCCTCAGGCTTCAAGGACTACATATTTGGCTTTATGTTCTTGAAGCGTATCTCCGATGCCTTCGAGGAAGAGCAAGAGAAGGTCATCAAGTTCTATCTAGGCGTGGGCAAGGGTCAGGCTGAGGCAGAACGCCTGTCTGAGGATAAGTCCAACTACGCAGATACCTTCTTCGTACCTGCAAGAGGTCGTTGGAAGAATGTCAAGGATCTCAAGCACGATATTGGTGCTGAACTCAACAAGGCGACTGATGCCATCGAAGCAGACAACGAGAGCCTCAGTGGGGTACTGACTTCGATCGATTTCAATGTGAAGGACAAATTGAATGACAAGAAATTGCAGGAGTTCTTGTCTCATTTCTCAAAGTACCGATTGCGAAACGAAGACTTCGAATCACCTGATCTGCTTGGTGCTGCCTACGAGTATCTGATCAAGCAGTTTGCAGACTCGGCGGGGAAAAAAGCAGGTGAGTTTTATACGCCGAGTGAAGTGGTATGGCTCCTTGTGAGTCTGCTGAAGCCAACGGCAAAGATGAAAGTCTACGACCCAACCGTTGGCTCAGGAGGCATGCTTATCCAAACACGCAATTACTTAGTGAAGCATGGCGAGAATCCACAGAATATTTCCTTGTATGGACAGGAAATGAATATCGGAACTTATGCCATCTGTAAGATGAATATGTTCCTGCATGGCGTACTGAATGCCGACATACGAAAGGGAGATACGATAAGAGAGCCACAGCACATCGAGAATGGTCGATTGATGTTATTCGATCGTGTGATCGCTAATCCGCCATTCTCGCTTGAAAAGTGGGGCAAGAAAGAGGCAGAGAGCGACCCCTATGGTCGTTTCCCGTTTGGTACGCCTCCAAAAGACACAGGCGATCTCGCTTTCGTTCAGCACATGATCGCCTCGCTAAATGCTCACGGTCGTATGGGGGTTGTTGTCCCGCACGGCGTATTGTTCCGTGGCTCGAGCGAGAAAGAGATCAGGAAAGGAATAATCGAAAGAGATCTGATCGAAGCCGTGATTGGACTACCCCCTGACTTGTTTTACGGCGCATCAATTTCGGCGGTCCTACTAATCATCAACAAGAAGAAAGACCCTGCACGAAAAGAAAAAGTCATCTTCATCAATGGCGAACTCGACTATCTAGAAGGCAAGAATCAGAACAAACTGCGTGATGAAGATATCGAAAAGATACTCAAGACTTTCGATGACTACGAGAATGTCAAACGCTACTCGAAGGTCGTCAGTCTCGATGAGATCCGTGAGAACGACTACAACCTAAACATCCGTCGATATGCTGACACATCACCGCCACCTGAGATCTACGATGTTCGAGGGATATTGCAGGGTCGTGTGCCTATCAGAGAAGTAGAAGACGAGTACATCCAAGAAACATTGCAAGGCATGGATGTAACTTGTGTGTTCACTCGTAGAAATGATGATTACTACGATTGGAAAACGGAGATCGGATCAAAAGAGCAGATCCGTGACCATCTCAAGACTGATGATCAGAAAGTTATCAGTCAGTTCGAGCGTTGGTGGGACAAGTATCGAATCCCACTTCATGAACTGAATACTAAGGGTCGTGAGTCAGAAGCCAAGATGTATTCATATCTCAAGGAGTTGGGGTATGAGTAACCCAACTATTCACGAATGGAAGAACCGCCGAATTGGCGAAATATGCGAGATACTAGATTCAAGGCGAGTCCCTGTAAACGCAACAGAGCGAAACTCACGAATCGGACCGTATCCGTACTACGGTGCAAACGGTATTCAAGGTTATATCGATGATTACATCTTCGACGAACCTACAGTTCTCCTTGCAGAAGACGGTGGATATTTTGATGAGTACGCTAGTCGCCCAATAGCGCAGTATGTGAGTGGTCGATATTGGGTGAATAATCACGCTCATGTGTTGCGCGGGAAGTCTGATACCGACACTAAGTGGCTGTTCTACTCGCTAGTGCATAAAAACATTTTACGATTCATAAACGGTGGGACACGAGCAAAACTCAATCAATCCGATCTGATCGAGATCTCCGTCCATCAGCCACCGCTCGCCGAACAACAAAAGATCGCCGAGATCCTCACCACAGTCGATGAGGTCATCGAGAACACAGAGACAGAGATCAGTAAGTTAGAAGATCTCAAGAAAGCCACGATGAACGAACTCTTGACCAAGGGTATTGGTCACACAGAGTTCAAAGAGACGGAGATTGGGAGGATTCCAAAGAGTTGGGAAGTGAAGAGTCTTCAAGAGTTATGCGTTCTCCAACGAGGGCATGATTTGCCTACGCAAAACAGAGTTGATGGCAATGTTCCGATTTATGGCTCTAACGGAATTGTGGGCTTTCATAGCACTACCGATATTGAGCCAAACGGTGTTGTTACGGGACGGTCAGGTTCTATTGGTGATGTCTACTTTGTTTCAGGTCGATATTGGCCCCTGAATACTACGCTGTATGTAGTGAACTTCAGGGGAAACGATCGTCGCTTTGTAAGAATGTTCCTACAAAATTTTCGGTTAGAGCGTTTCGCCACAGGAACAGGCGTTCCTACGCTAAACAGAAATGATCTACATCCGTTACGAATCAGAGTGCCGCCGATTCGGGAACAGGAAGACATAGTTACCACAGTTGGCGCAATAGAGGCGCAGTTAGATGCAATGCACCGATCTCTCGATTCAAAAAAGAATATGAGAAACGCTCTTCTCAGCGACCTTCTCACAGGAAAAGTTCGAGTCAAGGTGAACTGAAGTGGATTCAGACGAACTCAGACTTGTAGAAGAGCCTGCACTCAAGCAACTCCAATCACTCGATTGGAAGTATGTCGATGGGCGCACACTTGTCCCTGAGTCGTCAGACGAAAGAACTTCACTAAAAGAAGTCGTCCTCAAGAAGCGACTTCGCTCTGCCATCAAGAAGATCAACTCGTGGATCTCTGATGAAAATCTCGATTCAGTACTGCGAAAACTGACGCATGGGCAGTACACAGATCTGCTCAGAGCCAATCAGTCCTTGTGGGAGATTCTGACTTCATACACATCAGTCAGTCAGGATCTTGGCTCAGGTAATCGAAGTCATACGGTCAAGATCATCGACTTCGATAATCTCGATAACAACGAGTTCCTGTGTGTCAATCAGTTCAAGGTCGAGGGCGCAACGCAGAAGATCATCCCTGACATTGTTCTCTTCGTGAATGGGCTTCCACTTGTCGTGATTGAGTGCAAGTCGCCCTACATCACGAATCCCATGGAAGATGCATTGACACAGTTACAGCGTTATGCCAATCGCCGTAACCCAAACGACAACGAGGGTTCCGAGCGACTCTTTCACTTCAATCAGTTGATGATCGCCACTTATCGTGACCGAGCGACAGTAGGCACGATCACCTCACGAATCGATCACTTTCTCGAATGGAAAGATAGTTATCCCACTTCTCTTGCAGATCTTGGCAAAGATCCTTCAGCGCAAGAGATATTGATTCAGGGACTTCTGACACCAAGAAACCTGCTCGATGTCATCAGGAACTTCACAGTCTATGAAGTCGACAATGGCAAGACCGTCAAGAAGATCGCACGGTATCAGCAGTATAGGGCTGTACATAGAACGATCGATCGACTGAAGAACGGTAAGATGTCGAAGGATCGTGGTGGCGTTATATGGCACACGCAAGGCTCAGGCAAGAGCCTGACCATGGTCTTCCTCGCACAGAAACTCCGTCGTGAAGAAGCATTGCGTGACTACAAGTTGGTGTTTCTGACAGATCGGACACAACTCGATCAGCAGTTGACGACGACCTTTGGCAATGCGCAAGGCGAGAAGGTCTATCGAGCGACTTCTGTCCGAGCCTTGCGAGAACTACTACAGAAAGATTCGTCAGATCTCGTCACGGCGATGATTCAGAAGTTCCGAGAACTCGCTGATGAAGATTATGTGCCACTACTCAATGCATCTGACAAGATCATCGTTCTCGCTGATGAAGCGCATAGAACTCAGTATGGCTCATTAGGGGCTGCGCTCAATACTGCGTTACCCAATGCTGTGAAGATTGCCTTCACAGGAACGCCACTGATCAAGTCGATGAAGACTAACAACGAGTTTGGCTCGTACATTGACACTTATACTATAGAGCAAGCCGTCGCTGATGGTGCGACCGTACAGATCCTTTATGAGGGTCGTGAAGTCAAACTAAAGGTCACAGGCGACTCGCTAGACAGCCTCTTCGATGAGTACTTCTCAGACAAGACAGAGGAAGAGAGACTAGAGATACGCAAGAAGCATGGCACGCAATTAGCCATACTTGAAGCGCCACAGCGTATTCGTAGGGTCTGTATCGATCTGCTCAAACACTACAACGAGCATATCTACCCGAACGGTTTCAAGGCGATGATCGTGACGAGTTCACGCAACGCCGCGATAACCTACAAAGAGATACTCGATGAACTTGGTGCGCCCGAGAGTGCTGTGATCATCTCAGGGGATCACAATGATCCTCCACGGTTCCGTGACTATACCGATCCCACCACGCACAAGACTCAGATCGAGGACTTCAAGAAGCCGTTCAGTACAGATAAGGATCAGAAGAACATTGCCTTCCTGATCGTGAAGGACATGTTGCTCACAGGCTTCGATGCGCCCATAGCGCAAGCCATGTACCTCGATCGAAAACTGACTGATCACACTTTGCTTCAAGCGATCGCACGAGTGAATCGCACAGCGAAGGGTAAGACTCGTGGTTTTATCGTGGACTACTATGGGTTGTCAGACTATCTGACAGAAGCCCTTGAGATGTTCACCAAGGACGATGTCCAAGGAGCGTTGCGTAAACTCGAGGAAGAGATACCTCATCTCGAGGCTGCTCATGCGAGAGTCATGAAGCACTTCAAGGGTATGAATATCGAAGATGTCGAGGAGTGCGTACTGTCACTCGAACCCAAGCAACGGCGACAGGACTTCCTCACAGACTTCCAACTTTTCAGCAAGCAACTCGATATCGTTTTGCCTGATAGTGCTGCCAAGCCATTTCTGCATGACATGAAGATGCTTGGCAAGATCGCTAATGCAGCCAAGAATCGTTATCGAGACGAAATGATCAATATCGCAGGAGCAGGAGAGAAGGTCAGGAAACTGATCGAGGATCATCTGCACTCTGTGGGGATCGATCCCAAGATTCCACCTATTGATCTACTAGCGCATGACTTCAAGGAAAAGTTATCAAAACATAAATCCGCACGATCGAGAGCGTCAGAGATCGAGAATGCACTACGGCATCAGATTCGTATCAAGATCGATGAGAATCCTGAGTTCTATAAGTCGCTCTCTGAGAAACTCGAAGATCTGATCAGAAAGTACCGTGAGCGTTGGGATGAACTCGAACAGTTGCTACTTGACCTTCGTACTTCGGTCGATGAGCAAGAGCAAAGACCGCCCATCGATGGCATCACAAGAGAGCAATATCCTTATTACTTGATACTAGAGGCGGAGATCAGTTCTGCCGTGTCTTACAAGAAAAATATTCCATCACAAGAGGAGTTAGTGCGTCTCACAAAAGATCTTACGGCGATGATCGACACGGCGACCGCAATTATCGACTTTAGAGAGAAATGGAACTTACAGCGACAGGTTCAGCGAGACATCATCATGGCTGTGCATTCGCAGTCATATGGGTCTGATGAGTTAGCGAAGGTGATCGCAGATCGCTTTTTGGAACTTGCCTTGGTCAAGATCAAGTGATTCTTCAAACGGCATCAGGCTATGAGGTCGCCGTACAGCGTAGCAATCGTGCCAAGTCAGCGGATCTGATCGTCGAGCGTGGGCAGATACGCATCGTTGTCCCTAAAGAGACGGCGACAGCACAGATCGAGCGAATCATCGCTAAGAAAGATCGGTGGATACGACAGAAACTTCGTCTGCAAGCGACCGTCGTCGAGCCCAAGCCTAAGGAGCTCATCTCAGGCGAAGCGTTCCCCTATCTTGGGAAAAACTATCGATTGAAGGTCATACATGGTGATAAAGATCATGTTGCCTTGCGATCAGGTCGAATTGAGGTCTGTGTCGCGGCGATGAAGGGTGAGAAAGGGTTAGAGGCTCGAGTCAGGTCGTTGCTTGTGTTTTGGTATCGAGCGAAGGCGATCAAGCGAATCAATGAGAAAGTCGAGAAGTACAGCAAGCGACTTGGTGTGAAGCCACAGTCAGTCAAGGTCAGAGATTATAAATCCCGTTGGGGCTCATGCATTTTACCAAGCACGGTGTCGTTCAATTGGCGAATCGTCATGGCTCCACACAAGATCATCGAATATGTTGTCGTTCACGAACTGTGCCATCTCAAGCATCATGATCATTCGGAAAGATTTTGGTCGACGGTGGATCGTACTGTCCGCGATAGTGAACGAAGTCGTGCATGGCTGAATAAAAACTCATTGTGTTTACGCCAACTCTAATGTCCATAGGTGTCGACATGAGTGAGTCCAAGGCGATAGTTGAGCAACTCAAGCAGCAACTCGATCATCAACTGCAAGAGTGGCTAGGCTCGAATATTCCTAAAGAGGGGACCGACGACTACGAGCGTTGGCAGTCAAGGCAGCAAGCGATCGATGATGTACAGACAATCTATGATGTGCAGGAATATCTTGACTCCGAGGGTATTGATTCAGATCAATTCTTCATTGACAGTCAAACTCAATTGCTAAACGCAGGAATGGAGCCCGACGATATCTCTGCCGAGGTCGTGACCGCGCTTGGGAGAGAGGTTGATAGGGAGGAATGGGCAGGAGGCTCTTGGTCAACGGTCTATGAATACAACGGACTTTGGTTTGTAATCGATGAAGTCGAGATGCGTTACTTTCAAACTATAGAGGATGCGAAGCGATCAGCAGCCATCGGCGACGATGATTTTGACAGGCTACGGGACTGACCTTTTACCAATACGAGTTGTTGATATGGGAGCAACAGAGTCTCGTAACTAATCATATTGTTACCCTACAGGAAATAGTCCTCTCTCGGCTCCCGCTATTAGGCGTTTAGCACGGCGATAGCGACGGCTGACGGTTTTCGTCAGTTCGATGATGTCTCTCGTAGGCTTTATTTCAGACTTGCCTTTTATCTTCTTGTCGACGACAGGCATCCATCTCTCTTCAAGTAGCGCACCGATTTTCCAATAAGGCGTCTTCTCTTTATTTCTCCTTGTCTGAGCAAGTCGATTCAACAGCGTATCGAGCCCTTCTCTCGATTCGAGAAGCCGCTTCTCATTGTCATTCACCAAGTCTGAGAGACATGCCTTGGCATCAGAGTACAAACGGGATAATTCGGACTTCACTCGTCTCGTCTCGACAGGGTCATCTGCTCGAAGATGATGCATTTTGTAATGCGTGAGACGAGATAACTCTTGCCATATCCTGATTGCGTGACGGCGTCGATTGGCTCTCACTTCATCATTCTGTTTCGCAGCCTCTACTGCCTCATAGGTCTCGAAGATCTGCTTCAAGGCGGTAGTCGAGTAGGCTCGTTCTAGTCTGTACCTTGCTGTGCCGCGATTTGCGAGATTTGGTCTGCCGCGTCTGCCACGAGACTGATCCCTTCGTGGGAAGTTCGCTTTAGGACGCTGATTGTCACGACGGAGTTTACGAACTAGTTTGCCGTCATCAGTCGTTGCCCAATAGTACTTACGACGCTCTATGAGCGATTGACGGTCCTCGTCAGACATGTAGTTTGGTGAACGGGACTCACGATTCATCCAATCCTTGAAGTGCCTAATAAGAGCCTTTCGACTAGAAAGATTGATGTTTACGGCAACGAGTAGGTACCCCTCATCTGCAAACCGCTGCTGCCAATCTGCTACGGAATGGACTGTGACGACCCCATCTGTGTCCTCTGCGTCGACCCTATCGAAGAAGAGGTAGGCGTAACGGCTATCGCCACTCGAATGCTTACCTTTGGACCACGCAACAAAGTCGTCGCCTCGTACATCGCCAAAGTCAGCGTAGAGGTCCGACAGGCGTCCTGAGCCATTGGTTTCGCAACATCGACGGTAACTCTCGCTCATTTTCAAAAAGCGCCACCACCAATAGTGGACGGTACCTTCCAAGTCCGATGGGGATGGCGAGCGAAGGTTCGCTTTTCTAACTGAGGGTCGACGGTACTTCTGCATCTGCAAACGGCCCCACCGTAGATGGCATAAATGTACCAAGTTCTATTAGATCAATAAATCCCCTAATCGGAGCGACATCCATGTATTGCGAAACTATCTCTCATTGATCGACATGTTGTTGATCAGTCTGAAACGACACAGTTTGTCGAATTTATAGAGAGATAACTTTTATGATTCTGAGACACTTTACTAAAGCGCATTACTTGTTGAGTATCATCGCATCGCAAACGATTTATCGTGAGCAAGAGCGACATCTGCGAGTCGATCAATCGTTGAGTCGTAAGCATCGTCGACTTGAATCGTCAATGATGAAGAAAATTCCTGCGTTTACTTGGCTGACTGCGGCAGACAGAGCGAATACTTCGTTCGCTTGTTGCGATATGAGTACGGGCGTCAAATTTCGAGAAGCGTTCTGTATCGAAGTAGATAGTGACGATGTAAATGCAGTCAATTGGCGAGAGTATGAGACGCTCTTGCGACGCAAGAAGCATATCGGACTGTGGGTAACTGAGATGAACGAAATGGTTGCAGGCATCGGTGACAACAAGCGTGACTATTATGTCGTAAAGGGAGATATCGATCTGTCTAAAATAAACTATCGTGTAAAGTTGATGCGTTACGATGACGGCGTTGATTTTGCAAATTACATGCGAAGCAATCTGCATCGATTTGAAGACGCGGCAGAAATTGCAGATTCATTCGATGCGATGAAAGAATTGTATGAGCAGAGTAACTCAACATATCAGTTTCAGAACTCAGTCATTCGAGAAGTCGCAAACGATGAGTTCTTCGCGCAAGTAGCGTAAGTCACTCATCATCTACATCGAACGCTGAGTAGATTAGATCTACTCAGCGTTTTTCTATTTGCCACTTCGCTTTCTCAGCCTTCACTCTAGCCAACTGACGATCGTCCTGTCGTTTTAGGTAGTCATCGACCTGATCTGCGAACTCGACAGGTTTGGGTTCAGGCATCGCTAGTCTTGCGTACTTGCGAAAGCGATTAGCCCAAAACTGTATGGCGCTTGGTCCATCTACAGGCTTCGTGTCTTTGGCTGCTCTTGGGTCGTCTACGCTGACGATATTATTCCCACCATACTGCTTGCTAGCGATCAGCCAAGCGTTCTCAGGCGTATCTGCGTAGATGAGTGTCTGTGCTGAACTATTGTCGCTCAGTACGACTGTGATACGGTAGGGGTGTAGTTGGGGTGATTTGAACTCGTTGAATCGCACACGAATATTTATCAGAGAAAATGTATGACAAAGCAGGCTTACCTCGACCCTACACAAGAGCAAGGTAGAGACTTCTTCTTGAGTGGTATCACAGGCGCTGTAACGATGTTGAACCTGCTGAGGTTCCGTGATGTCGCCGATTATTCTCTACACAGTAATCTTGCGCCTGAGACGCCGATCACGGGCAAGGATGCGTATCGTCTCTACATGACACACACAATGCCGTTCCTGTCGGCTTCGGGTGGCGAACTACTGTTCTATGGGGATAGTAAGAATTTTCTTGTAGGACCGACTGACGAGCATTGGGATTCGGCGATGTTAGTGCGCCAATCAAGCATCCAATCGTTTTTATCGTTCGCCACGAATCAAGACTATCTCGCGGGAATCGGGCATAGAGTAGCGGCGCTGTCTGACTCTCGTATCTTGCCGTTGAGTCAAATTGATCCGTTGGCGTAGTTCAAAGCGAGTTCAAACGGGGATCGCATACTCAGTCATCAGTAATCTCCCATACTGAGCCTTCAAGAACTGATATGCCTCGAAAGGGTTAGTTGCGTTGATATAGACCCAACCAAACCCACTACCTGCTTCGTCTTTGTAGCGACAAAGACACTTGTACTGACGCATTGAGTGATCCTCAGTTAGTTATACGAGATCGACGGCACGACGCATCACAGCGTCATTCACAGCGATATATCTCGCAGTCGTCTGTAAGTTCGCATGTCCTGCGAGTTCTTGAAGCACACGAACTGAAACACCCTTATCAGCAAGGCTAGTGATGAAACTACGGCGCATGCTGTGAGAACTACCCCCTTCGATGTTCGCCTCACGCATCAAGGTACAGAAGTGACCTGCGAGAGTATTAGGACTGAAACCTCGTCTTGGGTTCTTCTGTGTCGTGAATAGGGGGCGACTTGTATCAGTCAGCAATAGGGGCTGTAGATCCGAGGTTTTATAGCGTTCGCATAGATAGGTCTTGATCAGATCCCGTGCTTTCTTACCCAAGATGACTGTTCGTCCACGCTTACCTTTCGTCTGATCGCTACTGAGATGTATCTCGTCACGAACATCACTGTCTTTGGTCAGAACATCACAGACACGAACTGAGCAGAGTTCCTTCGCTCTCATCCCTGAATACAGTCCTAGCAAGAAGATTGTCCTATCACGACTCGCATGACGCCGAAAACTGATCGCTTTTAGGACTTTTCGTATCTCGCTCTCGTTCAGAACTCTTGCTTGTGGCATTTATCGTCTCCTTTTTGCTGAAATCACATAGTTCGTTGATGAAACTCTGCTCCCATGTGGTTATTCAGGACAATCCTTCGTGGTGAAAAATTGGTTTGTCTTGGTTTCCAATGGCTTAGAAGCAGAAACGCAACTAATGAATATTCCATGCGGTTATTTATCGCTAGATTGGATCTGAGCGAGATTTCTACGAACTGACACTCAGGACGACTGAAGACACAGAGACGCTCTAATGAGGTCCTGCTTGGATCTATAGGGGGTATCGAGACAGCGAAAAGTCGCTCAATCCATGGAATTTATGGGTAGGAACGACAGATGACTTGGGAGCAATGTCTCAAGTCATGAACACAGACAAATTCCTACAGCGACTCCAAGCGTTCAATGACATACAACATCTGCGTAGGTACACAGACGGTGTACGACTCAGCAAGGGAATGCGATATCTCGTCAAACATGCGAAGTGCGAGTGGCTCATCGATCAACTCATCATTCATTTGCCCCCATATCACACTCGAAAGCACTTCATGCACATGGAACTGACGATGGACGGTAGCAATGGAAGGCTCGTTATCGAGGACTACATAGACTTCTATGTGTGTGTTGACCTTACAGATATCAAGTTCCCGCTCGATCACATGCCCATGAATGGGATTCCATTCTTCGATGATTGGACGATCGTCACACCACATGAACTGCTTTATGGCTGAAATGGCTCGTTACTAGGCTAGGAACGAGATATGACTTGGGAGCAGATTCTCAAGTCATGAACGCACAAGAACTTCAATCGGCACTCAGCCATTTCACGGGAACACAGAACTACCATCGAGTCCTACCAAGACTCGTCATCACGGATGGCGTCGAGTACTTGGCGAATAAAACGAACTCGTATTGGCTAGTGACTGCGATCTATTCGCATCTCGTTAGTAAGCCCATACATTCAGAGTTCGTAGTCGCAAGATTAGTTATTTCAGGAAAGACCGCGAACTTGGTTCTAGATGACGGAAATGATCAGGTCATCTCTGAGCAACCCATCGAGTACACAGACTTCCCATTAGACGAAGTGACGATCTATTGCTCATATCAGGATAGATTGTGGGTTCTGCTGTTGGCTAGTGAGTACTAGATGGGTGTCGGATGACACGACACTTGTATTGATCTATTAGGTGTCTCTACGAGACACAACGCATTCGCTCTCTCGCTCACTTCGTTCGCGGAATCGCTCTGCGTTCTGTTCTTCAACTCAATAACAATATTTTCTTGGGTTTGGATTTCTTCTTCTTTCTCAATCAGCAAGTGGCTGAAGGAGTAGATATCAATCTACTCGATCTGATCATCAGCAATGGGATCAGGACTCAACTCTTGGCTTTGACTGTGTTGGATTGGCTATGTCGCACAAACTGATCGTCAGATCAGAAAACCACCGTGTTCGCTTATAACGCACGATGTTGTTGAGGGTGTCGTGCGCCAAGCCTGCGACTCTCTATCCTCTTACTATGTCGCAGCACTTATTACCTTTACGCCGTGAGAAATGTGTTCTGCATCTTCCATATACGGCTCCCGCAGAATTCATTTGAGGCATCTCTTTCGAGGTAGTCTCACGGTATGACGCTGATCATCGTCTAGCCTTACCTTGCTTCCCAAGTGATTCGGACGCTTTCGACGCAGCGTGAGCGTTACAGATCAGTCATCTGTATTTATCTGTAACCACAGGTTTCCTATTTTTTCTTGGTTTCGAGGTAAGGCTCAGATAGGGGTAGTCTTTATGCAATAAGGTGGGTGTTTTTGCGCAACATACTCTTATTGATGGACATAAACGCCCATCGATTTCGCTTACCTATTTCGTCGAAGATCGAGGTCACGGAGATGGGTATCTCGTTGGCATGAGAGATCCGTGTTGGCGCAGACAAAGAGCGTAGGATTCGAATAGAAAAGTGTGGGAGAGTTGTGTGGTTTTTCGCCTTGTTTTTTGCTCACTTTGGTAGCGACTCGACCTTTTCGTGATCGTTATCGCTTACTCATAAAACATTCACATTAGATTCACATCGTCGGCAAGTCATTGATTGTACAGGCACACGAAGTATCGTGTAAATGTACTGTGCCATGGCGGTGATATGGGGACGTTTGGGGCAGATGAAAGGGCGCGCATTATCGCCTGTGCTAGGCTCGGACGCATCATGTCCGAGGTCCTCGTCATTGCCGGCGATCGGCTCGCGCGCTACGGGTTCGGCAGCGGCCATCCGTTCGGGCTCGATCGGCATGCGGCGTTCTACCGCGAGTTCGTCTCCCGCGGCTTCGAGCGGCGTTGTCGCGTCGAGGACACGCGGCAAGCGAGCCGGGTCGAACTTGAACTCTTCCACGAACCGGCCTATCTCGAGCGGTTGATCGCTCGTTCGGCGGCGGGTACCGGCTACCTCGATGGCGGCGACACACCGGCGTTCCGCGGCGTGTACGAGGCCGCGGCCGATGTGGTCGGCGCGACCTTGCTCGCCTGCGAGCAGATGATGCAAGGGCGGGCGCGGCGGGCCTTCGTGCCGATCGCGGGGTTGCACCACGCGGGGCGTTCGGGCGCGGCGGGGTTTTGTGCGCTGAACGATTGCGCCATTGCCATCGAGTGGCTGCGACGCGAGGCGGGTCTGACGCGGGTGGCCTACGTGGACATCGACGCGCACCACGGCGATGGCGTGTACTACGGCTTCGAGAGCGACCCGCAGGTGATCTTCGCCGACCTGCACGAGGACGGCCGGTTCCTGTACCCGGGCACGGGCAGCGCCGAGGAGCGCGGACGCGGAGCGGCAGCGGGGACCAAGCTCAACGTGCCGCTCGCGCCGGGCGCCGATGATGCGGCGTTCGAGGCCGCCTGGTCGCAGGTCATGCGCCACCTAGAGCACTACGCACCCGAGTTCATCATCCTGCAATGCGGTGCCGACAGCATCGCCGGTGACCCGCTCGCGCATCTGGCGTTCAGCGCTGAGGCTCACGGCCGCGCCGCACGTGATTTGACCGCGCTCGCCGAGCGGCTCGGGCACGGCCGTCTTCTCGCCACGGGCGGCGGCGGCTACCACCGCCCGAACATCGCGGCGGGCTGGAATGCCGTGGTCGAGGGGCTGTTCGGCTAAACTATCGGGTCTTTCAGCCCCCCGTCTGCCCGAGGCCCCCCGATGTTTTCGAGCCGTATGACCATCGAAGGATTCGACCCCGAACTCGCTGCCGCGATGAGCGCCGAGCGAGTGCGTCAGGAGGACCACATCGAACTCATCGCCTCCGAGAACTACGCGAGTCCGCGTGTGCTCGAGGCTCAAGGGTCGGTGCTGACCAACAAGTACGCCGAGGGTTATCCGGGCAAGCGTTATTACGGGGGCTGCGAACACGTCGATGTCGCCGAGCAGCTGGCGATCGATCGTGCCAAGCAACTCTTCGGTGCCGACTACGCCAACGTGCAGCCGCATTCGGGCTCCCAGGCGAACGCCGCTGTTTACCTCGCGATCCTCAAGCCTGGTGACACCATCCTCGGCATGAGCCTCGATCATGGCGGTCACCTCACGCACGGCGCCAAGGTCAATTTCTCCGGTAAGTTGTTCAACGCCGTGCAGTACGGCATTCGCCCGGACAACGGCGAGATCGACTACGACGCGCTCGAGCGGCAAGCGCTCGAGGTCAAGCCGAAGCTCATCATTGCGGGCTTTTCGGCCTACTCGCGCTTTCTCGACTTCCCGCGTTTTCGTGCGATCGCCGACAAGGCGGGCGCGCTGCTGCACGTTGACATGGCGCATGTCGCCGGACTCGTTGCGGCGGGCGTCTATCCGAACCCGCTGCCTTATGCCGATGTGGTCACCAGCACCACGCACAAGACGCTGCGCGGTCCGCGCGGCGGCATCATCCTGGCGCGCGCCAACGACGAGCTGACCAAGAAATTCAACTCGCTTGTTTTCCCGGGTACCCAGGGCGGCCCGCTCATGCACGTGATCGCTGCCAAGGCCGTCGCCTTCCTCGAAGCGCTGCAGCCCGAGTTCAAGGATTACCAGAAACAGGTCGTCGCCAATGCCCGCGCGATGTGCGCCCGGCTGCAGCAGCGCGGCTACCGCATCGTCTCGGGTGGCACCGACAATCACCTCTTCCTCATCGATTTGTCGGACAAGCAGATCAACGGCAAGGAGGCCGATGCGGCGTTGGGTGCTGCGCACATCACGGTCAACAAGAACGCCGTGCCGAACGATCCTCGTCCACCGATGGTCACGAGCGGTATCCGCATCGGCACCCCGGCGTCGACCACGCGTGGCTTCAAGGAGGCCGAGGTCGAGCAGGTCGCCGATCTCATCGCCGATGTCCTCGATGCCGGTGGCAGCGAGGCGGCCGTCGCCGCGGTGCGCGCGAAGGTCACAGCACTCTGCCGGCGCTTCCCGGTCTACGGGTCCGGGCCGGTTGACGGGCGCTGAGCGGAACGCTGCGCTGACGGGACGCCGCCATGCACTGTCCCTTCTGCGGCCACGAGGAGACCAAGGTGAACGACTCGCGTCTGGCGGCCGAAGGGCAGCAGATTCGGCGTCGGCGCGAGTGTCTCGCCTGCGGCGAGCGCTTCACCACCTTCGAGACGGCCGAGCTTGTGATGCCGCAGGTCGTCAAGAGTCATGGTAGCCGCGAACCTTTCGATGAACAAAAACTGCGCAGCGGATTGCTGAAGGCGTTGCAGAAGCGCCCCGTCGAGCAGGAGAAAGTGGAGGCTGCGATCGCGCGCATCGCGCATCGCTTGCGCGGACTCGGCGAGCGCGAGGTGCCGTCGCGTCAGATCGGCGAGTTCGTCATGGACGAATTGCGCCATCTCGACGAGGTCGCCTACGTGCGCTTCGCCTCGGTGTATCGAAGTTTTCAGGACGTCGAGGCCTTCCGCGACGAGGTCGACAAATTGCGCACGCGTCGGCGTCGCGAGCCACTCGCCGGACAGCTCTCGCTGCTCGCCGGCGAGGAGCCCGCCACCAAGCCTGCGTCGAAGGGGCCGCGACGTGGCTCGTGACGCACGCATCTGGAGCGCCTTCGAACACCACGCGATGCGCCGCGCCTTGGAACTCGCGGCGCAAGGCGCGCGCAGTACGCAACCCAATCCCCGCGTCGGCTGCGTCATCGCGCTGGGCGAGCAGATCATCGGCGAAGGCTGGCACCAACGCGCGGGCGAGCCGCATGCTGAAGTGTTCGCCTTGCGTGAGGCGGGCGAGGGCGCGCGCGGCGCCACGGCTTTCGTCACGCTCGAGCCCTGCAATCATCACGGTCGCACGCCACCGTGCAGCGAGGCGCTGATCGCGGCCGGAGTCGCCCGTGTGATCTACGCCTGCGGCGATCCGAACCCGCGTGTCGACGGCTCGGGTGCCGCGCGCTTGCGCGCAGCGGGAGTCGCTGTCGAGCACGGCCTTGAGCAAGCGGCGGGCGAGGAGCTCAATCTCGGTTTTTTCACTCGTATGCGCCGCGGTCGGCCGTGGTTGCGCCTGAAACTCGCCGCGAGCCTCGATGGGCGAACCGCGCTTGCCAACGGCGAGAGTCGCTGGATCACTTCGGCCGAGGCCCGCGCCGATGTGCAGCGCTTTCGGGCCGAGAGTGCCGCGATCCTGAGCACGAGCGCCACCGTGCTGGCGGATGACCCGGAGCTCACGGCCCGCGAGGGCGAGGTGAGCCGGCAGCCGCTACGCGTGATCCTCGATGCACACGGTCGCGTGCCCTCGAGCGCCCGGATCTTCAGCGCCCCCGGCCGTACCGTGTGCCTAACGCGCGAGCAGATCGCCATCGATGCGACCGGCCGGCTGCACTTGCCTGCGGTGCTGGCGTGGATGGGCGGGGCGGAGCTCAACGAGGTGTGGACCGAGGCGGGTCCAACGCTGGCGGGAGCGCTGCTGGCCGCTGAGCTGGTGGATGAGCTCGTGCTGTATCTGGCTCCACGGCTGCTTGGGCCCACGGCCCGCCCGCTGGCGGCGTGGCCGAACCTCGAGCGGCTGGCCGATTCGCCGTCCTGGCAGGTACGCGATCTGCGGCAGATCGGCCCGGATATCCGTATCATGCTGCGCCGTTACTGAGGGCGCCCATGTTCACCGGTATCGTTCAGGATGTAGGTCGCATCATCGCGCTCGAGCCGCGCGGCGGCGACGTGCGTCTGCGGGTGGCGGTCTCGCGCATGAACCTCACCGACACGCGCCCGGGCGACAGCATCGCCGTGAGCGGGGTATGTCTCACTGCGCTCGAGATCACGACCGATTCGTTTGCGGCTGACGTCTCCAACGAAACGTTGTCGCTCACCACGCTCGGCGCTTTGGGCGAAGGGAGTCGGGTCAATCTTGAGCCTGCGCTGCGCGCGGGTGATGCCCTCGGTGGTCACTTGGTTTCAGGGCATGTCGATGGTGTCGGCGCCGTGCTCGATATTGCGAGCGATGCCCGCTCGGTCCGCATGCGCTTTGGTTGTCCGGCTCCGCTGGCGCGGTATTTCGCGCGCAAGGGCTCGGTCGCCATCGATGGCGTGAGCCTCACCATCAACGAGGCGGGCTCGGCGGATTTCAGCGTCAATCTCATCCCGCATACACAGCAGGTGACGACGCTCGGTGAGTTCGTGGTCGGTCGTCGCGTCAATCTCGAGGTTGATCAGGTCGCGCGCTACGTCGAGCGATTGCTGGA
>Ga0315906_10001591_pt1 | contig 33476 bp, 25 predicted proteins | sample LakEriMetagenome_4_FD_203526 | JGI IMG/M metagenome (GOLD analysis project Ga0315906, IMG submission 203526) | Freshwater fungal communities from buoy surface, Lake Erie, Ohio, United States - Buoy 2 MA122 | ecosystem: Environmental > Aquatic > Freshwater > Lake > Lake biofilm | place: USA... | reverse complement strand
TCCTTCAGATTCGATTTTTCCTTACCATCTGAATTTCCAATCAATGTGATTTTTGAATCTCGGGAATTCAACATTCTTTTTGCAATGATGCCCAATAGATTGTTATATGTTTCTAAAGTATTTGATGAAACTTGATCTTCTCGAAAATCCGGACTCACATTGGTTTTTATTGAATTAGGGGCTACTGAACCTGGATCAAAAAAGATATAGGGTAAAATTGGAAAAGTTTGTGTGATGATGGTTTGTTGTAATTCCAAATCAGGTGCATTTATATTTGCAAATCGAATTGGGTTCACAATTGCCTGAGCCTGTGGAGGTGGAATTTCCTCAGCAATAATGATTGAAGGTTCCGGTTCTTTGGGTATATCTCTAACTTTTTCATCAAGTGGTCTATATGTCAAACCAAGTTTTATGTCATATGACTGATACTTCCAATCTTCATTCTTGAGTAAACTCGTAAAAGCATGTGTATAGCCAATTTCAGGCATGATTGAAAAAGTAGGCGATAAGTGTAGATGATATCCAATCGAAGCATTTGCACCAATAAGTGTATTTGTTTCAGCATTTCCTTTATCAATTACTCTTGTTTTTGAGCCATTTGGAAAGTTTACATATGCAGGTTCGATTATTGTTTGTGTTCTTTCATATGTGTTTTCGGAAATACCAAAGCCAACAGATGCACCACCGCGAAGAAATAATGGGAATTCAGGAATTGGATATAATGACAATCCTATATCAAAGAGAATTCTGTCAAGACTGACCGTATATTGATTCTTCAATCTCAGAGAGTCATATGTTCCAGATTGTTGATTATAGACAATATACTCGCACTGTGAAGATTGCAATGCACCAGGATGTTGTGCATAATAAGCGCGACCTGAGAGAGTGAGAAATGAAGGTATGAGTGTCAATTCTCCAAAGATTCCCATTGATAAACCATTGGAATTACCATCTTCGAATTGACCACATGTCAAGGCATTGGGGATGACTGGAATCTTACTTTGATTTGATATGGAACTATGTCCAACAAGGAATCCAAATGCATAAGGAGCATTTGAACCATATTGAATGGTCGAATCCTGGGAATGAAGTAAAATGGGGAAGAATAGACAAAGAATGAATATGCGTATCATTATAGTTCCAATACATTATACCATTCAAAATAGTAAAAGATTTCAGTTCACTGTGCTTTTAATTCAAGTGTTCCGATACTTTCAACATGAGCTGTTTGAGGAAACATATCAACGGGAATCATGGAAGTCACTTCATATTTCTCTGAAAGAATAGCTATATCTCTTGCTTGAGTAGCTGGATTACAGCTTACATAAACAATGCGTTTTGGAGAAATTTCAAGCATATGTCTGAGTAATGTTTCATGCACTCCGGCACGAGGTGGATCAATGATGATGATATCAGGTTGTTTAAGAGATTTCAATAATTCAATCGCTGAAGCAACATGCAAATCATGAGCAAAGAATTCAGAATTATGAATATCATTCAGTGATTGATTGTGTTTTGCATTTGCAATTGAAGATTCAGAAAGTTCAATACCAATAACTGAATGTGCTTTTTTTGCGGCAGGAAATGTGATTGTTCCGGCACCACAATATAGATCCCAAACATGTGCATTCGAATCAATCTGTGCTTGATCAATGATGCGAGCTACAAATTGATCCAATTGATAGGAATTTGTTTGAAAAAAAGAAAAAGGGGATATCGTGTATTTGATATCAAGAATGGATTCCGTTATGTACAAAGGACCATCGGAAAAAACAATATCACCTTGAGCCATTGGCGACCAAGAGAGATTAATGCAATGTAATGCTGATGTTATAAAAGGGAAGGCGCTTCTGATTGTATGCCACCATTCAATAAAGGCCGCATCTTTTTCAGAATTAGCCTCCTGAGTTATGAGTATAGCCATGATTTCAGAGGAATGCTTTGAAGATCTGATGATCAGTGATCGAAGGAATCCTTCATGTGATCGTGGATCATAACCGGAGAGTTCTAATTCTTGTGCTTTTGCATGTATGGCATCGAGTAGAATATTGCCATCTGTGCATTGCAAATGACATTCCTCGATATTCATGATTTTATCAAATCTTCCGGGAACATGTAAACCAAAAGCAAAACCTTTTCTGAATTCTTCATTGCTAGCAATCTGATCTTCGGTTAACCACGCTGATGAACCAAATGAAAACTCCATCTTATTGCGATAATTGAATTGTCTTGGAGAAGGTAATGTAGACTCGATTTCGGGAAATGGAAATTTTCCAATGCGAGTACAGACATCTTCAACTATCTGTCTTTTCCAATGAAGCTGTTGTTCATAGTTGAGATGTTGCCATGAACAACCTCCGCAATGCGTGAAATACTTACATCTAGGTTCTATTCTATCAGGTGATGGTTCGATGACCTGCTGAATGATTCCTTCTGCAAATTTCTTGCGCTTTTGTCTAATCTCCGCATGAACAGTATCACCGGGCGCACCGTACTTCAAAAATCGTACAATGCCTTCTTCATTTCTTGCTATTGAGACGCCTTCATTACCCATGCTCTGTATGGATAATGTTTCATATACTCTTTCTTGTTGTTTTTTTCTACTCATGATGAGTGCTTCTCATCATTTGATTCAACTTTGTTCTTTTTTCTTGTTTGCAAAAAGAAAGCAAGGAGTAAACTTAAAGTAGTGGCAATATTCACACTCAAACTTATTGTCTTTCCGATATCGAATATATCGCTGTGATAAGTGAATTCAACAGTATGTTTTCCGGGTGGAACAATTACACCACGAAGTGCATAATTCGTTTTGTGAATTGGAGCTTCTTTGCCATCAATAGTGCATTTCCAACCGATAGGTAGATATACTTCACTAACATGTAGGAAATTATGACCGGGATTATCTGTTTTGAATGTGACTTTGTGATTTTCAAATCCTGTGAGATTGGCTTTTGCATTTGGTCCTGCAGGCTCAATACTTCTTGGTAAATTATCTTCAATATAGGCAACTGATCGAGGATTGAAATCACCATCGCGCAAATGATGAAGAATGGAAAGGGGGGTATCTTTCTTGACAGAATCTACAAAAAATGCTCTCGGGAGAACTGTTGGATTCTCATAAACCAATGTTGGGACTCCTCCTTGCTCTGTCTGCATAGTTCCTTCAAATACAGGTTTGATGCCTTGGAATAATTGCTGAGGCGCAGACATGTATTTTACATTCAGGAGATTGAGGAGAAATATATTGGTAATGTAATTTCCACCACCACCACCAGCAACATCTAGTAGATCTTGATAGACTCTCATTTTTGCTGAATGATATCCATGCACATTCTGCAATTCAAAATAAGCGGGGATATTTGTTTTTCCCATGCTCATATAGACAAGATCTGCGATGCGAAATACAGATTTGTCATTTTTCATGAAAGAAATAAATTCCGGTTGAGCAAATTCCGACTTGATGATATCCCCTTTCTCAACTTCCATTGGTCTATATGCAACTCTCCACAAATCAATGAAAAGATAGGCAACTATTGCAGTGTAAAATAGTCCTTTTGAAAGAGTGCCTCTGACATATAGAATTGACAAAATCATCACGGCGAGACCTATGAACGAGGTGAGGAGCCAATCGGCTTTCATTTGTTCATAGAGAAATTTAAATAATTGTTCGGGTACTTTACCAGCTGCTTGAACATCGGCGATATATCCGGACTCAGAAACTAAAAATCCTGAGATGAGTAATAATCCCATCGCTCCGGTCATTCCAAGCATTGTATTCTTACTCATTTCCCAATCTGAATTCCGCCATTCATTCAATGCGGAAAGTCCATAACCAAATAGAATGGGTACGGCAAATTGCATTACGCATAATGCCATCATGGGTGCTCGGAAATTATTGAAACCCGGAAGATTGTAATAGAACAAGTCAAATACTAGAGGGAAATTTTTACCAAAAGAAAGAAAGAGTGAGAGAAGAGCCAATACAATCAAATAATGAATGAAGATCTCTTTTCTATAGGCTATGATTCCGATGATTGCCAGTGCCAAAACTCCGATGCCCATATAATTTGCTGCATCAGTGAATGGCATCTGACCCCAATATGGTTGAATCATTTGTCCATCCGTAGATCCTTTCGGCTTGAATTCCAATTTTCCGAATCCAAAATAATTTGGAATAAGGAATGTGAGAGTTTCTTCAGGACTAAAAGACCAATTGGTTGCATATTCATAATCAAAACCACCGGTATTGTCCTGCTTTTTTCCTTCTACTTGTTCAATTGGAGCTGAACCACGAGTGGAATATGGCTTATATTCCAAAACACTCAAATATCTGTCTGCTGACATTCCAAAGGCCAAAATACCTGCCACAATCAATGCCATGGAGGAACGGGCCACACCCAGCAATGATTCTTTCTTGATGATACTTGAGATGCCTGTTGCAATGAGATATAATGCAAATGTGATGACACCATAATATGCCATCTGAACATGGGTTGATTCAACCAGTACATGAACGGCTATGATGAGAGCTGATGCATGAAACAATGACCAACCGGATCGAAGTCTTTCAAGGAAAAGAAGAATGAATGGAAACATTGCCAAAGCAATTGGCTTCGTATTGTGACCAATCATGATCCAAGTAATGATGAAAGTCGAGAATACGGCCGCAAATCCTACCGCAAATGAGATAAATCGTTCTTTGCCTTTGGATCGCATTAATAAATACATCCCAATTGCATACATCATATAATGAAATGCAATTCTTGCGGCATCATTGTTGAATATTCCGCCAAAGAGTTTTGCTGTTCCAAAATACATCGTGGCCAAGAAATCCCATGATCTCTCACCCGTGGTCAATAATGCCGCATAACTGGGCAGTCCACTGAATATATAAGGTAGCCATTGCGGAAATTCACCTTGTTCTTTGGCTTTATTGAGGAAAGTCTCAAAACTTGCCGAAGCAATATTATCGGATGCATTGAAATTACCACCGGTAAACAATGCAGGACTCAAGAAAAGAATCACAGCAATAATGAGCGCTATGATATAAGCTCCATCTCGATATTTTTCGGGAATAAACAAAAAAGATCCGCTTGAAGCATGATTCGATTGTTTTCCTTTTGCTTTAGACATATTCCTGACTCTCCATCAAAAAAAGATAATACCGATTGCCCCGAAAGACAATCGGTATGAATATTCAATTGTTCAATTAATAATCCATTGATGCAAGTTTTTCCATAGTGGCTTTCACATCATTGGCTGATTTTACCAATTCAGCATTTTCATGCTCATCCAATGTGATTTGGAAGATATCTTCCATGCCATTTTTTCCAACCTTGATAGGAACGCCTACAACCACATCGTGCAAACCATATTCGCCATTGAGCATAACTGCACATGGAAGAATGCGGCGCTTATCTTTAACGATACATTCAACCATTTGAACTGCAGCGGCGGATGGAGCATAATATGCACTGCCAGTTTTGAGATGATTTACGATTTCAATGCCGCCTTCGCGTGTTCTTTTGACAATCGCATCAATTCTGTCTTGTGGCAATAATTCAGTGATTGGAACACCGGCGATAGTTGTATAACGGGGAAGCGGAACCATGGTGTCGCCATGTCCACCGAGCACGAATGCTTGAATGTCTTCAACGGAAACATTCAATTCCATTGAGAGAAATGTGCGATAGCGTGCGGTGTCCAAAACGCCGGCCATGCCAAGAACTTTATTTCTTGGAAGACCTGTTTTCTGAAGTGCGACATAAGTCATGACATCAAGTGGATTAGACACAATGATATAGAATGCATTCGGTGAATATTTCGCGGCTTGTTCTGCACAAGATCCAACGATCTTGGCATTTGCGGCGAGCAAGTCATCACGACTCATGCCTGGTTTTCTGGCAAGTCCTGCCGTGATGATCACAATTGCGGAATCTTTTGTGTCTTCATAGGAATTCGTTCCCAAGATTCTACAATCTGAAGCTTCAACGGGCATGGACTCAAACATGTCAAGACCTTTTCCCTGTGGAATACCTTCAGCGATATCCAATAATACTACTTCTGTGGCGAGTTGCTTGTCAGCCAATCTCTGTGCTGTTGTGGCGCCTACATTACCGGCACCAATGACAGTCATTTTCATGAAAAACTCCTAGTGGTAAGAACAGTGAAAATTATGATAAAAAAACTTGTGCTATTTGTTGCTTGCCCAAATGATCTGCAAAATCTTTTTCAACATCATCTTTTTCCAAATGCTGAATCGAATTTGCAATTCTTAAACTATTGATGATATCTGCTTCTTTTCCTACAACAGCCATGATTTTTGCATGTTGATAGAATAAATCTGCATTCAAAGGGAAGCGAATGATATATTGTTCAATCAATTCATGTGCTTCTTTGAATCTCTTCATTTCAAGTAATGTATGAATGCAATCAATGGCGCAATCGACGGAATCAGGAGAAAGTTTCAATGCCTGTTTATAACAAATGAGACTTTCTTCAATTTTATGAATATTGAAAAGAGCATCTCCTTTTGCTTGCCAAACTTCGGGATAGGAAGGATAGAGGGATAGGGCTTTATCATAATCTGCGATTGCTGAACCATATTCTTCCAGAGCATCATGACAAGAGCCTCTTCCATAATACGATTCATAGTGCATTGAATCATGGATGATTGCCATGGAAAAAGCTTCAATTGCCTCACGAAATGCACCGGTTTCTTCAAGAGTGCTTCCAAGATTATGCCATGCGGCAACATCATTTGGTTCATGAATCAATGCTTGTTTATAAGATTCTATTGCCTCAAGTAAACGACCAAGCGACCCTAATGCATTTCCGCGATTATACCATGCTCCGGCAAAATCATCTTTTATCGCAAGGGCAAAATCATAACATGAGATAGCATCATTGTATTGTTCTAAATGGCATAATACCACGGCCTTATTGAACCAAATGATTGGATCATAGGGTTCCAAATCAAGATATTTATCATACCAAGTGAGTGCCTGGGAATACTCTTCAAGACAATCATGACAATATCCCAAATCAGACAAAGCATGCTTGCTAAATTCTTCGCTATGTTCAAGAAATGAGAAAACCTTTATCGCTTCTTTGTACAAACCTTGTTTCTCATAATATTGACCCAAAGCATAGAGTATCTCATCATTCCCGGGATGAGTCTCAAGCAATGCATGGTAATTTCCTAGTACTTCATCTTTCGTTAGCAAATGCTCTTGAAGCATTGTATGTGTGATTTGTATGCCGGCATCATTCGGATTTAATGCCAATGCTTTTGTTATGGAAATCAATGCATTCCCTTTGTCACCGGCATGTGCCTGTGCAAGACTTCGTAAATGCCATGCATCTGATGAAAATGGCTCTCTCTCAATCAGTGCTTCTGAAATGCGAAGAGCATCTGCATCAAATCCCTCTTCGATGCAATGATGAATGAGCGCTTCCATAATTTCTATGGCAGGCAAGGCTCCTTTTCCCGTATTGAGCACATGTAAACAAGAGCGTAAAGTCTCAGACAAAAACTGAGATTGTCGCTTCTTTGAATAGCCATCATCTCCACGAGGAAACATAAGCGCATGCACTTGAAAAATGAATGGGTTGGATACTGCAATGATACGAGAACTATGGCATTTTACCAAGAAAAATGGCGCTTTTACAAGCGCCATAACACGAATTCATGAAGATATTAAAGGAATATTATCAATTACCAATGATAACCGGGTAATCGATGTCAATATCGGACTCCAGGCTTTTGCTTGTTCCATTTTTAGTCATTGAATCATAATGGGACAATACGATATTCACAGCACCTTTATTACCTGCTCCTGTCTTAGTTTTTACTTGGAATGTCAATCCTACAGGTAAATTGTTTCTGTCTTTGTCTGTAATGGTCCATTCCAGCAAACTTGCAATTCCTGTGCTTGGAGTATAAAAGAACTGATGTTCATAATCATCAGATTTTACTTCTTGGGTAATATCAGTTTTTGGAGTCTTGGATTCATTGTATAATTCAATTGATCCTACATATGTAATATCTGATTTTAGTGAAATCGTATCAATGATGCTAGGTGCCGCACCACCAGGACCATCCAAGTCTTTCCATACTGCTTTTATGGTATCGGCTGTATTGCTTTGATTTACCAATGTAACAATCACTGTGGTTGCATAATCATGATCTTGATCGTGGTCGTGATCATGGTCATTGATTCCGCATGAGCTTATTCCAATTGCAATTGCCAAAGCAAAAAATGATAAGATGAAGTGTTTCATATTGATTTCCAAAATGTAATTAAAGAATTGGTATTGTCATTCTAAAGACACAATTGAATCCTGTGTCCAATGCGAAATATCGATTTCGTGAGAGATAATCACGGAATGCGATATCTCCTATGTTTTGGAATGAGAGATTTGTTGCAATCCCTTTGAGTGGACCATGAAGAATGGTACCACCAAGATTGATGTCAAATAGAGTATATGCAGGAGGTGGGGAAGTATAATCCAAATTGGGGTCGAATCTGTCCTGTCTGCGAACATGGGTCATGCGAAATTCAATGAAGGCATCACCAAACACATCAAGGAAAGATTCTCTATGCGCATGCAATGATCCACTCACCCTGTCTGCAGGAATCATGAATAATGGATTCCCACTAGATTCATTGTCACCACGAATCATTGAACCTTGTAGTGAACAAGTCAACCAATCATCGAATGTGTAATCTCCCTGAATTTCTACTCCATACATTGCCGCTTGAACTTGATCATACCTGAATGTGGGGAAACTCCCTCGAACTGTTAATGTTGGTCGTGCTCTTTCGGGTTGAAGAAGAATGAATCCGTCAAATTGATTGTGAAAAAGGGATAGATCAAAAGAAAAATCATGAGTATCATAAAGCAAAGCAAGATCTATAGTGCGTGATTGTTCAGGCAACAAATCTCTTTTCCCAATTTCAAATTGTGCAGTACCATGGTGAATATCATAACTGTATAGTTCATTCACTTGAGGTGGGCGCCAAGTTTGACCCATATTCATGGAGAGTCTCAAATGATCTTGGATTTGCCACATAAATCCACCACTAAGAGAAAATCCACTATAATTCAATACAGAGTCATTGATCAATCGTGTAGGCGATGAATATTTGTCAATGCTGATGGATCTTGTATCATAACGAGCACCACCACTAATGATAATGTCATCGAACATTATATTGCCGATGGCATATGCTCCTAGAGCCGTCATGAAATAATCGGGAATCAGGACTACTTTCCCGAGACGCTTATTTTGTTGGAATTGGCTAGAAATACCTACTGTCGCACTGATATGTTCATCCAATTGTATTGCTTTGAGTTTGATGTCACCGGAATATGTCTCCAAGAGTAATCGCATTGCCGGTTTTATAAGCAATTGTTCTAATTGACTTGTGGAGTCTTTCGGTACTCTTAAATTATGAGCATCGAATTCTGATCGATCATTGAATTGCCATCCATAAGTGGCTTCTAGGAGTCCAATTCCCTCAAGTGGAATATTTCCTTGTATACTCAAGAGACGATGTTGAATCTGTTGCTTTGGAAATCCAATATCATAAGTGAAATCATAATTCTGCAAGGGATGACCATTCTCAATAGCTCTCAATAAATCACTTGCATTGGAAATATGACTCCCTTTGAAAATTCCTAGTTCGGTATTGAATGAACTTGTAGTGAATTGGATATTTTCGCCGGTGGAGAATGCATATTTCCCTTGAATTTGTCCATTGATCTCGGTGTATCCTGTATTGCCAAGTACATAATCAGCAGTACTTGCATTACCCGCTTGCTTGCCGGTTATCTGAGCGCGCAATCCAAATGCATCATTATTTTCAAAACGCGTACCCCATGATAGGGAAGGCGATAATGCACCTTGCCAATTATTGGTTTGACCCTGCAAAGTGATCGAAGAATGAAGATGAGTTGTATCCGGTATATCAGGTGGAATGATGCGTATCATTCCGCCCATTGCTCCCGGACCATATTCCACACCTGCGGCTCCTTTTAAAATCTCAACAGATCCAATGGAAAAAGCATCAATTTCCGGGGCATGTTCAGAACCCCATTGTTGACCCTCCTGAGCAATTCCTGCATTGGCAATTAAGAGCCTTTGACTGTGCATTCCTCGTAAAACTGGCTTGGAAATACTAGGTCCGGTCTGTAAAGTATGTAGGCCGGTCACTCTCTTAAGTGTCTCTCCAAGAGTTTGTCCGCGATGCTTGTCCAATGTCTCACTCTTGATGATGTTCACATCTTGCGATGCAATTCCATAGACAGAATTCCGATCGCCGGTAACTTGAACTGCCTTGCCTTGAAATTCAGCAGGTTGCAAAATTAGTGTCAAAGAAGTATCATTCTTTGATGCTGGGATAACAATAGATCCACCTATATAACCCGCTTTTGAAAAGCTGACTTTTTGTTCGGATAATGAAATATTAAGATCTACATGACCCGATATATCCGTCATAGCACCGGTATTTCCGGAAGAAATACGGACAGAAGACAGTGGTTTTTTGCTATGCTGTTGTATGTGTATTGTGCTTATATGCAAAACACGCATTTGTGCTCGTAAATCTTGCACATATGGTAAGCATAATATGAAGAGCACAATACCAAAGATATGCTTCATGATATTGCTCCTAAAATGATGTAATTAAATATTCAATTACACTATGGGAGGAGCTCTAGAAGATGCTCTTTCAGAGAAATGAGATGATGAGGAAAGGGAAGGTAATTCGAGATAAGGAAGTAATGAGCATGAATTGACAATAGTAATGTCAATTGCTGAAGTAGAAGCAATTTGAAGAATACCATCACATAAATCGCAATGATGCCCTTTCCCAGCTTGTTTGTTGTCTATAGAAAGTATTTCATGTTCATGAGAATGAGGATGAAAATGAACTGCAAAAGCCCCAATCTGAAGGATTAGGGCCAAAGCAGTACAAATTGATATGAACATGTTTTGAATCACGGAGATTATATCTCTATTGAGGATTCATTCATTTTTTCAAGATTTTGAACGATTGCTCTGAGGCATGATGAAGCAAGAACTCCATCTATGACTCTATGATCATATGTAATGGAAACATACATCATTTGTCTGATTGCAATCATGTCTTCACCATTCATTTCGCGAACAACAGGTCGCTTTTGAACCGCATAAATACCAATTATGGCAGATTGTGGTTGATTGATGACCGGAGTTCCAAAAAGACTTCCCCATGCACCCATATTGGTCATGGAAATTGTACCACCGGAAATTTCATCGGGTGATAATTTCTTGCTTCTAGCTCTTAGTGCCAAATCATTGATTGATCTGCTCACGCCAACTAGATTCATCATATCGCCATTCTTGATTACGGGAACAATCAAATTCCCATCATTCAATACTGTTGCAAATGAAAGATTGATCTTTTTGTGGCGGATGATATTTGTACCATCAACACTAACATTCACGAGTGGGAATTCTTTGACCGCGTCTATGATGGCTTTTGCAAAGAATGGAGTCAAGGTTAACTTGAATCCTTCTCTTTGTTCAAATGCAGATTTATTCTTTTCACGGAAATTCACGAGTTGAGTAACATCGGCTTCACCCACGCTTGTCACATGTGGTGAAGTTTGTTTTGAACGAACCATGTGATCAGCAATGATTTGTCGCACGCGATCCATTGGGATGACTTCAACATCCTGACCCCATTTGGTCAATGTACCGGAATTAGCTGAAGCTGCAACATATGTCTGTACCGGTGCGGGAGCGGGTGCCGGTGTTGCCACAATCGGAGCAGCGGGTGCAGGTGCCGGAACATGTTGAATCACAGGTTGAGCACTTATCACCGGAGCATTGCCACGCTTGCTGATATAACCGAGTATATCATGTTTGGTGACCCTGCCTTCCATTCCTGTTCCTTGAACTGTATCCAATTCTTGCAAGGAAACACCTTCTGTTTCGGCAATTGTTCGAACCAAAGGAGAATAGAAGCGTGATCCGCTTGTTCTTGGTATGGAAGTGATAGGTGCAGATTGTGCTGCATGAACAGGAGCAGCTTGCACAGGTATAGGAGCCGGAGCAGCTATTGGTGCCGGTGCCACTGGTGCAGGAGCCGGAGCAGGTGCGCTTGCAACTGAACCTGCTGATCCCAATCGAGCTATGACTGCGCCAACTTCAACTGTGTCACCTTCAGCTGCAAGTAGCTCTGCAAGAGTTCCTGCAACAGGTGATGGTACTTCTGTATCTACTTTATCTGTTGAAATTTCAAGTAAGATTTCATCTCTTTCAACTTTGTCACCGGGCTTTTTCAACCATCGAAGGATTTTACCCTCTTGGATTGATTCTCCCATTTTGGGCATCACGACATCAGTCATTGATCCCGAAGCAACGGGAGCCGGAGCTGCTGCAGGAGCAGGTACCGGAGCTACTACAGGAGCAGGTGCCGGAGCTGCAACAGGAGCAGGTGCCGGAGCTGCAACAGGAGCAGGTGCTGGAGCTGCTACAGGAGCAGAAACAGCTGCTTGTGCATCTGAATTCAATTCTGCGATTATGGCTCCAACTTCAACTGTATCATTTTCCTGGGCCAAAATCGCCGTCAGAATACCTGCGGAGGGTGATGGCACTTCGGTGTCGACCTTATCTGTGGAGATTTCCAAGAGGATCTCGTCGCGTTCGACTTTATCACCGGGCTTTTTCAGCCAGCGTAAAATTTTGCCTTCCTGAATGGATTCTCCCATTTTTGGCATCACGACGTCAATTTTCATCTAATGTACTCCTAGAAGCGGTGTGTAATATCATAGGTGATGGAATAATGGCAAATTAGCGAAATTCCGTAGATTTACCAATGAATCAAACAGTTGATTATTCCATAAAAATTCCTTTCTTCCATCCAAAAGCGCATTAAACGAATGAATACAGACTCAGACATAGATCATGATGATGAAATAGAAGGTGAACCACTATTGATTGGGCTTACCGGCGGTATAGGATCCGGAAAATCAACCGTTGCTGAAATATTTGAAAAAGCAGGGTTTCCAATCATCAATGCAGACAAAGAAGCACGATTTGTGATGGAGCATGATGAAACAGTAAAAAATGCACTTATTCATCGATTTGGTGAGCAATTATATGCACAATCCGGAATGTTAAATGCACCGGAATTAGCTGAAATGGTGTTTGCTTCCAATGACTTACGAAACTTGTCCGACTTAAATGCAATCGTACATCCGGTTGTATTGGATAGAATGTTTGCAATGGCTGAAGAATTGGCTCAAGAACATGATGTGGTCATCATAGATATTGCTTTGCTTTTTGAACTTGATTTAGGAGATGGCTTTGATTATGTAATTGGAGTTATTTCTCATCAAGAAACTCGATTTGAGAGATTAATAAGGGATCGAGGTATGACAAAAGAACAAATCACTGCAAGAATGAAGACCCAAATCAATGATGATTCTTTAAAAGAACAATGTGATTTCATCATCGAAAATAATGGAAGTAAAGAAGATCTTGAGAAAGCATCGCAGTATTTAGTTGAAATTCTCCCATATTTGCCTAACACTTCTGCCGAATAAGACAATTATTACATGAGAATTACTCGTTCAATCATACCAAATCTGTTTACACTGGCTAATCTTTTTTCAGGATTTTCGGCTATTGTTGCCATATCCGAAGGGGATATCAGCAAAGCAGGAATGTTCATAGTACTTGCTGGATTATTTGATGTCCTTGATGGTACGATGGCCCGACTGACCAAATCCACGAGTGAATTGGGGGTTGAATTGGATTCTTTATGTGATGCAGTCTCATTTGGGGTTGCCCCTTCGTTTTTACTCTATAAGACTATTCTCTTTACTCTCGGACCAATGGGTATATTGATAGCATCATTATCCGCTCTTGCAGGCGTGTATAGATTGGCTCGTTTCAATGTGCAATTGGCGGGATTTGAAGATAAGCTGTATTTCACTGGAATGCCGATCCCATCCGGTGCATTGACCCTTGTTTCATATGGCATTTTCATTGCTCCATCGGGAATTATACCACCGAATCTACTTATTCCCATTACTTCACTGATTATCATCATTGTTTCCCTTGGAATGATCAGCACCGTAAAATTTGATAATCTTCCTCGACCTACAATAGGATCTTTTAAAGCAAGACCTGTAATTTTCATACTTGGTCTTCTGGCTTTTGCAATAACTGTCTATAGCAAAGGGGAATATCTATTTTACGTTATGGCTCTTTATATTATTTGGGGGTTGATTCGAGGTCTCATATTGATGATTGGAAATAAAGTCAATGGAGATCAAGAAAGAGACACCCTTGAAGATCCTGATGAACATCCTTTCGATATCTGATTCTTAACTATCACCTCGCAATGTTCGAATCAATTCCCTTGATTTTCTGATAAATCGTGAATTAGGGAATCTCACTAGAATATCCGTAAGAGCTGATATGGCATCATTATTCTGTGCTTTTGCAATGTGAATTTCAGCAATCAAAAAGAGTATTCTATCTGTATTGATACTTTCAGGATATGAGGCAATAAATTTCTGACTTTCTTTCAATGCACGATCTTTGTCCAATACATTATATGCTTCGCAAATCTTGATTTGTGCTTGTTCGGCAAGATCTGTCCCTGAAGTTTTGGTAACAATTTCTTCATATAATTCGATCGCATCTTCTTGTTTTGATTGTTTTTCCTTCAGTGATGCCTTCCCCCATAGTATAAGTCCTGCAGTGAACTGCTTATGTTGCTCCAAAAACAAAGATAACTCCAATGCATCATTTGCAATGTCGGAGTCAGTTTTACCTGCAAGTCCTACCAAAACACCTTTGCATGAGTCAATTTCACCTGTATACAAATACAATTCAGCAAGGGTGAATCCTGCTCTATCAGATTCTTTGGGATTTGTATTCACATATGCTTTGAATGTATTGCTTGCTATGGCAAAAGCTTCTTTTATGTCATTCGATGCTAGAGCAATATTGATAATTTCATTTGTTGCAGCAGCACTTATGGGATATTGCTTGTAGTTATTAAACACTTCTTGAAAAGTCTTTTTTGCAGTGGAAATATCTTTCAAGTACTCGGATTGTAAAATTCCTATACGATACAAACATTCAGCCGCAAATTGTCCTTTGGGGGATTGAGCTATGATATCTTTATATCTATTGATGATGCCTTCAATTTCTGTGGTGGATATATTCTTTTTGACGCCCGTCATTTGCAAGCGTTGATCAAGAGCTTTTGCATAACCATATAATGCTTGAGAAAAGTGGGGATTGTTCTTTCCTCTGTCTATTACATTTCCATAAGCTTTGAGTGATATTTCTATATGGCCATCTCTAAGGGTAATATCGGCAAAGTCAAGTATTTCTCTTCCTTGCAAACCGAGTCCCGAATCAATGCGGAGTGCTTGCTGTAATGCTTTGTCAAATTCTTTGATTTCGCGTAAAAACCAGACATAAATCCGTGAAAAGGCATAATCATTTGCTGACATGGAGGATAATTCTGAATCGATATATGATTTGGATTTATCATCGATAAGCAGAGCTGCTATTCTTCCCTGAATCAATCCATATTGCTGTTGTTTCTTGAAGACTTTTGCAATTTCCTTTATTCCCAATTCCACATTTCCAATCTGAACATAGAGCATGCTGAGTTCATCTGCATAGGCATCTTTTGCATTAGTTAAAATTACTCTGCCTTTGAGATATGTTTGAATCGCATTCTCAAATGAAGAAATATCACTCTGAGTCTGCGCAATCAGTCGTATGGCATTATCCCTTTCAAAATCATTGGAGAGCTTTGATACAAGTTCAATTACTTGTTCAAAGTATTGTTGTGATTTGGGAAGTAGATTAGCTTTTTTGGCATTCTGTGAAGCCAAACTCAATAATTCAATGCTTGATTTCTTGGCAAGTTCAACCTCTATGAGAGGCATGAGTTCAATATGCCTTTGCAGAGCTGTAAGATTTCTTGCAACACCCTGAAAATATTTAAACTGTCCGGGAGATTCAGCATATAGCTCTTGGAAAATTCTTGCCGCATTTCGAAAATCCCCTTGTTCTTCATAAGTCATGGCAAGTTGATATTTGTCCATTCTTTGCTGAGAATACATGGAAGTATTTCCAAAGAGAATGAGCATTGCCATGAAGAATAGTGCGGTGATGCTATGCTTCATAAGTGATTATTTTCTAACGATGATGGATGTCGTGTGTCTGAAATTTCCTGTTGACAATTCACAAATATACATTCCTGAAGCATGAACCGACATATCGACGGGTATAGAATGATTTCCTGCAATGATATATGAATCAAAAAGATTGCCGGCAAATTTTCCAAGTGAATCATAGAGTCTAATGGTGACATGACAATCTTTTTTTACTTCAAAATGCAGATGTCCGCTATTTGATGAGGCTTTGTCATTCGAGTATCGAAGACCTCCATTTCCATAATTCATGATTGGATCATTGAGTGATGCAATCGGACTTTGTAAATAGGGAAGAGGTACTACTCTATCTTTGAGAATGTCCTTGGAGTCATCGGCAGATCCACCAAACCATGTCTGAATAATTTCTGAATAGAGCCGGCGATAGTCGATATTACGATTCATATCAAAGGCCAAATCGCCATTGCGATCAAGATCGGAAAAATCGGGATTTGCACCGAAAATATTGGCTTGAACTCTTGTACCGAAAGCAAATTGAACGGAGGTCGTTCCATGATCAGTACCATTCGAACCATTCTCATAGGGTCTTCTGCCAAATTCAGATACAGTCAAGCCAACTACACGATTCGCAAATCCTTGCTGAACTGCATCATCCATGAACATGCTTACTGCATTAGCCAATTGATTGAGCAATGCAGGATGCTGACCATTGTTTGAAGTGTCTTGTTGTTGAACATGTGTATCAAATCCCCCAATATTTGCGAGATATACTTTTGTTTTAAGACCGCCGGAAATCAGGCGAGAAATAATACCCATTTGTCTGATTAAACTTCCTTTTGCTCCATTGGCAATTGCAAAATCAATGCCTGTAGAATTTGTACCTTTTTTCCAGGCTTCTTCAATTACTTTATTGTAGGCATCACCTTTAGCAGCGATCGATCGTATATAATTGTACTCATTTGCATAATTGCTTGTGCCAGCCATCATAGGAGAATCGGAACTAGTGCCTCCGTCTTTTACAAAACTATCAACATCACCAATTGCCAATCCCATATCTCCTTTATCACTTTGTAAAAGCATTGATAAAGTTCCGCCAAGCTGTAGGCAAAGTGGATGTTCCGGAATGACAATTGGGAATTCAGGGTAATTTTTTTCGAACATTCTTCCAATCCACCCCTCATTCAATCTAATAGCTGGATCAGAACTGTTCAGTCCACTTAACCAAATATCAGTTGACCGAAAATGTGAGAGATTGGGATTTTCATACCCCGTTCCTTGAATAACTGCCAATCTTCCGGCATCCATCAAACCCAAAAATCCGTTTTTATGAACACCATTCACCAATGCGGGATGGAAATACATGTCAGAGCTTAATATCCTGACAGGCCTTTTTGATGCATCAGGATTGTCTTTTTTGACGGAGATATTAGGTCGTATTTGAACATATTTGGGGTCATCCACAGGGATGATGGTATTCAATCCGTCATTTCCACCAAACATTTGAATGATGATGAGAATTGCATCATTATCTATGGCATTTAGACCCAAAGCGCCTATAGGGTTTTGTGCAAAAAGTGGAATCGAACGGAAAGATGCCGCCGCTCCGGCCAATGCACCTGCCTTAAGTAGAGTTCTGCGTTTCATATTCTATTTCTCCGAAGATGCATTAACATAATTGGAAAGCGGGATTTTTAGCAATCTCGATAAGCAATGCTTTCATGCCTCGGACTGCAGGTGCTTTATCGGAAATCATATCAGACCATTCATAAACAGGCTGATTTTGAAGGAGTGCGATATTGGTAAATTTATCAAGTACATCCTGATTTGGCAGGAATGGAAGTAGATGCAAGCAAATATTTTTAACCAATTCCACTGCATCATCATAGGCAGGATATGTTTTGATGAATGAAATCACTTCATCATCTGTCATTGTATTCACAAGATCTCTTGCAAATTTCACACGATTTGGGAATGTTTTTGTAGTTATCCATCTATGATGAGCTTCCCAACCTTGAACAGTTGGAGGATCAATCAGAATTTCTTCCATAGCTGATAAATTGCCCGGAATATTTGCGATGCCTTTCTTCAAAGCTTTGGAAAAACCACATATCAATTCAGTTGGGCTCTTAATTTGAGCTCCAATGATTTGTTGATTGAAGAAATGATCACTCGAGAACATTGCATAGAATAATGGGTAGAGCTGAAAATCATTTTGAATCAATAAATCACCGCATTCATTTATGAAATCAGTTGCGTCCTCGTTGGGGTTCGAATAAAAGAAATACTTATAAATCTTTGCTGAAACGAATCTAGCAATAGCGACTTTGCGAACATCAAAGAGAATGTCCAGCATTGTTCGTATTTCTTCTGTTTTTACAAGATATTCTGTATTGAAAGCAGGATCTCTTGCAGGAATGGATCTTCCCAAAAATTGCTTTGCTTCGGTATCATGATCTGATGGTTGGAAATATGCATTATAAATGCCATTTCTTGCAGGTTCATCATTATAACGGGCAACTCTCCAACCGGTAAGAACTCGAGCGGCCTCCTTTACATCTCCTTCGGTATAATGTCCTATGCCTGTTGTATAGAGTTCCATCAATTCGCGTGCATAATTTTCATTTGGCTTACGATTGGTATTGAGATTACCACCTAGATAAATCAACATACCTGGATCGAGTGTCACATCTTCCACGAATTGCTTAAAATTACCTAGGCGATTCTTACGAAACATTGCAAGTTGTCGGAAGAGGATTTGTGGAGGGATATAGGCATCATCATAGGAAAATTCAGTGGTGAAATGATTCGACCAAAAATGCACCAATTTCTCAACAGAAGGTGTTTGCTCGGCAATCATCAAATTCACCCACCATGTTTGAAGATTTGAATGATAATTCTTCCATTGCCCCTCAATTTGAAATCTTGTATAAATATCTGCTCCATAAGGATTTTCAGTGGTCAGGTTAATCCATGAAGGAGAATTTGAGGGTTGATATTCCGTCTCAGGTTCACCCAGTAGAATGAAAACAGCTTCTTGTGCTGTTTTACCAACAAAAAATTCAATCTGCTTAAGGGTTGGGGCAAAGCTGAGTCGTCTCAATAAATGAGCTGCGGTTTTTCGATCAAGAGGATAAGAATACGGTGAAAGAGTATCATTCAATGTTCGTTCATTCTTGCTTTTGTTTAGATTTCCTCTAAGAAAATCTCTTCTGTTTATGCTGGGTGTTTCCATGGAACTGCTCACAGTTGTATGGTGGTATTAGCTATTTGGGAATTGCTGTCGTAAAAATACACTAAAAATCGCATACACGACAGGTAAAATAATGGAAATTACAGTGTAATTCTGCGAATCACTTATCTATGTTCAGTATTAATGATTTCCATGAATGACATATGTAACATAATTGATACTTTTGCATGATAAGAATTAGTTTACAAATGGCTTTGAGACTCAATATATGACAATACAACAAGCAATTGCTCGGGGAGTGGTATTGTTGCTGTTTTCCACCTTCTCTTCTGCATTTTCTCAAAAAATACCTTCTTGGGAAAGGGTCACACTTCCGAATGCCATGTCTTCCGGTTATTTCCTTGATGTATATTTCATTCCTAATGACCCACAATATGGGTTCATTTGTGGCTTTGACGGGAATATTCTTCTGACAAAAGATGGTGGAAATACATGGACAGGCATAACCATCCAAGGAAGACCATTTCTTGAAAGCATACATTTTGTTGACAGAATGCATGGATTTGTGTCCGGTCCCGGAGGAGTGTTCAAGACATCTGATGGTGGACTTACTTGGCAAGAGATCACAGATCTCAGCGTAAACATGAGTCAGATTTGGGGTTGTTACTTTGTCGATAAAGATAATGGCCTTTATATCGGTGGTGGCTGTGGTGGTAGTCCTCAAGTATTTGTTCGCACTAGTGATGGTGGTAATTCATGGACCACATATAGGGGATTCGAACCCGAAAGTGGATTGTCGGATTTGATTCTTTATGACAAAAATGGACTCGGCTTCGCAGTTTCCAGTGGTGTGCTTTGGCAAACACTCAATGGTGGTGTTACTTGGACACCTTTTACCGATATCTCAGGTCCTCGCGCTTGGGCGGAGGAAATAACAAATCGTGGTTCATCCTTTCTGCTTCCTTATGCTGGCGATGATTGTTCAGGCGGAGGAAGATCAAGTGGAGGAGCGAATTTCACGACAGACAATGGCAAAACTTGGAAAGAGTATCGTGGTTCAAAAGCCATGTTTGGCTCATTTTTGATTGATCAAAGAAATGGATGGATATGTGGTGATGCAGGCGAAGTATTATACACATCAAATGCAGGAGATACCTGGGAGAAAGTCAATTGTGGATTGAATACTGCAAATATCGATGATTTGCATTTTGTCAATGATTCAATTGGATGGGCAGTAGGTGAAGGTGTGTTTAAGTTTACTTATAGAAATGTGCCTGATTCATTTGTTATATATCCAAAAGCACCATTTTGCAATGGAGATACGATCACTCTGACAATTCCTGCTGAATATCGAAATATTAGTTGGAACAATGGCTTGGGGAATAGTCCGATCTTGAATATCACAAAATCAGGAACATATATCGTTTCAGCTTTTCATTCACTATTGTGTAGGACTTTCTCCGATACAGTGAATATCAATTTCGAAAAACTTATTCAAGCTGAATTAAATATTAAAAATGATACTGTTTTTTGTAAAGATGAATCATTCGACATCGCAGTACTGGGAGTATATGCTTCATGTAGATGGTCTGATGGTTCATCCGATTCACAAAGAACATTCAATCGTATCAATCGAAGTGATTCATTATTCATTGAAGTATTTGACGCAAAAGGATGTTCTCGGATATTGAATATCCCTTCAATCAAATGGGCAAACCCCGATCCTCCCTCGGTACAAGTCATTGGAAAAACGGTTTTATGCAATTCAGATTCTACAATTTTAATGGCTGAAAATGGCTATCGATCTTATGCTTGGAATGATGGCCAAAAGGGAAGAACTATTTCGATTACCAAACCAGGTGAATACACTGTAAGAGTTATTGATTCTCTTGGATGCGAAGCTGTTTCTCTTCCAGTGATTATTTCGGGAATCGACTTAGACAATTTTTTGTCTAGTTCATTTTCTGGAAAGAAAGAATTGGAATTTGATTCCACTGTACTTGGAAGTAAAACATGTATTACTCTTTCCTTCACCAATCGTAATTCCTTGATGGATTATCAATTGGAATTGCCTTATATCATGAGAAATATTGAGTTTTCCATGCCAATGGCGCAGTTTCCGATTCGAATAAAGCCCGGTGATTCTCTCTCTTTGGAAATATGCTTTTCACCTGACTCGGTTGGAATGTGGCGCGATACGATCGTATTTAGAGATACATGTTCTTCACTTGTTTTTCCATTGAAAGGTACAGGATTACCATTTGTAATTGATCAGAATAGTGATTGCGATGTCAATATTACTTCTACAATTCTATCGACCGGTAATCAACAATGGTTTGAAGTAAGACCGCATCCCATACAGAATCAGCTAAACCTGTATGCATTGATAAAAGATGTCACTATCTATTCATTTCAATTATTTGATGCTTTCGGCAAAAAACATGAATTTCAAGTTCCAAGCTTGATGCAAAGTAATCAGTATGCGATTCCTGATCATATACCCTCAGGAATGTATGTCCCATTGATTGAGACATCAAAAGGAATGATTCAAATGAAACCAATTCTCATCATAAAGTAATATCATGCAACTTCCAATATCAGGATTATTCACAGTATCCAATATGTTGAGTATTGCGAGAATGATAATTGCCCCATGGATGTTTATGCTCATCAGTTCAGGTGATCAGAGAGAGATGGTATATGGTATTGCTTTATTGGCATATATCTCTGATTTACTGGATGGTTATTTGGCCAGAGTAAGAAATGAAGTGACTGAATGGGGGAAAGTATTGGATCCACTTGCAGATAAGATATTCATTGCGGCAGTCTGCTTGGGAATGATTTGGTCAGACCAATTGTCGATTTGGTATATTGCAATCGTTTTGGGTAGAGATCTACTAATAGTCATGGCAGGATTATTCTTTGCCAATAAATCAGATTTTGTGCTTCCATCGACCTATGTCGGTAAAGCTACGGTGCTTACCATAGGACTGGTTTTAGTATGTGCTTTTGCCGGAATCGATGGATTGTATTTGCAGATTGCTTATGTGGTTTCGACTCTGATGATTGTGTATTCTCTGATCCATTATGGCAAGAGAATGTTTTTAACAATGAAGGTATCTTGATGGGCTTATTCGATTCATTCAAAAAGACTTTGTCTTCAATTGCAGAAGCAACCGGCATCAATAAATTGAAAGAAGGTTTGCAGAAAACTAGAACTGTTTTTGTTGACAGACTTTTATCGGTATTGGGTGTTGGAAGAAAAATCGATGAAGCATTGCTAGCAGATATTGAAGAAATTCTCATTACATCTGATATCGGCGTTGCTACTACAATTCATATCATGAATAATGTCAAGGATAAAATCAAAAGAGATGAAGTTGATGATTCATCCGTGATCTATTCCATGATCAAGTCTGAAATACATGAAATTCTGCATTTCATTGCTCCAATTTCTTCCGATGACTATTATAAAACTGCTCATGCAAAGCCATTTGTCATCATGATGGTCGGTGTGAATGGAGTTGGTAAAACCACAACCATTGGCAAATTGGCATTGAATTTCAAAAATGCAGGAAGATCTGTATTGATCGGTGCTGCAGATACATTTCGTGCCGCTGCCAATGAACAACTAGAAGTGTGGTCGCAAAGAGCCGGTGTTGAGATCATACAACAGAAACAGGGAGCAGATCCCGCGGCTGTAGCTTTTGATACAATTCAAGCTGGATTGTCTAGAGAAATGGATGTGATTATCATTGATACTGCTGGAAGACTTCATAATAAGCTTGGACTCATGCAGGAATTGGAGAAGATATCGAGAGTGATGAAGAAAAAGGTTCCGGACGCACCACATGAAGTATTACTCGTCATTGATGCCACTACCGGACAAAATGGTTTGCAGCAAGCCAAAGAATTTGCAAAAGTTTCTGAAATCACCGGAATTGTTCTTACAAAGCTTGATGGTACCGCAAAAGGTGGAATCATTATTCCAATAGCACATGAATTGCAATTACCTGTACGATTCATTGGTGTTGGTGAGGGTATTCAAGACCTTCAATACTTTGATCCAAAGGCATTTGTTGATGCTCTTTTTGAGACAGGTGAGACTGCTAATGAGATAAGTGCTGAGTGATGCAAACGAAGTGACTACTCAATTCAGTACTGAATTTTCCACCAATATTGGATATGCCGAATCAAATACCAATATTTGTTTCCGCCTACAATTCTTCTCCAACAATTTGACAAACATTCATGCCACGCAGAAGTGATATTCAATCGATATTGGTAATTGGTAGCGGACCTATCGTTATTGGTCAAGCATGTGAATTCGATTATAGCGGCACGCAAGCCTGTAAAGTGTTGAAAGAAGAAGGGTTTAGAGTGTCTTTGGTTAATTCGAACCCTGCCACAATCATGACAGACCCTGTCTTCGCAGATGCCACATATATCGAGCCTATCACACCTGAATACATCGAAAAAATCATTGAAAAGGAAAGACCCGATGCAATTCTTCCCACAATGGGAGGACAAACCGCACTCAATGCGGCTATGCAATTGCATGAAAAGGGTATTCTTGAAAAATATAATGTTCAATTGATTGGCTCTAAAGTAGAAGCAATCAAAATGGCTGAAGACAGAGAATTATTCCTTGCAGCCATGATGAGATGTGGTCTAGACATGCCCAAAGGTGGTTTTGTCAATTCCTTCGAAGAAGCTCTTACACTCATAGACACCGTTGGATTTCCGGCAATCATCAGACCATCATTCACTCTGGGAGGTTCAGGTGGTGGTATTGCGCATTCCATGGATGAATTCAAGGATATTGTGAATTCCGGTTTGATTGCGAGTCCGGTGAATAGAGTATTGATTGAAGAATCAATCATGGGTTGGAAAGAATATGAATTGGAAGTGATGCGCGATACGGCTGATAATTGCGTGATTATATGTTCCATTGAAAATGTCGATCCAATGGGTGTACATACTGGTGATTCCATCACAGTTGCACCAGCTCAAACTCTGAGCGATAGAGAATATCAACGCATGCGAGATGCAGCAATCAAAATCATGCGTGAAATTGGTGTGGAGACAGGTGGATCCAATGTCCAATTTGCAGTAAATCCTCGCGATGGAAGAATGATTGTTATTGAAATGAATCCTCGTGTATCACGCAGTTCCGCTCTTGCATCAAAAGCAACAGGATTCCCAATAGCGAAGATTGCTGCAAAACTTGCAATCGGCTATACTTTGGATGAAATACTGAATGATATCACAAAGAAAACCCCTGCATGTTTTGAGCCATCCATAGATTATGTCGTCACAAAGGTTCCTCGTTGGGACTTTGAAAAGTTTGAAAATGTTGAAGATATTCTCGGCGTTCAGATGAAATCCGTTGGCGAGGCGATGGCAATAGGGAGAACTTTCAAAGAATCTTTTCAAAAAGCACTTCGTTCAATCGAAAAAGGGCGCTTTGGTTTCGGTTATGATTCTCCATCTTATGTGGAGCAATATGGCGGCACAGAAGATATTGAAAGTTTAAAAAAACGACTCGCAAAGCATACATCACAATCCATATTTGACCTCTGCGATGCACTTCGTTTTGGAATGTCAACACAAGAGATTTTTGACTTATCGAAATATGATCCTTGGTTCATTGAACAATGTCGAGATATTGTGGATAGCGCTGAGTATATCAAGTCAAGAGCCTATTCGATCGAATCTTTACCAACTGATATTCTCAGAAATCTCAAAACAATGGGTTTTTCAGATGTTCAGTTATCACATCTCATGCATTGCACAGAGGATCACGTCCGTTCAAGAAGAAAACTAGAGGGTATCATTCCTGTGTATAAAACAGTTGATACATGTGCCGCTGAATTTGAATCGGACACACCCTATCATTATTCCACATATGATGCTGAGAATGAAGCATATAGATCAAGTTCGGAAAAAGTTATCATTCTTGGAAGCGGACCCAATCGTATCGGCCAAGGCATAGAATTTGACTATTGTTGCGTCCAGGGCGTATTTGCCGCAAGACAGTCCGGTTATGAAACAATCATGATCAACTGTAATCCAGAGACGGTATCAACAGATTATGATACAACCTCGAAGTTGTATTTCGAACCATTGACATTTGAAGATGTGATGAATGTCATTGAATTTGAGCAACCTAATGGAGTAGTTGTAACATTCGGTGGCCAAACACCTCTCAAACTTTCTAAAAAACTTGTCGAGAATAATGTTCCCATCATTGGTACATCACATGAAGGAATCGATCTTGCTGAAGATCGAAAGCGTTTTGGTGTTTTGCTTGATGAATTGAAGATTCCTTGTCCTGATTGGGGAACTGCCTTTACAGTTGATGAAGCAGCGATCATTGCTGAGAGAATTGGATATCCTGTTCTTGTTCGACCAAGTTATGTCTTGGGCGGAAGAGCAATGCATATTTGCTATAGGGAAGAATCCTTGAGACAACATGTTCAAGAGGCATGTGATCAGTTTCCAGATACACCAATTTTGATCGATCGTTTTCTTGAACAAGCATATGAATTTGATGTGGATGCAGTTTGTGATGGCGATCATGTCGTGATAGGTGGAATGATGCAACATATCGAAGAAGCAGGAGTTCATTCTGGTGATTCAAGCTGTGTTTTGCCTCCCTACACAATTTCGAATGAACAATTCGACATCATGACATCGTATACCAGAAAACTTGCCAAGGCATTGAAAGTAATCGGACTTGTAAATATTCAATATGCCGTTCAGAATGGTGAAATCTATGTTTTGGAAGTGAATCCTCGTGCATCTAGAACCATTCCTTTTGTTGCAAAATCGACGAATGTGAATTTGTCTCAAATTGCTATGAGATTAATGTTGGGAGAGAAATTAGCAAATATTGATGTAAGAGATTTCTCACTCTCAGCCAAGAGAGTGGCGATTAAAGAGTCTGTTTTTCCATTTATAAAATTCCCAAGGGCGAGTGTGTTTCTAGGACCTGAAATGCGCTCAACTGGTGAAGTAATGGGGATAGATGTCACTTTTGGAAAAGCAATCATCAAATCTAGGATATCTTCAGGTAATAAGTTGCCTGAGTCCGGAACCATATTTGTCTCTTTGAGTGATCTTGAAAAAACAATGCGAGCCGCTGATATAATGAGTGGTTTCAAAGATTTGGGATTTACCATAATGGCAACTTCGGGTACTGCTAGTTTCCTTTCTGAGCACGGAATTGAAACCGTTAAAGTATTGAAGCATTATGAAGGCAGACCTAGCATTATTGATCACATCGAAAATGGCGAAGTACATTTGGTTATCAATACACCCATAGGCGAGAATGCTCGTTATGATGAGCATATCATGGGACAGACAGCATTGAAACATTCAGTACCTTTTATTACCACATTAGCCGCAGCTTTTGCATCTTTGTCAGGCATTCAGGCATCAAGACATGAAAAGCCAGAGGTAAGATCTTTGCAAGAATATTTTGGTAGATCCAAGCATACCGGAGTGTGATTGTGTCCAATGAAAAAGCAATATGGACTGTCATTGACATCATTCGTTGGGGAGCTGAATATTTTGGAAACAAAGGTGTAGATAGTCCAAGATTGACAATAGAGCTCATTTTGTCTGAAACTCTGCAATGTTCAAGATTGCAATTATATCTCTTGCATGATAGGCCATTGACAAAAGATGAATTATCGATGCTTCGTGAATTATGTAAACGAAGAGGGAATAGAGAACCATTACAGTATATATTGGGAAAAACAGGTTTTTATGGATTGGACTTTGAGGTTTCACCATCTGTTTTAATTCCAAGACCCGATACCGAAGCAATGATTGATGCCATTCTCCAGTATTGTCAGTCAAATATTGGTGAAATTCACATACATGATTTGGGAACAGGATCCGGTTGTATAGCCATTACATTGGCTCATCATTTGCGACATAGAGATAATATCAAGATTCATGCATGTGATATTTCTGAGCATGCTTTGGATATTGCACGAAAGAATGCTCAAAAACATGAAGTTGACATTGAGTTTTCTCTCAAAAACATCTTGACATATTCAGAGCCAATTCAAGGGATTATTGTTTCAAATCCACCATATATCGGACAGAATGATTATCTAAGTCTAGAGCCGGAACTCGCATTTGAACCACGCATTGCTTTGACTGATGAGTACAATGGTTTGTTGTTTTATACTGCCATTGCCAAGTTGATTGAGTCAAATCGTTTGAATGTTGAAGCATTTTTTCTTGAAATTGGATATGGTCAAGCACAGGATGTGGAAAACTTATTTACCCATCTGGCTGATAGAGTACATCGCATAAAAGACCTGTCAAGTATCGAAAGAGTTATATGGGGTTTGGTGAATTGAGTTTTATTAAATCATTACATTGTCAATTTGGTGCATAACTGACACAAAAAACCCCTTTTCATGCTAAAAAAATTAGTAGTTTTGACGCGATTCAAATATGGATAATCCAATTTGTCTCATTTTACATTGATTATAAACAGTATTGTTCATTTCTTTTATTGGAAGTAGTATGGATCAGTTCTCATACGTCGTGATTGGTGTAGCGGCCGTATTATTTGCGTTTGCAGGCCTTGGCTATGCACTTTTCCGTTCATTCAATTCTTTCATCATATTCTTATGGTTGGGAATTTCAGACCTTATTTGGGGTTTGTTCATGGGTGCGCCGGGAAATTTTAAAGACGGCTTTATGCGTCATGACCCTTTAAACACTCTTGGTACAATCCATACGGGTGGTCCGCTTGTTGCTGCATTGCTCGGTATGTTGTTTATCGCCATCACTTATATTGTTGAACGATATCTCGTCATCAGCAAAGCTCGTGGTTCAGGAGATCTTCATGCTTTTATGAAAAATGTTCAGAATCAACTTGACTCAAATAATGTGCAAGCCGCAATCGATGCTTGTGCAGTACAAAAGGGGTCACTTTCCAATATCGTTCGCTCAGGCCTTGAGAGATATGCCCAAGTAGAAAAGGATGCAAATATCGATCCTGAGAAGAAAATTGGTGAAGTACAAAGATCCATCGATGAAGCAATGAATCTTGAAACACCATTGCTAGAAAAGAACCTTGTTATCTTATCAACAGTTGCTTCTGTGGCAACCATGGTTGGTCTTTTGGGTACAACAGTAGGTATGATTCGTGCTTTTGCCGCACTTGGTGCAAGTGGTGGAGCAGTTTCAGCACAAGCATTGTCTATTGGTATTTCAGAAGCTTTGTATAATACGGCATTTGGTCTCGGCGCAGCTATTATCTCAATTCTTTCTTTCAACTTCTTCACCACAAAAGTTGACAACTTTGTCTATATGATTGATGAAGCTGTGTTGACAGTGATGGAAACATTGACAATCAAAACAAAAAAATGATCATCGATATTGAATCCATGACCATTTTGTCAAAAGGAGATTGAGAAATGCCTAAAGTGAAAATGAAACGAACCGGTTTTGTGATTGACATGACACCGCTCGTTGACATTACATTCCTTCTGTTGACATTCTTCATGTTCACTGCCAAGTTTAAATCTGAAGCTGATAGTGAACAGAAGTTTCAAATCAAAAGGCCAAAAACGCAAGCCGATACAGCCAAACTTCCTGAAAAGGATGTCGCTGTGATTCGTATTGCGATTGATTCCACAAAAGCAACTGACACAGCATATTATTTTTCTGTGGCAAATCCCGAATTGTGGAATACCATAAAGGAAGATCAGACTTTATCCGAATGGTTCACTCCTGATAGAAAAGCAGCTTCCAAAGGAATGATTAAAACAGTTAAAATCGAAGAATTGGAGGCTTTGATCAGTGTTACAAGAACACAGTCAAAAGCGTTTAATATCACGAAAAAGACATCTGCTGAAAAAGCGCAATTGCGTTTTGCAATTGACTCTGACAAGCGGATTCGCTTCAAATGGATTTCTGATGTAATGGAAGCTTTGCGCAGAACACGTCAGACCCAATTTAATTTTGTAACCGATAAACAGCAATAGGAGTTACCATGGCCGGTGGAGGAGATCTCGGCGGTGGAGGCGGAAGGCCGAAACGCGGTAAACATAGCAAGCGAAAAGCGAAGAAACGCGTGGGTTTCCGTATAGACATGACCCCACTCGTGGATATTACATTTTTGCTCTTGACATTCTTCATGTTTGTGACAACACTGACCACACCTCAGGTGATGGACATGGCTGTTCCACCTGAAACTGAAGATATTGAGGTTGCTGAATCAAAATTGTTCACAGTAAGAGTACGCGAAGACGGAAAGATCTTTTACAATCAAGCAAAAGATATTCCTCAACCAATTTTGATGAAAGAACTTCGTGCAAAGGCCATCAAATCCAATCTAGATTTAAAAAATGAACTTATCACTGTTCTCAAAATTGATGATAATGTTCCCTATGAAACAGTTGTGAATATACTTGATGAACTCAATCTTGCAGAAATCAAGATTACTCAATCTCTGCAAGCTGAGAAATTGAATAGAGAAAGAAAGTTCACAATCTCCCCATTGACAGACAAAGACAAAGAGGAGATTAAAGGCTTATGATACTTGCTTCACCCGAAAGTTTAGTAATCACCTCCAAGGACTATGGTGCCTTTGAGGTACAGAAACTTATAAAGATATTTACCCTTCGAGGTTTTTATTATGTTATTGGTTTCTTGCTTATAGTGATTATTTCCGTTTTTGCTTTTGCATCCAGAGAAAAGACATTATACAAATCGCCATACAGAAGCATCGCTCGTTTAGATATGATCGATGCACCGGCAGATGCAGAGGCACCACCTCCGCCACCGCCACCAGATGTTGTGATTCAAGGTACATTGGCCCAAGCTGGTAATCCTGTTCCCGTACCTGATGCATTAGTGGCACCTGATCAAGTCTTTGCATCTGTTGATGAAATTTCTACTTCATCCTCACAAATTGGTGATGCTGAATCAATGAATATTGATGATTTACCAACTGATGCAGGTTTGAATGTACAAAAAGAGGAAGAGCCCAGCCCAGATGAGTTCATTGTAACTGATCAAGATTACAATGAAGTTGTTTCAAGAGTGCTTGGTGATTTGCAAAGACGCGTTGTCTATCCTGAAATGGCTCGCAGAGCCGGAGTTGAAGGAAGAGTTAGTGTTAAAGTATTGATTGGAAAGGACGGAAGACCAAAACCCGGTAGAACAATCATTGAAGAAACAGCATCAGAATTGCTGAATCCGGCAGCTGTGAAAGCAATCATGGCACAGGTTTTTCCACCTGCTACGCAGAATGGTCAACCTGTTGAAGTTTGGGTTGTGATTCCGATCGTCTTTAGACTTCGTTAATCTTTTGGCAACTATCTAAGCGCTGAGTGTTATTTTACGGAATGACAATCAGCGCTTTTTTTATGAATAAAACATTTTTTTATCTCAATATTGTAATAAGACTACTCATCATAGCTGCAGGCTTGGTGATTGAGTTCAATGCGATGAATTTGCCAGATGTACAGCATCAGTCTATTGTATGGATCGGCAGGGCAATGATTGGATTTGGCTTATTACGACTTGCATGGTTGATGTATCAAGTACATGTTCAATCCAAAGATGAAGAAGTGAGGGAATAAAATGAAAGACACAATCATTAGATGCTTCTTTGTTTGCTTTGCAGTCATATCTACCATGTTCATGTCATCATGCACGGAAGACAGACAACAGCAGAACTATGAATCTCCGGTTGCAGGAAAAGATACAATCTATGTTGAAGATGTATTATATCCATATTTCTTGGAAGCTAAACCAAAGTACGATTCTGTGTTTGAGAATGCAGAAATAACATTGATTTCGGTCAATGCGAGAAGAGGAATGTCTTTGCTTTTTTCTGATACCGCATCATGCGTTATTCTTGCAAGAGATTATCTGAGAGATGAAGATTCCATTGTCAAATCAATGTCTTTACCATTTCAAAAGATTGAGATAGCAAAGGATGGTTTGGTGTTCTTTGTTTCAAAAGATATTCCGATTGATACAATGAATCTCTCGCAATTGGAAGAAATGTTAAGCGGAACATCAATTAATGCTATACAGAAGAAAGTTGTACTTGATGAAGCATTATGTATTCCATCAATGCAATCATCAGAGTATGCAGGTTTATTGAAGTATTTTGCGAAAGGAAATTCAGCATTATCAGTTACATTTAAGCAATATGAAAATAGAGATAGTCTAAAGGCACAAGTGCGAAGATCTAAATCCATCGGCATTGGTTTGATGTCCGATATCTTAAAAGATTCCACTCTAAAAGCCATTAGAATAGGTTATACTGACAGTACAGGTAAAAGAGTAGCACCTCAGATTGTACATCCGGGATTTATTGTTCAGAACATGTATCCCTTGGTCCTACCTATATTTGCATATGTAAAAAATGAGAAAAAAGATTTGGCCTGGGGATTTGCCACATTCATGGAGAAGGATCCTAGCATTCAAAAGGTTCTCTTGAATAAAGGTATAATTCCATCACATGCCAAGTATAATCTGATACAGGAGGAATAGATGAACAATTTTATCCTAATCGCATCAATCTTGGCATTTTGTACTACTTTTCGAATGAGTGCAAATATTGATCAAGCCAAGAAAGCTTTTTCCACAAAGGACTATCAAAAAGCATATTTGGCTATTCAGCAGGATTTAAAGGATAGTCCCAAGAATCCGGATGTATTGATACTTGCCGGTGATATTTATAATGCAATAGGTAATCTAGACTCTGCTATCGTTCTCTATAAAGTAGTGGAGAAATTACAGCCGGGAAATTATGGAATCCCGCGAAAGATAGGTCAAATTCAGGCGGCAAAAAAAGATTATAAAGCATCTATTTCAATCTTGTCTTCATTGGTAAAAGATTTCCCCAAGGATCCTTGGAATCATTTGGCATTTGCAGATGTTTCTTTCGCTGCGGGTAAAATACCTGAGGCTGAAAAATCATACAATGAAGCAAAGAAACTCAATGCAAGATTATGGCAAGCATCAGTTGGATTGGCTAATATTGCTTTGAAAAAGGGTGATCAAAACACCGCCATGATTCAATTCGAAGATGCATTGAAGATCGATCCCGGTATGATGGATATTCGCAGACAACATGTGAAACTTGTCAAAGACAATAAAGATCCTGATCCAAGTCCTGATGAAACCATTTCAGTGAATAAACCACCTTATGCAGACAATTCTTTGATCATGTCCAAACTCCAATATCCAGAGCTTGCAAAAAAAGCCGGACTCGAAGGAAAAGTAGTGTTGAGAGTTCTAGTCAGAAGAAATGGTAGCGTAAAAAAATTTATCGTTGAAAATACAGACTCTGAATTATTCAACAAATCTGCTGGTGACGCTGTCATGAAAACTCAATTTTTGCCGGCTATACAAAATGGCAAACCTGTGGCTTGTTGGCTTTCCGTACCAATATCATTTAAAATTCGATAATCCATTTCACATTTAAAGGTCTCAATTGTATGCGCTTTTTCTTGTTGATTGCAATGTTCCTCATAGGGAATTATTCTCTTTATTCTCAAGGCACCCTTGAACAATTCAAAAAGGCTGTAGAAGAAAAAGAATTTGTTGAAGCATTGCGATATGCACCTGAAGTAGTTCTTCAAAATGCAAAAGATAATATGATTCTGATGATGGCAGCTGATGTGTATATGGAAATGGAATTACCCGATTCAGCTGTATCGGTTTTATCAATTGCAATGGATAATGATGATGATTCACCGATATTGAACAGAGAGTATGCATTGGCATTGTCAAAAGCCGGTAAAGTGAATTTGGCATTAAGCACGATGAATACCTTGCTCAAGAAGAAGAAGATGGATAAAGATCCTGAGAATTATGTTGCTCTATCTAATATCTATTTAAATGCCGATTCTGTGCTTCAGGCAGAATATAATCTCTTGATAGCCAGAGAATTGGATGATAAAAATGCTCAGGTATATATTGGTTTGGGTGATCTTTACTTTGCAAAAAAAGTTTTCGAATTGGCAAAAGACAATTATGAAGCGGCTCTTGCTGCCGATGGAAAGCAATTGACTCAAAAATCGATCCTGAATGC
>Ga0315906_10001587_pt1 | contig 33526 bp, 29 predicted proteins | sample LakEriMetagenome_4_FD_203526 | JGI IMG/M metagenome (GOLD analysis project Ga0315906, IMG submission 203526) | Freshwater fungal communities from buoy surface, Lake Erie, Ohio, United States - Buoy 2 MA122 | ecosystem: Environmental > Aquatic > Freshwater > Lake > Lake biofilm | place: USA... | reverse complement strand
GCCTTGTTCGGGCGCGGCTGGATCGAGCGCTGCTATGAGGAGTGCGAGATCTGGCCGGATGCGTCAGACGGGGTGATCGGGCCGCTGGTTGCCGACGATCCGCCGGGCCAGATCTCCAAGCGCGGCTACTGGGTGCAGTTCGATACAACGCAATGGCCGGGCTATGTGAGCGCCGACCGCACGATCGGCTTCGAGATACCGGACACCTGACCGCTGACGAGGGCGGCGTATGCTGTCCCGCATCATCCCTCACCTTCGCCAAGGCTGACCCCTGAAAGCTCGTGCTTCGCGAGCCGAAACAGGCCGTCATTCGCGCTTCGTGAACTGCAATCGCCGCATTTCACGAAGGATTCGGGCCGGTTGGTGAAGTCGCGGCTGCAGGCGAACCGGGAAGCCGGCATGTTGGTCTCACGGCAAACGGACTGCCGCTCACGACAACACCGGAGACCAACATGACCTTCAAGCCCTTGATCCTTTCGACCCTTGCCCTCGCCATCCTGGCGCCGGCTGCCCTTGCCGGGCCTGTGACGGTCACCCTTGAGAACATCCAGAAACAGACCGGCGCGATCCGCCTCGGCGTGTATGACGCGGCGGGCTATGAGGGCGGCAAGGCGGTCAACGGGGCCGATATCGTTGTGAACGCCGCCACCGTCAGTGTGACCATTCAGGGCCTCGCGCCCGGCGAATACGGCATCAAGCTGTTTCATGATGTGAACGGCGACGGCGAGATGAACAGCAACCCGTTCGGCATGCCGACCGAGCCGTTTGCCTTCTCGAACAATGCCAAGGGCCGGTTCGGCCCCGCCAAATGGGACGATGCCCGGTTTGAAGTGACCGAGGACGGCGCCGTCCAGATCATCACGGTGAACTGATCCGCGACCGAGTTCGACCAGAGGAGCCCGATATGAGCCTGTCCCGCCGCCACTTCCTCGCCTCAAGCGCTGCCGGCACCGCCGTTTTCGGTCTTGGCCTCAGCCCCGCCTTCGCTGGCACGCCGTCCATGCCGGATTGGCATCTCGGCTACACATCGGCGCCAGCGGGCGGGTTCGATCCTGAGCCGATGCGGCTCGTCTTCGGCAAGGTGCCGCAGGGGCTGGAGGGTAGCCTCTACCGCAACGGGCCTGCCCAGTTCCTTTACGGGAAGGATGACTATGCCCGTCACTGGTTCGACGGCGATGGCATGGTGCAGCGGATCGCAATTGCGGATGGCAAGGCGGTGCATTCCGGCCGGTTTGTCCAGACCACGAAGCGGCGGATCGAACAGGCGAACGGGATGATCATGGCGCCGGGGTTCGGCACGGTGGGGCATCCGGATTTCCCGGTCAGCGGGCCGGATGATGTGAACGCCGCGAATACGTCTGTGATCGTGATTGACGGCAAACTCTACGCGCTCTGGGAAGGTGGTTCAGCCATCGCCATGGATGCCACCACGCTCGAGACACGGGGCGTGAAAGCCTGGAGCGATGATCTTGCGGGTATGCCTTTCCTTGCCCATCCGAAGCGTGAGCCCGACGGCACGGTCTGGAATCTCGCGATCAATGGGCCGAAGGTCGGCGTCTACCGGATCGCGGCCGATGGCGGCCTTCAGTCCTTCGGCCTGCTGAATATCGGCAAGGCGGCGTACATACACGATTGGGCGATGACGGATCGCCACCTCGTCATCCTGGTCCAGCCGTGGATCAACGAAGCGTTCCGTCCTCCTGTCGTGGAAGGGTTTGAATGGCGCCCGGAGAAAGGGTTCCAGTTCCTGATCGTCGACAAGGACGACTTCTCGAAGCAACGCTGGGCGCAAGGGCCCGCGCGCGCCTTCTATCATACCGGCGCCGCCTGGGAGGAAGCTGACGGCACGATCCGCATCGACGCCGCGCTCTACAAGGAGCCGGTGCTGGGCGTCGGCGGCGGCGTGGACGAGATCCGCGGCGCCTGGAAAGGCCGCGACGCGCGATTTCAGAGCGATCTGACGCAGATCGTGATTCCGCCGACCGGCGATGCCCGGCTCGTCGAGACCGGGCTGGATGGCGACTTCCCACAGGTTGATCCGCGCCGGCACGGTCTGCCGCGCCGCCTGACCGCCCTGGTGACGGGGCAGCCCACCGACCGGCCCGGCCTGTCCGGCGTGAGCGTGCATGACTGGGAGACTGGCAAGACCGACACGTTCGATTTTGGCGACGCGCGCATGGTGGAGGAGTTCCTGTTCGTGCCGAAGCCGGACCGGCAGGGAGAAGCGGACAGCTGGCTCATCGGTCCCGTGCTGAACCTCAAGACCGGCACGAGCGAGATTTGTGTCTTCGATGCGGCCCGGGTCAGCGACGGGCCAGTGTGCATCTGGCGCGGCGACCGGGCCTGGCCGCTCGGGTTTCACGGCACCTGGGCCTGAGGCCGCCTCAGCCAGCCCCTTCAATCCAAACGCCAAATCGGTTAGGGCCTCCGCCAGAGAGAGAACCTGACCCATGTCGCACGTGACTGAAGCCGCCCGCCGGCGAACCTTTGCCATTATCTCACACCCGGACGCCGGCAAGACGACGCTGACCGAGAACCTGCTGTTGGCCGGCGGGGCCATCCGGGCGGCCGGTGAGGTGGCTGCGCGCGGCGAGGCGCGGCGTACGCGGTCTGACTGGATGAAGATCGAGCGCGACCGGGGCATCTCGGTTTCGGCCTCGGTGATGACCTTCGAGTTCGACGGCTTCATGTTCAACCTGCTCGACACGCCGGGCCACGAGGATTTCTCGGAAGACACCTACCGTACACTGACGGCGGCGGACTGCGCGGTCATGGTGCTCGACGCCGCCAAGGGTATCGAGCCGCAGACGCTGAAGCTGTTTGAAGTGTGCCGGATGCGGGATATCCCGATCGTCACCTTCATCAACAAGATGGACCGCGAGGCGCTGGAGCCGATCGCGCTGCTCGACGAGGTGCAGGACAAGCTGCAGCTCGACACGGCGCCGCTTTACTGGCCGGCGGCCAGCGGACAGCGTTTCTCCGGCATGCTGGACCTGCAGCGCGATGTGTTTCTGCAATTCGAGCGCCGCCCGGGTGAGCCGGCGCGTATCGGCCCCGCCACCGAAATTCCCGGCGATGCCGAGAGCCTGAAAGCAAACCTTGATCCTTACGTCTTTGCCGAAATGACCGAGGGTATCGAGATGGCGCGCAGCCTGCTGCCGGCCTTTGATGCCGATGCCTTCCGATCCGGCAACATGACGCCGGTCGTCTTCGGCTCGGCGCTGCGGTACTTCGGGGTCGCAGAACTTCTCCGCACACTGCACACCTATGCCCCGGCGCCCCGCGACCAGAAGGCGGTGAAGAAGAACGAACCGATCCGCGTGCACGCGACGGACCCGAATGTCAGCGGCTTCGTGTTCAAGATCCAGGCGAACATGGACCCCAACCACCGCGACCGCGTGGCCTTTGTGCGCCTCTGTTCCGGCGAATTCCGGCGCGGCATGCGCCTCAAGACGGCGGGCGGCAAGCAGCTGAATATCCACAATCCGATGATGTTCATGGCGCAGGACCGCGAGATTGCCGAGACCGCCTATGCCGGCGACGTGATCGGCGTGTCGAACCATGGCCAACTGCGGGTTGGCGATTCATTGTCCGAGAGCGGAGAAATCCAGTTCGGCGGCATCCCGAACTTTGCGCCGGAGCTGCTGCGCCGCGCGCGTGTGAAGGACCCGATGAAGGCGAAGCACTTGCGCAAGGCGCTGGAAAGCCTCGCCGAGGAAGGCGTGACGCAGCTCTTCAGCCCGCAGATCGGCTCGGACATGATTGTCGGCGCTGTCGGCCAGCTGCAATTCGAAGTGATGATCGAGCGGATGACGGCGGAATACAGCCTGGAAGTCTTCTTCGAGCCAGCGCCCTACAATGTGGCGCGCTGGATTTCCTCGGATGATCCCAAAAAGATCGAGGATTTCATGGAGAAGAACAAGTCCGCCTCCGGAACAGATCTGGACGGCGCGCCGGTCTATCTTGCCAAGAATGCCTGGGATGTCGGCTACGCGCAGGAGAAGAATCCGGGGATCCGGTTCACCGCGACGAAGGAACGGTCGATCTAGTTGCCGCTGATGTCCGGGGTCGCGTCGGTCTCGCCGGCGAGGTCGGCGGCTGGCAGTTCGACGCTTGCTTCGCCCCAGTAGGAGGCGTCGACGCGGGGGGAGATGCCGGAGGTGGCGAGCAGGTTTTCTTCAGGCTTGCCGAAACCGCGCTTCAGCTCGCAGCGCGCGCCCGAGCTGCCATAAGCTTCGACAAAGGACCACGTCTGGCACACGCCGTCGTCGCCGCAGGCCGCTTCGCAGGCCAGCGCGGTGGAGCCTGCATCGACCTTGTAGGTAGCGCCGTGGCGGTAGGAGTAGACTTCATGGCCGGGCACGGCAGGGGCGCCGGTGGCCGACATTCCAGTCGCGGTCAGGCGGCTCATCTCGGGCGAGGAGACGGCCTTGCGCGAGACGCCATCGGCGCTGGCGGAAAAACCGAGGCAAGCTGCGGCGGCGAGCAGAACGGCGATACGCATGGGACACTCCTGCGGGAATCTAGCAGACGGAACCCTAGCCGAGGCGCGTTAACGAGCCGTTAGCCACGCGCTTACTGAAAGGCTGAACAATTCCCGCCCTACGATCCGATCAGCCCGGCCCGCTTTTCCTCGATTTCGAGCCATTCCATTTCAATGGATTCCAGCTCGCCCCGGGCGGCGCCGATGCGGGCGGACTTCTTGTTGAACGCCGCCCCGTCACGGGTGTAGAGGCTGCCGTCGGCGAGTTCCTTTTCCAGCGCCGCAATCTCGGCCTGCAGTTTCGGGATCAGTGCGTCGATTTCCTTTTGGCGGTGCTCGTCCTTGAAGGAGAGTTTCGCTGCGGGTTTCGGCTTGGCGGGGGCAGGGGCTGCCTCTTTCGGTTTCTCCGCCCTCGGAGCATCCTTGCGGCGCGCGCTTTTCAGCTGTGCCTGCGCATCGCTCCATCCCCCGGCCGTCTGCAACCACTCGCCGCCGCCGATGGGCGACAGGCAGCTGGTCACCGTCGAGTCCAGGAAGGCGCGGTCATGGCTGACCAGCAGCAGCGTGCCTTCATAGGCGAGCAGCATGTCTTCCAGAAGGTCCAGCGTCTGCATGTCGAGATCGTTGGTCGGCTCGTCCATTACGAGCAGGTTCGATGTCTGCGCGAGGCCGATGGCGAGGGCGAGGCGGTTGCGCTCGCCGCCCGACAGCGCGCCCACCGGCTGGCGCAGCTGTTCGGGGCGGAACAGGAAGTCCTTCGCATAGGCCGCCACGTGACGCTGATGGCCCTGCACGTTAATCGAATCCCCGCCCAACGGCGCGAGCGCTTCCCACATCGTGTCGGTGGCTTTCAGAGACTCGCGCGTCTGGTCCTGATAGGTCACCTGCAGCGTCTTTGAATGCGTCACAGTTCCGGTGTCCGGGGCAATCTCGCCGAGCAGCAGGCGTACCAGCGTCGTCTTGCCCGCACCGTTTGGCCCGATGATGCCGATCCGGTCGCCGCGCAGGATGCGCAGGTCGAGGGACTTAGCGATCACCAGCGGGCCGTCCGCCGTCTCGAAGGTCTTCGAAAGGCCTTTCGCCTCGATCACCTTCTTGCTCATCGCCTCGCCGGCATCGGCGACGAATTCGGCGGTGGCCTTGCGGTCGTTCAGGGCGGTGCGCATCTGGGCATGCGCCACACGCAGGTCCTTGAGGCGCGCGAGGCGGCCCTGATTGCGCTTGCGCCGCGCGGTCACGCCGCGCGCCAGCCAGTGCTGCTCATCCTTCAGGTGCGTCGTCATCCGGCGCAGCTGGCGGGCATCCTCTTCCTCGATCTGCTCTGCCCACTGATCAAACTTCAGATAGCCTTCGGGGCTCTTCAACACCTTGCCCTGGCGCAGCCACAGCGTGTTGGTCGACACCGTCTCCAGGAAACGCCGGTCGTGACTGACCACCAGCACGACGCCGTTGAAAGCCTTGAGCCGGCCCTCGAGATATTCGATCATCGGCACGTCGAGATGGTTGGTCGGCTCGTCCAGCAGCAGGATCGACGGCTGTTTCGCAAACGCCTTGGCCAGCGCCGCGCGCCGCTTCTGCCCGCCCGAAAGCGTCGTGGGATCTGCCTCGGGGTCCACCCCGAATTCCATGATCTCGGCCTCGGCCATGTAGGCGCCGTCCAGCCCCTCGGCGACATAGTCGAGCACGGTGGCATAGCCTGAAAGGTCCGGCTCCTGGGTCAACGTGGCATAGGTGATGCCGGGCTGGCGCCAGACTTCGCCGGAATCCGGCTCTATCACCTCGGAGATGATCTTCATCAGGGTCGACTTGCCGGCGCCATTGCGGCCGACCAGCGCCGCGCGCTCGCCCTTCGAAAGGGACAGCGTCACGCCTTCGAACAGCGGTCCGCTGCCGAAAGTGAGGCGCACGTCGGTGAGGGAAATCAGAGGGGGCTGGGCCATGGCCGGGGAGATAGCGGCTGGCTGGCGCCGAAGCTAGGGGGCGGGCGCGGCGTCCGCCCCCCAATCTGCATCAGTCGAAGGTGTAGCTGAGGAACACGCCGGCGCTGAACTGGTCGGCGTCGCCCCTGAGCGTCACCAGCGGGCTGTCACCGGCGTCCCCTGTCAGTCTGTCATAACCGGCAAAGGCGACGACCGACCATTTGAAGTCGCGGTCCAACGGAATGATCCCGAGCGCGCCGACGCCGTAGCTGCTGGCCCCGCCGCCGGCTGCGTAGACCGGCAAGCCCGACGCGGCAGACTGGGCCGGCGTCACGCCGAAATAAGCGGAGGTGTAGTTTTCATTGACGATCGTCGCGCGCGGGCCGGCCGTCCAGATGATCGGCGGGCCGAACCCTTTGACGACGCCGCCAGCGCCTGCGTTGAGATCCAGCACGAGCCCCTCGTGGCCGGAAACGGCCTGGCGCAGCTCCGCGCCGGCCGACCAGGGGCCGCTGCGATAGCGCAGGAAGCCGCCGAGTTCGATGCTGGTCTCTACATCGCCGAGGCCAAGCAGATCGTTCGTGCCGCCGCCCGAGACCGCAAAGGCCTGATCGCCGTCTTCGTCGCGGGAAAACACGACGCGGCCGATCGGGCCGGCCGTGAGGTTTTCCGACCGGATCAGGTTGTAGCCAACGCCGTCCTGCACCGAGGCAAAGAACGTGTCGCCATACTTGAACTGGAGGTTGGGCAGCACAGAAACGGCGTAGTCATCATCGCCTTCATAAGTCGGGGCATACAGGCTGCCGGCGCCGACGGTCACCTGCCAGCCCTCCGGCGGCTCGGGCGCCTGCGCGAGTGCGGGCAGTGAGGCGAGGGAAAGCGCCGCGAAAATCAAGGTGGCCCGCATCGAACTCTCCTGGTGTGTTACGTGGCAGTACGGTGCGCGTGGAGCCTTGGATCATTTGGCACGGCAGTCGGGGTGCGGGGCGCACCCCGCTTTGGGCGGAGATTGCCGCGACGTGACCTCTGGACGCGCAGGGGTCCGGGCCGGAAAGTCCGTTCCATGTCAGAACTCACTATTCCCGAGGGCTATGCGCCCCACTTCCGCAAATCGCGCTTCACCGATCCGTGGGAGCCGCTCTTTTCGAAGACGGAGCCCCGCCATGTTTCTATCGGGCTGCGCCTTGCAGAGGCACACTGCAACTCGCGCGGCCTGGTGCATGGGGGCCTGATCGCTTCGCTGGCCGACAATGCCATGGGGCTGTCCTGCGTGGCGGCGCTGAGCGAAGAGGGGCGCGGCCCCAAGGGCGGCCTGGTCACCGTTTCCCTGTCGACCGACTATCTCGGCAGTGCCCGGCTCGGCCAATGGCTGGCCACGGATACGCATTTCGTGAAAACCGGCGGCTCACTTTGCTTTGCCGATTGCCTGGTGTGCGCCGATGGCCAGCCCATCGCCCGGGCGAATGCCACGTTCAAGGTGCTCAGCGGCGATTAACCCTCGCTTCGCAGCTGGCTGACATATTGCAGGTTCGCCCGATCCCCGGACGCCCGCCTGCCTTATGACTGATGTTTACGCCCCTCGCACGCATTTACCTGTCCCGCTGCGGAACGCCGCGGGCATGAGGGCGGTGCACGCGTGTTAAGATCCAAGATCCTCAAAGGCATGTCCTGGCTGCTCGCCGGGCGCCTCACGAGCAACCTGCTGGGCCTTGCCAGCACACTGATCGCAGCGCGCCTGCTTATGCCGGAGGATTTCGGCCTGATGGCGATCGGCTTGGGCGTTTTCGCAGTCGCCGGGGCGGTCGTCGACCTGCCGGTCGGTGCGGCGCTGGTGCAGATGAAGAATGCCAGCAAGGCGGATTTTGATACCGCCTGGACCATCAACTTGGTGCGCGGCGCCATCGTTTCGGCGCTGATGCTGCTCGCCGCCTGGCCCGCCGCATTCCTGATTGGCGACATGCGCGCCGCCGGCCTCGTTGCCGCGCTCGCCGCCTATCCCTTGCTCACAGGCCTGCGCAATGCCTGGTTCGAGCAATACATCCGCGACATGGATTTCCGGCGCGAAGCACTGGTGGACGTGCTGTCGAAGCTGGCCTCGCTGGTCGTCATGGTGTGGATCGCCTGGGCCACCCGCAGTTACTGGGCGCTGCCGTTCGGCGTCGTTGCCGGTGCATTCATCTCGACACTGATGACCTATGTTCTGCGCCCCCAGCTGCCGGCCTTCAGCCTGCAATCCTTCAGAAAGTTCTTCAACTTCTCCATCTGGGTCGGCCTCGGCAGCGTCGCGGACAGCTTCCGTGATGCGACGACCACCTTCTTCATTGGGCGCCTGCTCGGCAATGCGAAGCTCGGCTTTTTTGCTATCGGCTCGCAGTTCGGCGAGCGGCTGGAGCTGGTGCTGTATGCACCGTTGGAGCGCACCTTGTTTGCGGCTTTCTCGTCCATCCAGGACGATCTGGAGCGCGTGCGCGTCGCCTATCTGCGCGGCATTCATGCGGCCGCTGCCATCATCCTTCCTGTCTGCCTCGGCATCGGCCTCATCGCGAATGAACTGATCGCGCTTGCGCTCGGCCCGAACTGGAGCGAGGCGGCGCTGGTGCTCGCCTTCATCGCGCCGGCCACCGCGCTTTACCTGCTCGCCGGCCTCAGCAATTCGCTGACCAATGCGCTTGGCCACCCCAAGGCACTGTTCCGCTACAAGCTGATTTCGGCGCTGCTCAACGTGCCGGCGCTGGCGCTTGGCATTTCATACATGGGGCTCACCGGCGCGCTATGGGCCTGTGTGTTTACGGCGTTCGGTTGGTATCTGTTCAGCGTGCATGTCGCCGCGCAAGTCACCGGACTTACGCGCCTTGCGCAGTTCTCCGTGATCGGACGATCGCTTGCCTCAAGCCTTGTGATGGCCGCTGCCGTATGGGGCGTGCGCGGCCTGCTGCCGGGTGGCCCGGGGGAGGGTGTCTGGGAAACGCTCGCGGATGCTGCCATCCTCGCATCCACCGGCGCGGCGGCCTACGCCGCTTGCCATCTTACCTTGTGGCAGTTTGCCAATCGTCCTCAGGGTATTGAAGCGATGCTTCTGGCATTTCTGACGAGCCGTTTCGCCCGGGATTGAGCGTGAGCCGCCCGGAGGCAGGCGCCTCCATCGCGGACGCGAGCTCCGCCGCAAAAGCCCGCAACATCCGGTTCACTCCTTCGCCAAACGCCTCGGTGCCCGACTTGTTGCCGAGCCCCATCGTCTTGTTGGCATCGAAGATGAAAGGCTCGCCGTCGATCATCACATAATCGATCTTGCCATAATCCAGCTTCATCCGGTGACGGAGGTTCAGGAGGCGCGGGTGCGGCACGAATGGCTCGCACGAGACGTGTTCGTCCTCGGTGATGATCTCTGAAGATGAGCGCTCGATATTCTCGTAGTGCAGCCGACCGAGGAAGATGTACTCGCGCAGCAGGTTCTTCTCGCCGTCCTTCTCAAGCAGCAACTTCTGCACCACAGTGCCGTCACCGAACAGCTCGGGCGGAACCGCCGCCAGTGTCGGGAAGATGCGATAATCCGACTTGCTGGCAATTTTCGGCGCCGGCTTGCCGGTTAGCAACCTGCCCATCTTTCGCACCAGGCGATCAAGCAGCCCGCGCTCGAAAAATTCCGGGACGCCGCCGTAGTTGAGATCGGACTTCACGATCACCGGCGCATCATAAGCGTTCCAGCGCTCCAGCAAGCCGTCCGCAAATGAGGTTTTGCGGATATCGCGCGCCCCGGCATTGATCTGCATGGGATACTTCGCGGCGAACCGGCGCACGCGGTCGGGGACCACGGAGAGGTCCACATGCACGAAAATCGCATCGGCCGGCTCGAAATGCCGTGTGCCGTAGAGGTGCACGGTTTCCACGCCGAGGGCCTTCAGATGGCTTTCGATCTGCGAAATCATGTGATGCCGCGCGCCGCGCGGCGTCGACCGGCTATGCAGGACCGCAAGGCGGCGTGGGCGATCTAGCATGGCAATGCGGCTCCCCTTGCCGCTGGCCCGCCAATCCGGGCGCATATTCCTGAAGTTGAATGGATCAACTTAAAAGATATGGGTTAACGGCGTCTCCGTAAAGTCCGCAAAGTTCGCATTTAGGCGAGTTATTTGGACCTTTTCAGGCGCCCAGCGCGCGGCGCTCATCCGCCTGCAACAACCGCCAGGCGCCAGCGGTGAGGTCGCCGAGGTCGAGCCCGCCAAACCGCGAACGATGCAAAGCCTCGACATGATTGCCCGCCGCGGCAAACATCCGGCGCACCTGGTGATAACGGCCTTCGGTCAGTGTCAGGCGGGCCGTGTGCGTTCCGGTCACCTCCAGCCGCGCCGGCAGGCAGGGCTTGTCCTCGCCGCGCAGGATGAGCGTGCCGGCCGCGAACAGCGCTGCCTCGTGCCCCTCCAATGGGCGGGCCAGAACCGCGTCATAGGTCTTCTCGATGCTCGACTTCGGAGAAATCAGCCGGTGCAGAAGCGCGCCATCATCCGTAAACAGAAGAAGCCCGGTCGTTTCTGCATCCAGCCGGCCGACGGAGGAGAGCTTCGGGTCCCGCTTCTGGAAACGCGGCGGAAGGAGATCGTAGACGAGCCGGCCCTGATCGGCGTGCGAGCAGGTGAAGCCCGCCGGCTTGTGCATCATCAGCACCATGCCGTGCGGCGGGTCGATCGGCTCCCCGTCAAATCGCAAGTTCTCGCCCTCGCCGGTGACGCGCCCGTCGCGAATGGCAATCGCCACTTCCTTGCGCGAACCATAGCCAAGCCCGGCGAGCTGTTTGGCAAGCTTCAGACTGTCCTTCATTTCGGACGTTTCGGCCTTTCGGCTCGGATGATCTTGTAGCCGCCTTCATCCTCCAGCATCTCGTGCTCCTTAAAGCAGGCCGCGAGTTCCGCCTCATAGGGCAGGTGGCGGTTGGCGACGAGCCACAGCGTGCCGCCAGGTTTCAGTGTCTGCGCCGCTGCGCGAATGAAATTCCGTCCGAGGGCGGAGTTGTCGGCCCGGCCCGTGTGGAAGGGCGGGTTCATCACGACGAAGTCGTAGGCGGCCTTTGGTAGTTCAGTCTGAACATCCGCCCAGTGCGCGGTGAACCGGCCTTGATAAGGGGCCAGCGTCGCCTCGATGCAGCCGATGGCGCGGTATTCCGCCTCGTAGAGATCTATTCGCTCCACCTTCGGGCAGTGCTCCAGAATCTCGCGGCTGAGGAAGCCATAGCCGCCGCCGAGGTCTGCGCCGATGCCCTTGGTCTGCTCAGGCACGCTGTCGGCCAGGAGTTCGCTGCCCGGGTCCACGCGGTCCCAGCTGAACAGGCCTGGCCGGCTGAAGAGGCCCGGCTCGATCTCGCGCACGCCGTCTTCCTCGATCCAGGCCTCGGCCAGCGCATGGTCCACGGCGGCGTCTGCCTTGCGCGCCCAGAAGGCGCGGCACTTGTGCTTGGAGAGGCTGTCCGCCTCGCCGGCAATCTCGGCCAGCAGCTTCTCGCCGGTCTTGCCGCCCAGCGTGTTCGGTAGGCTTGCCAGCACGTAGCTGCCCTCCGGCGCGGCCAGCAGTGCCCGCGCGTAGAGGGCCCGCGCCTGGTCACGCTGGCGCGGCGGCACCACGATGGTCAGCGCAGCCTCCGGCAGGTCTACGGAGTCGACCGGCAGTACATTCAGCCCCGCCGCCACCAGTGCTGCATGGTTCGGCTTGAAACTCGTCCGGCAGACGAGCTGGTCCTTCGGGAGTTGCATCAGCCAAGGCCCCGGCTCGGCATTCAGCACAAGGATCGGCCCGCTCGCGGGCAGGGGCACAGCCCCGTCCTCGAGGGCCAGCAACAGGGTATCGAAAACAACAGCATCCATCATCCGCGCTGCGATAGCGGCAAGGGCCCGCAAAGGAAAGCCCCGCCGGCTTTCACCGGCGGGGCCTTGTTTTCTGGCCCTATCTGCAGGATCAGGCGTCGAGGCGCTCGATGATGATCGCCGGGGCCATGCCGCCGGCGGCGCACATGGTGACGAGGCCGTAGCGGCCGCCCGAACGCTCGAGTTCGTCAAGCGCGGTGCCGATCAGGATCGAACCGGTGGCGCCGATCGGGTGGCCGAGGGCCATGGCGCCGCCATTGATGTTCACCTTCTCGCGGTCGAGATTCAGGTCACGGATGAATTTCTCGGCAACGACCGAGAAAGCCTCGTTGATTTCGTAGACATCGATATCGGTGGTTTTCAGGCCAGCCTTCTCGAGCACTTTTTTGGCGGCGGCGACCGGTGCGTTGAGCATCAGCGTCGGGCAGTCGCCCATGTTCGCCGTGGCGACGATGCGGGCGCGCGGCTTCAGGCCGTGCTTCTTGGCATAGCCTTCGGAGGCGAGCAGCAGGGCGGCGGCGCCGTCCACCACGCCCGAAGAGTTGCCGGCATGGTGAACGTGATTCACCTTGCCTTCGATCTGCGGGTACTTGCGGGTGACCATGTTGCCATAGGTGTTGCCCTGATCGTCGATCGGGATGTCCATGTACATGTTGAACACGGTTTTCAGCCCGGCGAGGCTTTCCATCGTGGTCTGCGGGCGCGGGAACTCTTCCTTGTCGAGGGCAAGTGTTCCGTCCACGTTGTAAACCGGCACGACCGACTTGTTGAAGCGGCCTTCGGCGATGGCGCGGGCGGCGCGCTGCTGGCTGACGACGGCGAGGCGGTCAACGGCTTCGCGGTCGATGCCTTCCAGGGTGGCGATCGCATCGGCGCAGACGCCTTGCTGCGATTGCGGATGCTTGGCGCGCAGGCGCAGGTTGCCCACGTCCATGGTCGGCGGGGATTTCGGATCGGCGGTGGCCGAGGTGTAGCTCATCATTTCGCAGCCGCCGGCGATCACGCAGTCTTCCATGCCGGACATGATCTGTGCGGCCGCGAGCGAGACGGTGGTGATGCCCGAGCCGCAGAACCGGTCGAGCGTGACGCCCGAGGCCTTGATGTCATAGCCGGCATCGAGGGCGGCCATGCGGCCCATGTCGGCGCCTTGCGCGCCGCGCTGGCTGGAGGTGCCCCAGATGATGTCGTCGACGGTCGCGGTGTCGAGCTTGTTGCGCTCTGCCAGCGCTGTCAGGACGGTCGCGGCGAGGTGCTGCGGGTGCATGTGGGCGAGGGCGCCCTTGCCAACTTTGCCGATCCCGCGCGGGGTGCGGACGGCGTCAATGATATAGGCTTCGGCCATGATGAATCTCCCTTATCGGACTGCCCTTCGGCTGGGGGCGTCGCTGAATTTTGCTTTACGCGAACGTAAGCGTAACCGGAAGCCGTGACGCCGGGTCAGCCGACGCCCGGGAAGCGCTGGTTATCCGAAGGCACCATAAGCGTGGGTCAGGGCGAGGCTGATACCGTGAAGCGTGCGGTCTATCTCGTCCAGCGGGTCGATGATGTCGGCATGGATGCGGTCATAGCCGAAGCCGGATGTCTGGCCTGACCCCGCTTCCTCCAAGCTGGCAAGCGGTGCTTCGTCAGCTTGAGCGCGCGGGAAGATGCGGGCGAGCAGCTCGGTTGTTTCGGTCAGCCGGAGTTCGGCCACCATGCGGATGATGTCGCGCTGGCTGACATCGTGGCGTTCTGAAATGCGCGGGATGCTGCCGGCGAGGGCAATAGCCTTCATGATGAGGGCCTGGCGCAGGGCATGCAGCACGTGCATCTCAAGCCGGCCTTCATGGCGCGCCTCGGCGGAGGGGACGCCGTGCACATCGGCGAGTAGACGGTCGAACCGTCCAAGGTCAATCGACAGGAGGTTTGCGATGCGGTGGATCGACGTGGCCGTCTCGTCCGTACGCAGAACATAATAGGCTGCCCGGTAGGCGCCGGCCCTTTCACCGGGGGCGAGCCGGGCATGAGCGATCCACACGCTGGGATCAAACAGGTTCGCATAGGCGCGCAGGGCTGGCAGGCTGGTGCGGGTGCGCGCATGGCTCGCCAACAGGATCAGGCTGTGCATGCGCGGGCTCTCGTTGATGAGGGCGGCAAGCCGCTCGCTCTCGCGCTGCAGGGACGAGCCGATGCCAGCCGCTGTGTTCACCGGAATGCCCAGCTGGTGCAGCGTTGCATTGTGCGAGATGGCGCGTAGCGCCGCTGGGCCTGTCGGCCCGCCGCTGCGCTTCTTCTGGCGCGAGCCGGCGCGTACGACCAGGCCGCTTGCGAAGGAGCCGAGCAGGCGGCCATAATCGGCATTTGCAAACAGCCGTTCATGCCAAGCGCGCAAAGAGCGATAGAAGTCCCAGACGAGATCGGTGCGTGTATAGAAGGGGTCGGCGAGCTCGCCCGGGGGCGGGGCGAGGCGGCTGGCGCACCAGGCGGCATAGCTCGTCTCTGCAAGTTCGGGGGTTGCGAAATGCAGGAAGCCGTCGCCGCCCTGGAAGCTCACCTCATGGATAAGCGGCACGCCGCGCGCGGCCGCGCCGGCGCGGGTCCAGGGCGTAAGCAGGTGGTCGAAGCGCTGCTCGAAACTGCCCGGCCAACCGCCCCGGCCCATGGATTCGCCGTGTGTGTTGAAAATCAGAAGGCTGACATTCGCCTTGCGCGCAGCGAGGGCTCGGATGATCAGGTTATGTATCCGTTCGATCGCCATCGAGGCAGCGACCTGGCCGATGAATCGCCCCGAATCGGAGAAGCCCAGCTGGATCGAGAGATACCCGCGCTGCTTCACATAGGTGAGAAATTCCGGCTCCTCCAGCAGGCGCTCGATGAAGCGGCCACCGGTTTCCAGTGCTTCCGGCGTCTCGAAGAGGGGGGAGATGTCGAGTTGTCCGTCCACGCCATATTGCCGGGCAAGATAGAGGGCGCCCATCACGGTGGCGGGATTCTCACTCTCGGCGATGAGGAAGCGGATCACCGAGCCGGAATCGACATGCTTGAGAAGCTGCGCACACATCATGAACTGACGCCGCGCGGTCGACTGTTCGCGGAAGAGGTCCGCGAAGTTCACGGGCAGCGGCTTTGAGCGGCGCGCCTTCTGTGCCAGCTGTGATAAGGCAACGCGGCCGAGTTCGCGATCCTCCGTCTCCAGGCCGAGATCGCGGGCGATCACGGTGCGCACCTGCGCGGCATTGACCCGCAGGTGGATGCGCGCGGTGCCGAGCTGCAGCGCGTCCATCTGCGCCCGCAGCACCATCAGCTGCGCCGCCGTCACGTCGGGCACAGCGGCGAGGGCTGCGTCGATCACATCCGTCAGCTCACGCACATCGGTGAGCTTGCCGGGATGGTCGGCGGTCAATGCGTTGGCCGCTTCGACGAGCCGGTCCGCATCTGTGAGGTCACCGGCAAAGCGGGCCGCGTGTTCGGCGGCGGCCTTTGCCGCGCGCTTCAGCTTCTTTGGCAGCCCCGCGAGAGCGGCAGGCGCCTTGATGCCGGCGAGGACGCCTTCCAATTGGCTCGCATAGCGGGTGAGCTGTTCGGCCTTCTCGCCGAGGCGCAACTGGACAGAGCGGAACCAGGGAATGTCCGTTCGTCCGTCAAGGTCATAGCCAACCCAGCTGGCGAGCGTCGGAAGGGCGGGCCGCAGGTTCTGCCAGGCACCGGGAAAGGCCTCTCGTGCTGTCTCGATGACGAGGCCGGCATAGAGTGCCTGTGCCTCGGCGGCATGGCGCAGCGCGTCCTGAGCCTCCTGATGCTCGGCCTCCAGCGTGATCGACTTGTTCCAATCGCGCCCGTCGGCGCCGGCCTCGGCCTTCAGCGCGGCACGGTGCGCGGCGGCGGGCTTGGTTACATAGGCGGCCAAGGCGGCGCGCAGGTCCCGGGAAAGGGCGAAGGTCGGGTGAGCCGTAAACACAATTCCGCCGGACGGGGTTTCCACCACTTGGCGGAACGCCTCGAAGCCCTCGCCCGCCAGCGCCATCAACCTGGCCCTGACCGGCGCCCAGGCGACCTTGGGGTTTGCGCCCTCATGCTGTGCGCGGAACTGGGCTGCCCGTTCGTCGAGCAGCGTCAGATGCACCGCGTCGGCAAGCCGCGAGAACTGTTCGAGGCTGAATTCGCCCGATTCCAGCTTCCGGAACAAAGTCTGGGCGAGGGAGAAGACCGAGTTGGTCAACGGGTCGGCATCGATGCGCGCAGCTTCCTGCCGGAGGAAGTCCTGTGCCCAATCAAGGCTCAAAGCGGCTGATTTGCTGGTTCGGGAAGACATGGCGTCACACAAGCGCAGTCGGGGCAACGTTGTCAAAGACGAAGTGGATATTCGCGATGCATGGCTGATCTTCCGCGCGGCGCGCCGCATCGGACCGGGCCTCAAGTTGTGCCGTTAACGCGATGCAAACCAAACTTTGAAATGCTTTCAACGTGCTGCGTTACAATTGTCCCTTCCAGGTCTGAAACATGCTCGCCTCTGCCCGTCCAAACGATGATCTTTCAACCGGTTATGCGTGGCAGCGGAGCTTTCGCGAGGTGTGTCAGGCGGCTGTCCGGGTCTTCAACCTGATGGACAAATACCAGACGGCGCCGTTTCCCAATGCCTATGCCGTCCTTTTTGCTTACACGACCGGCTCGAACGAGGCCCTGGTCGAGGAAGTGAACAACCTGCTGATGCTGAAAGATCAGCTGAGCCCCTACGATATTGAATCGCTGTACCAGGAGTTCCTCGCCGAGGAAGCAACCACCTTCGCGACGCAGGGGATCAGTCAGGCGATCGGCAACGAGATCGGGGCTGTGCTCGAGATCATCGAACAGGGCCTGAAACAGACGGACGACTATTCCCAGTCGCTGGACAGCTTCTCCGAGAAGGTGCCTGCGGCCCAATCGGGCGAAAACCTTGCCGAACTGGTGCAGGGGCTCGTCAACGAGAACCGGCGGATGGCCGCCCTGACGCGTGATCTGAATCAGGGACTGGTCAAGTCGCAGGGGCTGATCACTGTTCTCAACCAGCAACTCGAAGAAGTGCAGGCCGAGAGCGCCCGCGATTCCGTCACGGGCGTCTCGAACCGCAGGGCTTTCGATGCGCGTCTGTCCGAGCGCGTTGCCAGCGCCAATGCCATGAACGAAGTGTTCTATGTCGTGATGGCGCAGCTCGACAATTTCGAGATGCTGAGCAGCGTGCACGGCCTGTCCGCTGCCGAAGGCGTGCTCAAGGGCTTCGCATCGCTTCTGAAAGCCGGCGTTGCGCCGGACGACATGGTTGCGCGCTATGGCGGCGAGGAATTCGCGATCATCATGTCCAGCAAGGACCTGACAGCCGCGTACAATACGCTGGTGAAGCTGAAGCATGATTTCCGCAAGAGCGAGTTCCCGGGCGGCGAAAGCCAGGCGCCGGTGTCCGGACTCACAGCGTCGTTCGGGCTTGCGAAATTCGAGCCGGGCATGACGGCGCGCCAGATCATCGAGCAGGCCGATACCTATCTGCTCGAAGCCAAGAAATCCGGCCGCAATCAGGTCAAGGCACGCGGTCTGGGCTAGGGCGCGCCTGTCACGGACATCCTATCGCCCGGGCGAGGATGTTGCGGTGAACCTCACTTGTTCCTGAATAGATCGTCGCCGCCCGCGTCGCGAGATACTTCGCCTGAGCGAACGCTGAATTTGGCGCCGCTTCAAGACCCGCTTGCGTGATCACCTGATGCAGCTCCGTTGCAATCAGTTTCATCATTGAGCTGATGGAGGCCTCATCAATTCCGATCTCCGAAGAAGAGGCATGGCGCTCCAGCGCTTCGAACGTATCGATCCGCATTTCGAGCCCGGCCATTCTTGACGTGATGTCCGGATCGGAACAGCCGCTTTCGGCCTGACCGCGCCGGGCGGCCCGCAGGGCGCGGCGCAGCAGACCGGTTGTGGTGTTGTTCGAACGGGCGATGGCCATCAGTGCCTTGGCCGCTTTCCAGCCTGCGCCGATGTCTCCGATCCGGTCGGCGGCGGGCGTCCTGACTTGGTCGAAAAAAACCTCGTTGGTTTCGCAATCGCCATCGATGAAACGTATCGGCCGCACCGACACGCCCGGGCGCGACATTTCGACCAGCAGGAACACCAGGCCCTGGCCTCCGCTGCTGCCCGGATCGCAGCGCGCGAGCAGGAACATGTGCGTGGCGTATTGCGCAAAGCTGGTCCAAAGCTTGCTGCCGGTGAGGATGAAATCGTCCCCGTCGCGTTCGGCTCTCAGGGATAGGGCCGACAGGTCAGATCCCGCCTGGGGCTCGGAAAAGCCCTGACACCATTCATGTTCGCCGGAGAGGATAGCCGGAAGGTAGCGGGCCCTCTGTGCGTCGGACCCGGCGGCGATGATGAGGGGGCCGATGGTGCGCACGCCCGACGATTGGAGGATCGGTGCATCCTGTTGCGCGCAGGCATTCTCGAAGTAGAGCCTCTGCGGCGTGCTCCATCCGGCGCCGCCATGTTCGACAGGCCATGAAGGGGCGTACCATCCGCGCGCATTGATGCGTTCGCGCCAGATGCGGCATGCCTCGGGCCCCGATTTCAGCCCCGTCGTGGATCTGCCCGCTTCCCGCAAATCGTCGGTCAAGGCTTCAGCGAGGAAGGCATCAACTTCGTGCCGGAAAGCCGGGCCTGCTGCGCCGGATGCATCCACGCCCGCGTCCGCAGAAAGAAATGCCGCGCTTCCGTCCATGATGCTCGCTCCCGCGTTCTCGGTGGATGCTGGCGGGCAAGGGCGGCAAATGACTATCCGGTAAACTACGTGGGCTCTAAAGAATGCAGGTCCACACTCCTTGTGCCGGGAAGCCAGCAGAATGAACACGTCCGCCGAAACGGCATCATCTGACCGTATGGGTGCGCACGTCTCTGCTATCCCGGCGCGGCGCTTGCCGGTCAGGTATGTGATCGTGGTGACCATCGCGATGGTGGTCGGCGCCGGCATCTTCAAGTCGCCGGCCCTTGTGGCAGCGAATGCGGGGTCGGAAAGCGTCGTCTATCTGCTCTGGATACTGGGCGGCCTGATCTCACTGGCGGGCGCGCTCTGTTATGCCGAGCTTGCAACGGCGTTCGCGCATCCCGGCGGGGACTATCACTTTCTCGAACGCGCTTACGGGCAGAGATTTGCATTCCTGTTCGCCTGGGCCCGGCTGGCGGTGATCAATACAGGCGCAATTGCGCTGCTCGGCTTCGTGATCGGCGACTACATGAACCGCGTCGTTGATCTCGGGCCGTGGGGACCGTCGATTTACGCGTTTGCAAGTGTCGCCCTAGCGACCGCGCTGAAGCTGAGGCGGTCGGGCGAGGCGAGTGACAGTGCGCTGGTCGGCGTGTTGATTGCCGGGCTGCTGGCATTGGCGGCAGCGGCTGTGTGGCTGGGTGTTCAGGGTGTGCCCCCTGCTGCGCCGGGAGAGGCCGCGCCGCCTACACTCGGCGGGCTCGGATATGGACTCGTCTTTGTGCTGTTGGCGTTTGGCGGATGGACTGAAACGGCAACCTTATCTGCTGAGGTGAAAGATGGTCAGCGCGGCATGGTGATTGGCCTCGTGGCCGCCATCGGTATCATTACAGTTCTTTATCTGCTCACTGCCTGGGCGATGTTGCGCGGCCTCGGGCTGCAGGGATTGTCGGCCTCCGAGGCGCCGGCCGCTGACCTGATGAACCGGGCGTTCGGTCCAGGCGCCGGAGTGGTCCTCGCAATTGGAGTGGTCGCGGCTGCGGTCACGTCTGTCAATGCCACCATCATGGTGGGTGCACGGACGACTTATGCGGCAGCGGCCAGGCTTCCAGCGCTCGGATGGGTCAGTGTCTGGAATGATAAAACGCAAAGCCCGCGCAACGCCATTCTCCTGCAAGGCGCCATCTCGCTGCTGCTTGTCGGGTTGGGCGCGGCCTATCAGGGCTTCCAGACGCTCGTCGACTATACTGCGCCTGTCTATTGGCTATTCCTGATCGCCAGCGGGCTTGCCTTGTTCCGTCTGCGACAGAAGGAGCCGGATGCCGCCCGGCCATTCCGCGTGCCGCTTTATCCGGTCGTGCCGGCCCTCTTTGTGCTCGTCAGCAGTGCTATGCTGTTGTCAGCGGTCCTGTATGTCGGTGCCGGCGCCTGGTTTGGCGCCGGCGTGCTGCTGGCCGGTGTCGCTGTCATTCTGATCCTGAAGCGGCCGGGCAGTTAGGCCTTTACGACTTTGGGGCTCAGCTGGTCACGCAATTCCCGTTTCAGGAACTTGCCGCTGGCATTCCGGGGCAGGGGCTCATCAAGGAACCAGATGTAGCGGGGCACCTTGTGCTTCGCCATGATGACGGTACAATGGTCACGCAGCGCCGCGTCCGTCAGGCTCTCACCTGGTTTAAGGACAATGGCTGCGCCGACTTCCTCGCCAAGCCGGTCATCCGGCACTCCGAACACGCAGCATTCTGCAATCGCGCTGTGACGATAAATCGTCGCTTCGACTTCAGCGCAGTAAACGTTTTCGCCGCCGCGAAGAACCATGTCCTTCTTCCGATCGACGATGAAGATGAAGCCGTGCTCGTCAATCCGGGCCACATCACCGGTGTGAAGCCAGCCATCGGTGATTGAAGAGGCGGTCGCTTCGGGCCGATTGATATAGCCCTTGATGACGGACGATCCGCGTACCCACAATTCGCCAATCTCGCCAGGGCCGACCGTGTTGCCTTCGTCGTCTACGCACTTGGCCTCGAAATTGGGCATCCATGGGCCAGCGCTGTCCGGTTTGTCGACGAAGAAGTCCCCCGACACCGACGTGATGATTCCGCAGGTTTCCGTCATGCCGTATCCGGTTCCGGGCCGCGCGGTCGCGACTTTCGACTCGATCTTCAGAACGAGGTCGGGCGGCAATTGCGCCCCGCCGCCGGCAAGCGCCAGTAGGCTTGAAGTATCGGCTTTTTCGAAATCCGGATGGTTGATCAGTTCACGGGCCATGACCGGCACGCCGCTCATGCCGCTGATACGCTCCTTTTCGATCAGGCGCAGCGCTTCGCCGGCGTCCCAGCGGTACATCAGCACAAGTGTTCCGCCCACCGCTGTTGCCGCGTAGGCGCCGCAATTGTTGGCGGTGACGTGGAATAGCGGTGTTGTGATCAGCGTGACGGGAATGGGCATCACGGCCGGTGGTTCAAGGCCCGTTGCGCGCTGCATCGCGAGTGCGGAGGATGCCCCCGCGAACTGCATGTTCATCAGGTTCGCGACACAGCCGCGATGCGTCAGCTGCGCGCCCTTCGGGAAGCCCGTGGTGCCGGATGTGTAGAAGATGCAGGCATCTGAGTCCGGATCAACGGTTACGTCCGGCAAGGCGCCGCCATGAGCGATGACGTCTGCCCAGGGGATGATGTTGGCCGGCGCATCCGGAATGCGCACACCGACAAGCTGCATGCCTGCCACCATGTCGGGGCGTTCGTTTACGCGGGCGAGACGCTCTGCATCAAGAAAAAGCACCTTCGGCGCCGAGTCAGACAGGCCATAGGCCATCTCCTCGGCGGTCCACCACGCGTTCATGCCGACAACGGCGACGCCAATCGACACGCATGCCCAATAGATCAGCATCCATTCAGGATAATTGCGCATGGCGACCGCAACGCGGTCACCCGGCTTTACTCCTTGGGCCATCAGCCAGGAAGCAACGGCATTCACCCGCGCGTGGGACTGCGCATAGGTCAGGCGCTCGTCTTCATAAACGAGGTAGTCCCGTTCGGCGAATTGCAGGGTGGACAGCCAGACTTCGCGTACGCTGGGCGGCGCGTTCTTGTAGGTCAATATGTTCTGACCCAGCACCTGGGCGCGGACGATTTCGAACGGGCCGCCGGGCCCGGTCAGTTCTTCGCGCGCTTTCTTGAGCTCAGCGTAATGCATGTCTCTCCCCGGTTTTGTTGTATGGTTTTGGCCGATCATGCACAGAACCGGGCGCAAAGGAACATGGACGCCGGGGCAACCGGGATGCCGTAAAGGAAAGCCCCGGAAGCGGCGCTCGGGCGCTTCCGGGACTGACCTTACTCTCCAAGCTGGGGATTAGTCATCCCAACGGTTGTCATCATCATCCCAACGGTCGTCATCCGAGCCGCTGCGCCCGCTGCCATCGCGGCCGCAATCATCGTCCCGCTCGCGCTTCACTTCCTCGCCGGAGCGGGGGCTGAAATAAATCTCCATGCAGCGGCCAGAGGCGTCCAGGCCTTTTACTTCGATCTCACCGTCGTCATACTCAACTTCGCGCACGTCAAAGCCTTGATCGGCCATGCGGGAACGCACTTCGCCGAAAGACGGGTCGGATCCGATTTCAAACCGGGCCGGCTGAGATTGGCCGATGTCAGACTGGGCCATGCCGAGACCGGTGCCGAAAGCGGCGCCGCCGATCAGAACGATAGATGCGGCTAGGATGCTTTTCTGTTTGAACATGAGGATGTTTCCTTTCTTGCGGACAGACCGGTTTGTCGGCCCTGGGGAAGCATTTGCCTGATCGTTCCTGACAGCCATTTGCCCGCGACAGTCAGCTTCCAGTCAGGAATGGCGGCTCATATGTGGAGGCCGTGTCAGAAGGTGCCCCTTTCCTTGCCTCCACTCGTTTCCCGCTTCTTGATCATCGGACTCTGCGTTCTGATGGCCGCCGCACCGGCCCAGGCCGACCGCCGGGATGGGCGGGACCGTGATGATGACGATCAGGAGCGGGCCTGGCAGGCGCGCAAGAGCGGGACGGTTTTGCCCATCGAAGTCATTCTCGATCGGGTCCTCAGGGACTACCCGGGCGAGATACTCGAAATCGACTTTGACGACGACGATGATGGTTACATCTATGAGATCAAGGTGCTGACCCGGCGTGGCATTGTCCTTGAAATGGACGTCGATGCTGCTACCGGGCGGATACTGGATCTTGAGGAGGACGACTGATGCGGGTTCTACTCGTCGAAGACGAGCCCCTGATCGCTGATGATGTATCCGCTGCCCTTAAGGATGCGGGCTTCGTGGTCGATCACGCCCGCGACGGTGAAACCGCCTGGTTCATGGGCGATACCGAGCCCTACAACGCCATCATCCTCGATCTGGGCTTGCCGCGGCTCGACGGACTGTCGGTGCTGAAGCGCTGGCGGTCTGCTGGTCAGACCATCCCGATCCTGATCCTCTCGGCACGCGGCAGCTGGATGGAGCGGGTGGATGGTATCGAAGCCGGCGCGGACGACTACCTCCCGAAACCGTTTGAAATGGCGGAACTGATCGTGCGCCTCAGGGCCTTGATCCGGCGCTCTGCCGGCGTGGCCCAGCCCGTGGTCAAGGCGGGCGATCTAGTGGTTGATACGCGCCGGATGTCGATCCATTTCGGAGGGCAACCTGTTCGCGTGACGCCTCTGGAGTTCAGACTTGTCGACTACCTGATCCACAACCGGGACCGCGCGGTGTCGAGCGGGGAGTTGTCAGAACACCTGCATGGCCTTGATGGCGGCGCCGATGCCAACGCGATTGAAGCCATGGTCTCGCGCCTGCGCCGCAAACTCGGCCCCGGCATAATCGAAACCCGCCGCGGTTTTGGCTACATGATCGCCTCGGAAAGCTGATTCAGATGCGATCGGTGCGCCTCCGATTGCTGGCCGGCGCCGCTTTCGCGATTGCCGGAGCCCTGATTGTCAGCTGGGTTGTGCTGGTATTGCTGTTTGACAGGCATCTTCGCAGGAGCCTTGAAGACGACCTGATCCTTCATGGTCAACAGATCGCCGGTGCTTTGCAGGTCACAGCCGACACCATCACCGTAACTCCGGGCGCTGCGGGGGATCTTCGCTTTGATCGGCCTGCCAGCGGACTGTATTGGCAGTTGTCCCGAGCCGGCACGCTGGTGAGATCACGCTCGCTTTGGGATGCTTCGATCGAAGTCCCCGGAAGCGCGCCGTCGAGCGATTGGGCGCGCGGCATGTCAGCGGGACCTTTCGGACAGCAGGTCATTCGCGTGTATCGCAGTGTACGGACGAGCGAGGCAGCCGAGCCCGTCACCATCGTTCTCGCCCTGAACCGCACGAGCCTCGTCGAAGCCCGGACCGAATTTTCCCTCGAACTCGCGACCTATCTCGTCCTGCTCTGGGCTGCGCTGAGCGCTGCGGCCTGGTTGCAAGTGCGCATCGGGCTCATACCGTTCCGCACTGTTGAAACGTCCATCGGCGAACTGACGTCGTCTCCCTCATCGCGGCTTGATCCCGACCGGTTCCCTCTGGAAGTCACGCCGCTTGTCGACCAGATCAACGAACTCGCCCAAACGCGCGAAGGCGATCTGCAGTCTGCGCGCGACCGGGCGGCCAACCTCGCACACGCCCTGAAGACGCCGCTATCGGCGCTCTCTGCCCTCGCACGCAAGGTGCGTGCATCAGGGGATGCCGACCTCGCGGACGGCTTCGACGCCTCGATCCGCGCGGCTTCTGAAACCGTCGAGCGCGAGCTCGCCCGGGCGCGGACCGCAGCGAGCGGTTCGCGGGGGCCCTGTGATCCGGCACCGCCACTGTCCCGGCTGGCCGAAGTGCTGCGGCGAACGGAGCGAGGCGCGCGGATCAATCTTGAAATCAACGTCGTTGAAGGCGTTCGCTTGCCTGTTCACGCAGATCATTTGCTCGAAATGGCCGGACCGCTGATGGAGAACGCCGTGCGCCACGCCCGCACCCGGGTCCGCGTGACGGCGGCGCAGGGCGAACTCACCATCGAGGATGACGGTCCCGGTCTCGGCGAAGCGGATCGGGAAATCGTACGTTTGCGCGGCCAACGGGCGGACGAACGGCCAGGCGGACATGGCCTCGGGCTGGCTATCGCGAACGATCTCGCCGAAGCGACGGGCGGCCGCCTCGAACTCGAAGCTTCAGCGCTTGGCGGCCTGAGGGCCAAGTTGACCTGGTGAGATTGAGTTGCGGCGCGGCTTTAGTCCCGGCCGTATCCATTGACGCCGCTCTGATCCCGCCCTCACTTGGCCCCACCGGAACCAGAATGAGGCGATCTCCCCATGACCGATCTGACAAAGGAGCCGAGCTACCGGCTTGCGGCGCTAGACGAGGATTTCATTCTTGGCGACTCGATGCGCGGAGCGCGCTTCATGATGGAGTACGCCAAGGCGGAAGAACACCTGCGCCGCAAGCAGATTGAGTCCACTCTCGTCGTGTTCGGCAGCGCGCGCATTCGCGAGACCGGGTCCGCTTGGCAGTCGGGCACTTATGATGCCGCCCGGCGCTTTGCGCGGATCGCCTCCGAACGCGGCGGTGCCCTCGAAGGCCGCGAAGGCAAGCGGCACAACGTCATCGCGACGGGCGGCGGTCCGGGCATCATGGAGGCGGCGAACCGCGGCGCCCGCGATGCCGGTGCGCTTACAGTCGGCTTCAATATCTCAATCCCGGAAGAGCAGTGGCCCAATCCCTACGTCACGCCTGATCTCTGCTTCCGCTTCCACTATTTCGCCATGCGCAAGATGCACTTTGCGATGCGCGCCAGCGCGCTCGTCGTCTTCCCCGGTGGATTCGGCACCATGGATGAGCTGTTCGAGATGCTGACCTTGACCCAGACGCAGAAAGCCATGCCCATTCCGGTCGTGCTCTTCGACAAGGCGTTCTGGACACGGATCATCAATTTCGAAGCGCTCGCGGACGCAGGCATGATCAGTCGCTCTGACCTTGACCTCATCAGCTTTACGGATGATCCCGAGGAGGCTTGGCAGCAGCTCGTCGACCGCGGACTTCAGGTGTTCTAGTTCCTCAGACAGGATCTTGAATCGCCTCAATGTAGTCGAGCAGGTCGTCGATCTCCTCCGGCGCGAGTTGGAAGGGTGGCATATCCGGGTGGCCTACGAAGATGCCCTCTGCAAACGCCTCTTCCAGGTTACGCACGGCGTAGCGTTCCGAGATTCGCCGGAACGGCAGCGCGTCCGGATGCGGGCTGTCACCTGTGCGTTCGATCGAGTGGCAGCCGGCGCAGGTTCGCTCGGCAAACACACGGCCCGGCATCTGGGGCAATGGAAGGGCGGTGGCGACCGGCGCCGCATCTGCGCTCTTGCACGCCGCGAGACTGATCGGCAGGCCCGCCAGCAGCAGAACCGCCAGCATGGGCGAAAGGCGTTTGGACAAGGTCATGATCGCGCTCCTCATTGTCTTTCGATTTCAGGCTGACACTGTTTCGCGCCTGCCGCACCCCGTCCATGCGTAAGACTACGCATTGTGTCCGGAAATTCACTTAGAGCGCTTCCCCAACGGGCGGTCTGGTGGCTTGCAGATTCGGCATGTATCTCCGCCGGGCGAGCGCCTATAAGGCGGCAAAAGACAAGGGAGTCGGCGCCATGCGCGAGGTACATCATTTCATCGGCGGCAAGGCCGTGCAGGGCAAGTCCGGCCGCTTCGGCGACATCTTCAATCCGAACACCGGTGATGTGCAGGCCCGCGTCGCGCTCGCAACAGCCGCTGAGCTTGAGGCCGCGGTTGATGCCGCGAAGGCGGCCCTTCCAGCCTGGGCAAACACCAACCCGCAGCGCCGCGCCCGCGTGATGTTCGAGTTCAAGCGCCTCGTCGAAGCCAACATGAACGACCTCGCGCACCTCCTCTCCTCCGAGCACGGCAAGGTGATCGCCGACTCCAAAGGCGATATCCAGCGCGGGCTCGATGTGGTCGAGTTCGCCTGCGGCGTGCCCCATCTTCTGAAAGGTGAGTATACCGAAGGCGCCGGCCCCGGCATCGACGTTTATTCGATGCGCCAGGCGCTAGGCGTCTGCGCGGGCATAACGCCCTTCAACTTTCCCGCCATGATCCCCTGCTGGATGGCGGCCGTCGCGATCGCTTGTGGCAACACCTTCATCCTCAAGCCGTCAGAAAAGGATCCCTCGGTGCCGATGCGCCTCGCCGAGCTGATGCTCGAGGCCGGCGCGCCTCCCGGTGTGCTGAACGTCGTCAACGGCGACAAGGTGGCCGTCGACGCCATCCTGACGCACCCCGACATCAAGGCCGTCAGCTTCGTCGGATCGTCCGACATCGCACAATATGTCTATTCCACCGGCACCGCCCACGGCAAACGTGTTCAGGCGATGGGCGGCGCGAAGAACCACGGCATCATCCTGCCGGATGCCAACATGGAACAAGCGGTCAAGGACATCGTCGGCGCCGCTTACGGCTCAGCTGGCGAGCGCTGCATGGCGCTTCCCGTGGCTGTCCCCGTCGGCAAGAAAACCGCCGACGAATTCGTGGAGCGCATGACCGCCGAAGCTCAAAAGCTGAAAGTCGGTATCTCCACCGACAATGACGCCCATTACGGCCCCGTCGTCTCCGCCCAGCACAAGGCGAAGATCGAGAGCTATATTCAGATGGGCGTCGACGAAGGCGCCAAGCTCGTCCTCGACGGCCGCGGCCATACGCTGCAGGGCCACGAGAAGGGCTTCTTCATCGGGCCTTCGCTGTTCGACCATGTCAAGCCGGGCATGAAATCCTATCAAGAGGAAATCTTCGGGCCGGTCCTCCAGGTCATCCGCGCCGAAACGCTGGAAGAAGCCGCAGCCCTGCCCAGCAATCATCAGTACGGGAACGGTTGCGCCATCTTCACGTCGAACGGGCGCGCCGCGCGCGAGTTTGCCGCGCAGGTGAACGTCGGCATGGTCGGCATCAACGTACCGATTCCTGTGCCGGTCGCTTATCACACCTTCGGCGGCTGGAAACGCTCTGCCTTCGGCGACACCAACCAGCACGGCCCGGAAGGTATCCGCTTCTGGACCAAGATCAAGACGGTCACCCAGCGCTGGCCCGATGGCGACATCGGCGATCAGGCATTTGTCATTCCGACAATGGGGTAGGGATCCCTCGCTCGAAAGCTGCGCCGCTTGTGGGACATCAGGGCCTGCGCTAATCCCATGGCCGCAGCTTTCGAAATCGGGGAGGATTTCATGACTGATGCTAACGTAACCGCCCCATTGGCGGACGATCGCCTATTTATCCGCAACCTCGCAACCGGAATGGCCGTCATTCTTGTTTCGGGCTTCGTCGTTCAGCTCGCGATGGGGCGGTCGAGCTTCAACGCACCGCTGGTCGTCCACGCCCACGCGTTCGTGTTCATGGGCTGGGTCGGCATTGTACTCATGCAATTCTGGCTCGCAGGCGCAGGCAACATCGCGTTGCACAAACAGCTTGGCAAACTGGCAGCAATCTGGGCGCTCGGCCTTGCCATATTCGGAACCTTGGTCACAGTCGCCGCGGTGCAGACCGGGCGCACACCGTTCTTCTTCCAGCCGCAGCACTTTATCGTCGCCAACCCGCTCACATTGTATGCGGCTATCGGCATGCTGGTCGCCGCCTACGTGATGCGAAAGCAAACGGACTGGCACGCCCGCCTTCAGATCGGTTCCTTTGTGCTCCTCATGGGCCCCGGCTTTGGGCGGCTTCTGCCGATGCCCTTCCTGCCGCCCTATGCCTTCGAGATCGCTGGCCTCGCCGCGCTGATCTTCCCCGCCATTGGCATCATCTACGACATACGCGCACATGGCCGCCCGCACCCTGCATGGTTCTGGGGAATCGGCGTGCTGCTGGCCGTGATTGCCGTTGCTCGTGTCCTCGGCTTCTCGCCCGTGGGCGAAGCAATCTATGACGCGGTCGTGGCTGGCACCCCGCTCGCGGGCACCAGCGGTCTCGACTTCCCGCCACCGCCGGGGCCGCCTCCGGGCGCCTGAGGCAAAGTTCCCCGGCGCTCTGGCGCCATCCCACTTGAAAGGCAGCCTAGAGCCGATGACGGAATACAAGACGATCACCTTCGAACAACATGGCCGCGTGGCCCTTGTCGCGCTGAACCGGCCGGACAGCCTGAACGCGCTCAATGCGGAGATCATGCGCGAGGTCGTCGATTGCTTTGCCGCCATCGACCGGAACCCCGGTATCGCCGTCAGTGTGCTGACGGGTGCCGGCCGGGCCTTCGCTGCCGGTGCGGACATCAAGGAAATGCAGCCGCAATCCTTCTCCGACATGTATGTCGAGGACTATTTCGCTGGCTGGGACCGGTTCGCCGCCAGCCGCAAGCCGGTGATCGCGGCGGTCAACGGCTTCGCGCTCGGCGGCGGCTGCGAGCTCGCCATGATGTGCGACCTGATCATCGCGTCCGACAAGGCCAAATTCGGCCAGCCGGAAATCAAGCTCGGCGTCACGCCCGGCATGGGCGGCTCCATCCGCCTGACGAAGGCGGTGGGCAAGGCCAAGGCGATGGACCTCGTCCTGACGGGTCGGATGATTGACGCCGCCGAAGCTGACCGGATCGGCCTCGTCTCCCGCGTCGTGCCGCACGACACGCTGATGGAGGTGGCCCTCGCAGCTGCAAACGAGATTGCGGCTTTCTCCGTGCCGTCGCTGATGGCGGCGAAGGAAATGGTGGCCCGCGCGCTGGAACTTCCGACCACGGAAGGTGTGAAGTTCGAACGCCGCTTGTTCCAGGGCCTGTTCGGCACCGCCGACCAGAAAGAAGGCATGGCCGCCTTCAGCGAAAAACGCCCAGCAAAATTCGAGGACAAGTGACATGACCAACATCGCCTTCATCGGTCTCGGCAACATGGGTGGCGGCATGTGTGCCAATCTCGTGAAGGCGGGTCACACAGTCGCGGCGTTTGACTTGAACACGGATGCGGTGAATGCCGTCGCCGCCAAAGGCGCCCGCGCTGCGGCGTCGGTGGCTGATGCCGTGAAAGATGCCGAGGTGGTCGTCTCCATGCTTCCCGCTGGCAAGCACGTGCTCAGCGTCTATTTCGGCCCGGACGGCGTCAAGCATCACGCAAAGCGCGGCACACTGCTGATCGATTGCTCCACCATCGCCGTCACCGATGCGCGGGAAGCCCACATTCAGGCGGACCTATCCGGGCTGATCATGGTCGACGCGCCCGTCTCCGGCGGTGTGGCTGCGGCGGAGGCGGGCACGCTTACCTTCATGGTTGGCGGCACCGCCAAGGCCTTCGAAAAAGCGGAAACCATCCTGAAGGGCATGGGCAAGAACATCTTCCATGCTGGCGGTTCAGGCAACGGCCAGGCGGCCAAGATCGCCAACAACATGCTGCTCGGCATCTCGATGATCGGCACCTGCGAGGCGTTCAATCTTGCCGAAAAGCTTGGGCTTGATGCCGAAACCTTCTTCAAGATTTCGTCCGTCTCCTCTGGCCAGTGCTGGTCGATGACCAGCTATTGCCCGGCGCCCGGCCCGGTTCCCACATCGCCTGCGAACCGCGACTACAAGCCCGGTTTTGCCGTTGCGATGATGCTGAAGGACCTTCACCTTGCAGCGGATGCGGCCCGGGCAGCCGGCGCCGAAATCCGGCTCGGCGAGCATGCCGAGACCATCTACCAGGCCCTGTCGGACAAAGGCCTCGATGGCCTCGATTTCTCCGGCGTGATGAAGGACGTGAAGGGCCTCATCCCTCGCTGAGTCTCCGCTTTGAGACTTGGCAGTCTCAGGCCCGTTAACCAACAGCCCTCATGGCACAGGAGTTGCGCCGCCGACCCCGAGAGCACGGCCGCATGCGTCGTGACTGATGCTTATTGGGACAGGTGGACGCCGAATGGCCGCCGGGGTGCAGGGGAAGATTCTCGTAGTCGGACATGGGCCGGGGCGCGGACGCAGCGTGCCGACCGGGGATGTGTTCTTTACTAGGCTGCAGGCAACCGACCCGGAGCTCGCGTCCCGCATTGTAACCCATTCGACCGGCAATCCGATGCCGAGTCTTCAGGGTGTCGCCTTGGTCGTGTTCTGGCTCGGCGACCCACTTCGGCAGAAATATCCTGAGTGCTATGCGGAAGCTGTCGCAATTGCAGACGCCGCGAGTCGTCGAGGCATCGCGCTGATCAATGCGCCGCAGGGCCTTTCAAACACGTCAAAGGGGTGCCAGTCCGGCATCTGGTCCAAAGCAGGCATTCCAAGCGCAGAGGCCCGGTGTATCTCCTCCGCCAGCGATTTGCCGTCCGCCTTCGCCAGCCTCGGTGGGCCTTGCATCCTGCGCGGTGACGAAACCCATGCGGAGCGTTCCGTTCTCGTGCTGAAATCCCAATCCGATGCGAATATGGCCGCCCGGTCGCTACAGCCCCCGGCGGCGCTGATCCGCGTACATGATATTCGCGCAGAATACCGCACCGCAGGCACAGATCCTTCCAGTCTTTACGCGCGCTTCCATCACAAGGCCCGCGCTTTTGTCTTCCGAGGTGAAGTGAAAGCAAGCCATCTGTTCTTTGCGCGCGAAATGATTGTGGGCCTGTCCAATTGCCTGCTCGCGCGTGAAGCCCGCCCAAGGCGCCGCCTGTTGCGCCAGTTCGGGTTCCGGCGTGCGCTGTTCGAAGACATGATCGCAGAAGATGTTGCCTACTTTAACTCGGCCATTCCGTATAAGGATGTGCTTGTGAAGGCAGTCGCGGCGCTCGGGTTGGACGTGGCTGCGGTTGACTACAGCATCCGGCCGGACGGCACGCCGATCCTTTGGGAGGCAAACCCCTACTTCTGGCTGCCCCGCGGCGAAGAAAGCGTTCTGAGCGAAGAGCGCCGGGCAGTGGACCGGGTGAATTCATCCGTTGACTGGATGGTTGGTTGCCTACGTGCAGCGCTGCCTGAGCGTCTGGCTTCTTGACCATGGCTGCCCCCATCCCTGCGGGCGAGGGACGCCGGGATCTGCTAAAGAAATTTGGCTGGACCAGCCTGTCCTCGGTTACCCAGATGCTTGCCGGCATCGCCTCGGTGATTGTGCTCACGCGGTTTCTCGCGCCTTCAGACTACGGTCTTTTCGGCATCGCCTTCATAGCTGTGGCTCTCACTGAAGTTCTGACCAGCGGCGCAATGTCCAGCCCGGTCGAACAAAAGACCGAGATAAGCCGCCGGGAGCTTAACTCGCTCTTCTGGGCAAACCTGTCATTGGCGGTCTTGTGCGGCGCGCTCACTATTGCGATCGCGGCCGTCGTTGCGCCTGCGGCCGGCTGGCCGGAGGCCCTTCCGGTGATTGGCGCCGTGTGTCTTCTGGTAACGCTCACCTCGGCAGGGATCGTGCCGGAAAGCCTGTTGCGCCGGCGGCAGGAATTCAAGCCCCTCGCCAGGGCAGGGATGTGGAGCGCCGTGATCAGTCTGGCGGCAGGTCTCGCGCTGGCAATTATGGGTGCCGGCGTCTGGGCGCTTGTCGGACTGGAGGCCGTCCGCCGGCTGATATTGCTCACCGCCGCCTTCATCCTTTCGAAATGGCGGCCGGACGGCGGCATCGACGTCTCAGTCTTGCGCGCCAACCTCCCGTTCATTACGGGCATGCTGGCCGCGGGTGCTCTCGGCCGCCTGGACCGGCTCGCCCCGCAGGTTGCCGCGACCGTGTTCTTCGGCCCTGCCGGTCTCGGCCTGCTCACGGTCGCGACACGCATCGCCGACCAGATCCAGTCCTTCGTGGCCCAGCCGGTCGGTGCGATGGCCTTGCCCGTGCTCGCGAACGTCGCTGCCGACCGGGAAAAGTTTCACGGCCTGATGGCCGATGCCTGGCGCGCAATATCCATCGCGACTTTTCCGATGCTGGCCGGGTTTGCGGCAATCGCGCCCTTGCTGGTGCCAATGATGGTCGGCGAGGCCTTTGCCGCCGTGGGGCTCATTTCAGCCGTCACGGTGCTTGCGCACCTTCGCGTCGTCGCCTCCAAGGTAAACATCGCGGCGACCCAGGCCGCCGGCAAGGCCATGACCGCCAGTGCTTCGATTGCCAGCAGCTTCGCCGCGCACATAGCGCTTCTCGTGGTTCTGGCACCGCTCGGGGTTCTGGCGATTGCGTCCGCTTCGTTGCTGCGCGGCTGGTTAACCTGGCCGCTGGCGGCCTGGTTCGTGAAGTCGACCACCGGCTTTGGCCTCGCCCGGCAGTTTGCGATCCTCGTCCCGCCCATGGCCGCCAGCCTGGTCATGGGTGGCTGTGTCTACGGGCTTTCGGGGCTTTTGGGGCCCGAACTACCAGCGTTTGCGGCGCTTGGCCTGCTTATTGCTTCGGGTGTCGTCATCTACACTGCGGCCCTTTGGCTGCTGGATCCCTGGGTGCGCACAGCGCTCGCATCGGGAAAATTGAAACGAAAGCTGAGGGGCGGGCATAGGCAATGACGAATTCCCGTATCGACTGGGTCGACTATGCCAAGGGCATCTGCATCATCCTCGTGGTGATGATGCACGCCGTTAACCGTGTTGAAGGGCAGATCGGTGCGGAAGGCTTCCTTGGCCCGATCGTGCATTTCTCGCAGCCCTTCCGGATGCCTGACTTCTTCCTGATCTCAGGTCTTTTTCTCAGCCG
>Ga0315906_10001581_pt1 | contig 33560 bp, 26 predicted proteins | sample LakEriMetagenome_4_FD_203526 | JGI IMG/M metagenome (GOLD analysis project Ga0315906, IMG submission 203526) | Freshwater fungal communities from buoy surface, Lake Erie, Ohio, United States - Buoy 2 MA122 | ecosystem: Environmental > Aquatic > Freshwater > Lake > Lake biofilm | place: USA... | reverse complement strand
TGAGCAAATGCGTAAGAGCTTAAGACTGTTGGTTAAATTGATCGAGAAGAAAGAGCGAGTCATTGTTTACACAAACTTCGATGACGCTATTACTGGCAGTGAAGACGTCGGTATTAATTTTGGTTCAAATGGTCTGGATTACGAAAAGTTCAAATTGAAGAGTAGAGACTTTTTGCGTTTGCACGAAGACAAGTTGGCTGTAGCAAAATTACGCACTAACAAGCCAATTACACCAACAGATTTGAAAGAGCTCGAAATCATTTTGCTTGAGCAAGCTGGTGGCGATAACCATTTAATAGAACAAGCCAAGCAAACTAGCGGTGGTCTTGGTCTCTTTGTTAGATCATTGTTGGGCTTAGAACGTGGTGCAGCCATGGATGCAATGGCTGAATTTCTGAACGATCGCAACGCAACTTCAAGCCAGCATGAATTCGTCACAATGATTGTGAATTACCTAACGCAAGATGGTGTTATTGAACGAGGCAGATTGTACGAAGCGCCATTCACAAACATTACTGCAACTGGTCCAGACAGTATTTTCGACAATGCAAAAGTGGTAAAACTTTTCAACATCATTGATGACATCAAGCTGAGAGCTGTTGCTTGAATTTTGGATTTAAACACTGACATAGGAGACAAATATGAACGCCAAAGAAATGAAGTTTTTAGAAAGAATTCAAACTAAATTACAGTGTAATGAGGCTAAATGTGGCGAACACTTTACTTTGACGATTAGTGACAATCAGCTTGAGCATTTAGTTGAATCTAAGCAAGAGTACTCTGGTACGTGTAGCAAGTGTCACAACAGTATAAAAATTAAAGGCAATGAATTGGATATGTTTAAGCGCACGATGGGCGATCCAAAGATAGCTATTAATAAGTCAACATTCGACAATCTATTCGAAGTTAAGAAATAAGTTAAGTTCTGCAAGTTGTGCAACCGCGCTAAAATTGAGCGTTGAAAACGAATAGGATTTTGCTTTGCCAGTCTCACTTTCAACTCAACTAAGTTACACAAAAGTTACACGCACTTATTTTAGTGGTCGTAACTATATGTTCTATATATGTTTTTTATACGAGTAACTATTGAGTGGGAATAACTTTTCGGACTTTGTTTGCCACACACTGACAGACGGGGCAATGTTCGAATAAGTTTTTTCATCCTAATTGATTCACCACGGGTATTAGGGTTTACATCTACGGCGCTCTGGTGTGACCTTCCTTCGCTCATGCAGTTGCGCAAGAAATAGTGCGATTTAGTCCTTACAAATTGGTTGAATTTGTGTCCATAAATTAGTCGCTTGAATCTTCTTAGTGGGAGAAAAATAACACTTAGCTGAATTAAGTGAAATTTTGTTGACTTTAATAAAAGTGGTGTATTAAAGTAACAAAGTAGCTGAATTTATCAAATTGACACATTTAATTTTGGCTATCCCTTTCAACAATATTTAGGAGTTCGAACAGTGCGAATGCTAAAAAAGACAAAAATCACCACGGCCTGCATGTTAGCCCTAGGAGCTTTGATTGCTCCCAGCGCTTTCGCTCAGCAAGCCGCATCCACAGATAACCAACTAGTGATCACAGGTTCGCGCCTAAAGACTGCAGCCACTGAAGGTGCTTCTCCAGTGACCATCATTGACCGTACAGCCATTGAGGCAAGCGGTCAGATTTCTGTTGCTGAACTTCTTCGCGATTCAAACTTCTCATCTTTTGGCAATACAAAGCCTCAATCTGGTAACTCTGCACAAGCCTTGTCAGACATTGACTTGCGCGGTCTGGGTTCCAACCGTACTTTGGTGCTGGTTGACGGACGTCGTATTTCAAAGGCACCGTTCACTGGTTCAGTTCAAGATTTGAACCAAATTCCTTTGGCTGCAGTCGAGCGTGTTGAAATTCTGAGCGATGGCGCTTCTGCGATCTACGGTACGGACGCTATCGGCGGCGTGGTCAACGTGATCACTCGCAAAAATTTCAATGGCGTTCAGTTTAACTACGGCAGCGGCAATCCATCAGTCGTTGGTGGTGACACTAGAGAAATGTCTCTTCTAATGGGTACCTCTGGTTCCCTGGGTCGTTTGTTCGCTGGCGCTTCATTGAACAAGCGCGGAATGATTTTTACCCGTGATCAAATTGGTGGCGATGTAAAAGGCGTTTCTAGTTTCGGTAACAACTATGCGAAATTGAACTCCAGTGGCACTGGTGCTACCGGCGCATTTGCGGCAGTTCCTGGTTTTGGATGTACTCAAGGAGACTTTTGGAATACTGCTCCAGGTACTGCCACTAACCTCTGCTCCTTCAATTTCAACGCATCCGCTGCAAACGAAGCGTCCATCGGAAACAAGTCTCTCTTCGTCAACGGCGAATTCAACGTCAATGACGATTGGACTATTTATTCATCCGTCAGCGCAAGCAACATCGACAGTTTTGGTCGCTATGCTGCCACGCCAGTCAACGCCATTCTTTCCAATACCAGCCCTGCATACCTTGCAATTACAGGCGCGACCCCTGGATTGGCAGCTGCAAGTCCTAACGGTCTTGCCCTTCGCCACCGTATGGCCGCTGCTGGCTCACGTGATACCAGCACCGATTCTCTCGTCAGTTCCTTCATGGGCGGTACCAGAGGCACCATTTTTGGCGACGTCAATGTTGACGCAGGCGTCAGATTTGAAAAGTACAAATACTTAGAGCTGGGAAGAGGCTACATTGTTCGCCCACTGCTTGAGCAATCTCTCAACAAGGTGGGTGGCTACAACATCATGGATCCATTCGGTAACTCCGCCGATGTTTTGAACTCAATTAAGGCAACCCTTGCACGCGAAAGTATCTGGGATTCACAAGAAACTTTTGCCACTGTCTCTAAGCCACTGGCTAAGATTGATGGCCGCAATGTGATGGCATTGGTGGGTTTTGAAGCCCGCAGAGAGAAATTCTCTGATCAATACGATCCACAGTCAGAAGCTGGCATTATTGAAGGTTCAGCTGGTAACTCCAGTGCAGGTTCACGGGATGTGGTCTCTTCTTTCTTCGAAGTTTCCTTGCCCGTGCTGAAGAATCTTGAAATGAACGTCGCTGCGCGCAGAGACACCTACAAAAATGGCCCTGGCGGAAACGCTACTGCAGATTCTCCCAAGATTTCTGCTCGCTGGCAGCCAATGCCCACATTGACAGTTCGTGGATCTGTCTCTGAGGGATTCCGTGTACCGACGCTTGATATTTTGACTCAGAAGCCGTCTTTTTCTGCTGACTCAATTACTGACGACGCTACCTGCATGTCCTACGGTTATACGCTCACGCAGTGTAACAACTGGGGTGGTAAAGCAGGTGTTAAGCCAGCAATTCAAGTTGACAGCACTGTCATTGCCAATGGACTCCTTCAACCCGAGACTTCAAAACAGAAGTCATTTGGTGTGATCTTTAAACCAGTTAATTGGATTAGCCTGACTGCAGATGCTTACAACATCGCAATCGACAACCGTATTGCCTCTTTGTCTGCACAGACTGTGATCAATCGGACACTGAACCCCACATTAGGTCCTCTGCCACCATCTTTTGTAGTGAATCGCGACCCAGCTACTGGCGCAATCACTTCACTTGTTAGGGGCTCTGTGAATGAGGGTACTGTTGACACCAACGGTTATGACCTCACTGCAAGAACCGACTTCAAACTGGGTGACATGGGTCGCTTGCAGAACCTTGTGCAGTACAGCAACGTCAATTCCTACACAATCAATGATGGTGAAAATCTGATTGGTTATCAGGGCAATCCTGGCTCGCGCTGGAGCTTGTCAAACATGTGGACCTACCAACGTGTTCAAACTGCTTTGACTTTCAATCACATTGCAGGTCAGAACCTGGGTGCAGCAAGCACTCACACGAAGGCTTACATGACGACCAATCTGAGCGTCACATACCGCCACCCTTCCAAGACCACAGTCTCGGTTGGCGTGCGTAACCTTGAAGGTAAGATGCCTCAGCTCATCACTTATGATGGCCGTCCTTGGAACTTCAGCTTGTATGATGCCCTCGGCCGTCAGGTGTACTTCCGTCTGACTCAGGCGCTATAAGGATCAAGTGTTTTCTTGAACTTACGGGGGACCCTCTGGGTCCCCCTTTTTCATTCGAAGCTGGTTTTTTTACATTTTTAAGTTTCCCTTGGAGACCTCGATGGTTGATGAAGTTCGCCAGAGCTTAAATTCTGTGCTTGCCCAGACGGATGGCTGGCAAAAGTCGTTGAAACATATTGTTCAATCCACTCGTGAATCAGGCACCGATCGCCTAGAGGTGATTGATCAACTCTTAGCGCTCGAAGGGTCTGGACCAGGTCTTTCCTATCTGGCAATGGCCCACGCAACATGGATGGCGCATTCTGAGCAAGCCACCTCTGCGCTGAATAGCTGGAACAGGGCTGCAAGAAATCGTGGCGACACGCTTGATGCAGAAGCAATGGGGATATTGGGCCTTGGCGATGAACAGCTTTTCCGTGCCATGTCTTCCAAGATGCGAGATTTGAGGTCTAATTACCTCAAGCAATCTCTGAAGAATGTCTCTCATCTATATGATTTAAATAAATATTTTCGAATCAGTCGCGCATTGAGTGGGTACTTGGGTGAAGCCAATGTTTTCTCGTCCTATGCCACTCAACAGCCCAAAGTGATTTACATCCCTGGACTGGATACGGGCGGGTTTCTAGACCCTCAAAGCCATCCTATCGTGCCAGCGCTGAAAAATGCTTTTCCTGACATTCAGGCTGAATTTGACGAGGTGATGAACAATCAACAGGTCTTAAAGCCTTTTATGGGACATGCTGGCCAAGACGATTTGAAGACCTATGTTTCGGGCAACGAAAATGCATCGTGGGACGCATTTTTCTTTTACCGTCATGGAACTCGTTTTGAGGCTGCCCAACACAGATGTCCTAAGACCTCCAAGGTGTTGGAGTCGATCGATCTTTGCCGCATTGACGGTCAGTCGCCCGAGATTTGCTTTTCTGTGCTTCAACCTGGCTCCCGTATCGAGCCGCATTTTGGGGTGACCAATGCCCGCGTGGTTGTGCACTTGCCTTTGCGTGTTCCAAATGGCTGCTATTTGGAGCTGACCGATGTGGGCCGCCATTTTTGGAAAGAGGGTGAGCCTTTGGTATTTGATGACACCTTTGAACACAGCGCATTGAACCCTTCCGACAAGCCGCGGGGCATTTTATTGATGGATGCTTGGCACCCCAACCTCAGCATGGTGGAGCGAGAGGTTTTTTCCAACTTGATCAAGGCGATTTCTGCCATTGAACGCGATCAATTTTTACCTGCGGAGCCTGCAAATGTCTGATTTAAAAAGCTCAGATGCCTCAATTTCTGATCCTTGGTCTCAGCTCTGGGATCAGACCGTGCTTCCGTCTTGGAATCTTCTGGGCAGTGATCCCGCTGCAGTGGCATTGAGGGAGCACTGGCTTGCCCAAAAATCATGGATTTCTAACGGCTTGCAAATTGTTGACATTGGCAGTGGGCCTGCTGTTCTGGCAAGACTTTTTGCCTCAATGGACGGCGAACACCAGAGAAAGGCGAATCCAACTCAGTGGTTGTGCGTGGACCAAGCCCAAATTCCTTCAACGTCCGTCAGTGATTTGCCTTTTGTGACAAGCAAATTCGGTATGCCTTGGGAAAGCTTGTCTGCTTCAGACCACCGTGTCAACGCCATCGTAAGCAACTTTGGCCTGGAATATGTCAGCCATGAGCACATCGCAGGAGGATGCGCCTCTTGGCTAGAAAAGGGTGGCAGGTTGCATGCGGTCATGCATGCCCAAGATTCAGTGATTGATCGTCAGTCAGCGCTTGGTTTATCTGATCTCAATCTGATTCTGGATGAACTAGGCTTTCCAGAACAAGTAGCTGCTTTGCTGAATATGAAGGTAACTGCTCCTTCAGATTCAGTCGCTCGAATAATGCATGGCGTAGAAATTCGAGACGCCTTTAATCAATCAGTCAATCGAATGAAGACAGTTCTGGATGAGCGTGGCGATGCTCAGAGTGCTCTACTCGACTGGCTTGTTTTATCCCGAGACATTGTGCAGACTGTGTCGGAGGGCACCCTAAGTGCAGCCCAAGAAAACTTGAAAACGCTGCGTGTTTTGTACGAAGCCGAAAGGTCGCGGCTGACAGCCATGAGATCTTGCGCGCTAGATCCATCTGGTATGGATGCCATTGCGAGTGAGCTTCAATTGAGTGGGTTTGACCCTGTCCATGTCAGTCGTCTTGAGTGCTCGCTGGGCACTGTGGCATGGACACTAGATGCACACAAGCTTGTTCAAGCTAATTGACACTTGACAATTTAATGTAGCATTTATACTATCACTCATGTTTAAACTTACCTTTCCCGGTGATCAAAGTTTTGCCGCAGTCACAGGGATTAATTTTTTGGAGGAACAGGCTCAATGAAGTACGACCACATTGCCCATAAGGCGCGCCTTGCCTTAACGCTAGCCCTGGGGGTTTTTTCTCTTTATCCATTGGTCAACTTGCAGGCACAGACAGTCAATACAGCCAGCACAGCGACAATGGCTCCCCCTGCGATTGAAGAATTTGTAAGGCGTCCTCAGTACACCGAAATGCTTGCCTCACCCAGTGGACGCTATTTGGCGACAACTCGTGCAATTTCCGGTCGACTCAATCTTGTCATCATCGACCTTGAAACGCGCAGCTCCTTCGGGATCACCAATTTCAATGACATTGATGTCGGCCAAGTAAGGTGGGTCGGTGACGAGCGCTTGGTTTTCTCAGCCATCGAAATCAACAAACCTACAGGGCAAGAAGCACCCAATGCCGGTGGGTTGTTCACTGTGTCCCGTGAGGGCAAAGACTTTCGCCAACTTGCCAATACGGCTGCTCAGCTCAGAAGAAATGAAACGGGTGGCTTTGTCGCACTGAGTTATCAAGCTTCCATTCCTGGGACAACAGACGAAATTATTGCAGCCGGCGCAGTTGGCACCGACGACTCCTTTGAACTTTACCGCCTTAACCTTCTGACGGGTCGTTACCGGCTCATCACCGCGGGCAGGCCAGCTAACGGCATTTCGCGATGGATCTTAGACTCAAAAAATGCGCCCTTGGTTGCGGTGGCTCAGGGCCGCAGTGGCAGTACCCTGATGCACACATACTATCGCCCAAACGTTGAATCTCCCTGGAAGGAGATCAATCGCTTTGACACTACCAAGCCGCCCGCTTTTGTGCCTCTGGCCATTGAGCCCGACGGAAAGACTCTCTTGATTTCGTCCAACGAAGGCCGAGCCAACATGGCTATCTTCAGGTACGACCCTGAAAAGCAACAGATCCTTGAACTGGTCGCCGAGCATCCCCAATACGACCTCGGCGCTTCGCCTATGGGTGAGCCCCTGTCTAGCCTAGTCCGCGACCCAGTCAGCGGGCGACTGCTGGGTATCAGGGTCGATGCCGACACACTTCAAACTGTCTGGCTGGATGAGGCGGCTGCAAAGATGCAAGCTTCGGTGGATGCTTCGTTGCCAGGCAGAACCAACCTTATTTCTTCGCCCAGAAAACGCTTGGTGGTCTCCTCCTTCTCGGACCGTTCACCTGGAAAGTTCTATCTCTTTGACTCTGAAGCAAAACGTTTGGAAGAAATAGGTCCCTCGCGCCCATGGCTAGAAGGAAAACTCGCTGCTGTTCGATCCTTCCGCCTCAAAACCAGAGATGGCTTGGAAATTCCGTCTTATTACGTCTTGCCAGCCAATTACAAGCCAGGTGACCGACTCCCCACCATTTTCCATATTCATGGAGGCCCCTTTGCAAGAGATGTGGTGTCTGGTGGCCGGTTTGGTTCTTCTTTTGGTGTCTTAGAGGCTCAGGTGCTGGCCTCAAGGGGCTATGCCGTGGTGCTTCCAAACTTTCGAATTACACCTGAACTCGGTTCTTCCATTTATTACGCAGGTTTTGGTACCTATGGTCGCCAGATGCTAGATGACCACGAAGACGCCGTAACTTGGGCAGTTGCACAAGGCTTTGCCGATCCCAAAAGATTGTGCATATCGGGCGCAAGCTACGGTGGTTACGCCGCTTTGCAGGCCCTGGTAAGGCCTAGCAATCCTTTCAGTTGCGCCATCTCAGGCCTGCCTGTGACAGATGTCCCTTTTCAGCAAACCAATGCGGACTATTCGGAGAGTCAATCAGCCAGGGCTTTCTGGTTGCGAGTGCTCGGAATCAATTCGATCAATGAACCCATCGCAAAAAGCATATCCCCCATCAGTCATGCAGACAAGATCAAGGTACCAGTCTTCATGTATGTGGGAGAACGCGATACGCGCACACCACCTTCCCAGGCACTCCGAATGGCTGACGCGCTGCGAGCCGCCGGCAATCCTGTGAAGGAATACATCGTGGGCAAGGGGGAGGGGCACGGATACGGTGTCACCGCCAACAATATCCGTTTGTTTGAAGGCATGCTTCAGTTTTTGGAAACTGCGCTACCAAAGTGATGAACATGGGCTAAACAGAATGAGCCTCATTGACTTGCGCAAAATAAGCTGACGTTTATCATCGCAACTTATGAAAACTCATTCTTTCAAAGCCCTCTTTTTATCTGCCTTTTGTACCTTAGCTTGCTTCTGCGCTTTGGCGCAGGATAAAGCTCAGTTTGTGCAATCTGAGAAACATGCTTTTCGAATCTCCTCGCTGGTAACGGGTCTTGAGAACCCGTGGTCTGTTGCTTTTTTGCCAGACGGTCGATTTTTGATCACTGAGAGAGCGGGGCGTTTGCGTTTGGTGAGTTCTGACTTTAAGTTGGACCCCAAACCCATCGATGGTTTGCCAGAAGTTGTCTCGCACGGCCAAGGTGGCTTGTTCGATGTGGTTTTGCACCCCCAGTATGCTCAAAACGGGTGGATCTATTGGGCTTACAACGCTCCCGGTCCGGGTGGCTGGGGCACCGCTTTGGCCAGAGGCAAGCTGCTTGGTCAGCGCATGACCGACGTCCAAGTGCTTTTTAGCATGCAGTCCAAAACGCGTTCTGGGTTTCATTTCGGCGGACGAATTGTGTTCGATCAAGCAGGCTTTGTGTATCTCACCTTGGGTGACCGAGGCGACAAGGACCGCGCCCAAAAATTGGACGACCATGCGGGCTCGGTCATTCGCTTGCACGACGATGGGCGTGTACCTGACAACAACCCGTTTGTGAAAAGGGCAGGGGCACTGGCTGAAAAATGGACGCTAGGCAATCGCAACATGCAAGGTGCGGCCTTGCACCCCCAAACTGGCGAACTCTGGACTCATGAACATGGGCCTCAGGGCGGAGATGAGCTCAATGTGATGCGTTCGGGTCTGAATTATGGTTGGCCCGTGATCACCTATGGTGTGAACTATGGTTTGGGCACCAAAATTGGTGAGGGTCAGGAAAAGCCCGGCATGGTGCAAGCGTTGAAGGTGTGGGTGCCGTCCATAGCGCCTTCGGGCATGGCTTTTGTCAGTGGTTCACAGTTTCCACAATGGCAAGGCAGTTTGCTCATTGGCGCTTTGCGTGGCCAAATGTTGGTTCGCCTGACCCTGGATGGAGAGAAGGTTGTGAGCGAAGAACGTTTGTTCCAAGGTCGGCCCGGACGCATACGAGATGTTCGCATGGGGCCTGATGGCTTGGTCTATTTGTTGACAGATGACGTACAGGGCGCTTTGCTCAGAATTGAGCCAGCCAAGCCTTGAGAGTTCGAACATGAATCACCCTGATTGACTCAAATGCCTAACTTTCAACTCAAACACCGTTTGTATTCTCAATTTACCTTGGGAGTTTGTTTGCTTCTAAGCCTATGGGGTTGCGCTCAGAAACCTTTTTCGCCTCAAACATCGGCATTGCCTTTGAGTCCTATTGAGATGCAAGGAACCGCAGCAGAATGGCGAGCCATTAACCGACTCACCTATGGCCCTTCTCCAGCATTGTTGGCTGATCTCAAATCCAATGGACAGCCCAAAAATTGGGCATTGGCTCAATTGGACGCTGCACGCAAAGCCAGTTTAGAAGCTCCCAAACTTCCACCGGACTTGGCATCCATTAGCGACCCATTGCCTGCAATTTTTGACGGAGCCCGAAAAGAACGTGAAGCTCGCGCCTCAGTACCAGCCGGAACGCGCATCAACGAATTCGTTGCCAATGAAAGACGCTTTCAGTTTCAAGAAGAGCCTGAGCCTATTTTTTACAATCGCACCCAAGTCAACAAGGCTATTGCTTGGCGCTTAGCCAGTTGCAGCAACGACGATGTCGAACAACCATTGCTGGCAAGAATGACTGAATTTTGGTTTAACCATTTCAACATTTACCAACAAAAGGGTTCTGTCCGACCGTTCGCAGGGCACTATGCCATTCATGTGGCCCGTGCCCATGCATTGGGCAAGTTTGAAGATTTGGTGTTGGCCAGCGCCAAACACCCCGCCATGTTGTACTACTTAGACCAATGGCTGAGTGTGAGCCCGCAAGCTGCCAGAGCCGGACAAAACAGTCGAGGTTTGAACGAAAACTACGCCCGTGAATTGATGGAGCTTCACACCTTGGGCGTGCAGGGTGGCTACACCCAAGACGATGTTCGTGAACTCGCTCGAATTTTCACGGGTTGGACTGTCTCGCCACGCTCTGACAGCGGTTTTCAGTTTGTCATGCGCTTGCACGAATCTGGCAACAAAACACTGATGGGTCAGAGCATTCCAAGTTCTGCGGCATTGATCGGTATGAAAGAAGGAGAGCAAGCCATTCGTTTCTTGGCCAACCATCCTTCAACAGCTCAACGTGTTTCCAGACGACTTGCAGAATATTTTGTGGCTGACACCCCACCTCAGGACTTGATTGATTTGATGGCCAAGACTTTTTTAACAAGCGGCGGTGACATCTATCAAGTGATGAAAGTGATGCTCAACCATGAGGCTTTTTGGAATCCTGAGAACAAACTGTACAGAACGCCTTACGATTTTGCTTGTGCCAGTTTGCGTGTCTTGAATGTGCCGCAAGATCGCTTTAAGTGGCTGCAAGCCTTTGGCTATGCAGCTGTTGCAGGGCATGCTATTCAAAATTGGCAAACCCCCGATGGCTATGCGTTCAATGCCAATACGTGGTTAACACCGGAGGCTTTAACTCGTCGCATAGACTTTGCACTTAACATTTCGAGAAACGCACCCGAGCGAAGCGATTTGTATCCTTATTTGGGAGAAACAACCCAGAAAGCTGTAATGAATCAAGCTCCCCAACAAAGAATGGGCTTTGTGCTGGGCAGTTCTGAAATGGTTTTTAAGTAAGCAACTTGAAAGCAACTCACATGAAGTTCAATCGCCGCCAAGCTATTTTTCAGACTCTCAGAATGGGCGCATTTTCATGGCCTGCTATTTCTGCTTTGGCTGATACGCCCTCTCAATCTGGCCGAATGGTTCTTGTGTTTTTGCGAGGTGCTTACGATGGCTTGTCGATGTTGGTGCCGCATGGTGATGTCAGGTATTTCCAGATGCGTCCCACCATTGCCATTCCCAAACCAGATGGCACACTCAAAACAGCTTTAACCCTTGACGATACATTTGGTCTTCACCCAGCGTGTGCTGCCTTGTTGCCGCTATGGCAGCAAGGTGTTCTAGCTGCAATTCCCTGTGCAGGTTCTCCCGATTCAAGTCGATCGCATTTTGATGCTCAATACCATTGGGAAACAGGTAAGCCGGGCTCTAGCTCTCCTTCCTCTGGATGGCTGAATGTCTTGTCTGGTCTGGTGGGCAATGGGGTGGTTCAGCATGCACTGGGTGTGGGTGAAAGCAGTCCTCGTATTTTGTCGGGTCCTGCGCCCGTCCAATTGGTAGGCAATGGTTTGTCGGCCACAAGGCCAGGTACCCTTGCGGAAACCAAAACACGAGAGGCGGTGCTCCAGTTGTATGCAGGGCACGAGAAGATGGCCAGTGCGATGTTAGAGGGGGCCAATAGCCGAATGTCAACGGCGACCATGCTCAAAGCGCCCAGTATGGCTTCAAGCAGTGAGCAACAAGCTGCCAACAATGGTGCGGGATCGCCACAGGGCTTGGCGTTGGATGCCAAACACCTTGGTATCTTGATGCAACAAAATCGACACCTTCGCATTGGATTCTTGTCTTCTGGCGGCTGGGACACACACATCAATCAAGGCAGTGCCACCGGCTTATTGGCCAACAATTTAACCAACCTCAGCAATACACTCATTCAGTTGAGATCGGCTTTCAATGAGCCCAATGATGTGGTCATTGTCGCGAGTGAATTTGGCCGAACTTGTGCTGAAAACGGTTCACGGGGTACCGACCACGGTCATGGCAATGTGATGTGGCTATTGGGAAATCGAGTTCAGGGAGGGAAGTGGCATGGGCGCTGGGATGGGTTGGCCCCAAACCAACTCAATGAAGGCAGAGATTTACCTGTTCACCACGACTTTAGAGCTGTATTTGCCCAAAGCCTTGTGGCCAGTTTGGGTCTGTCTAAATCAGCCATCCCGCAAGTCTTTCCTGGCTACAAATGGGACCACAGGCTCGATGAAATATTCAAGGTTTAGTGACTGGTTTTATTGAAAATAGCACCACAATCCATAACAGTTGCCTGAGAACCATTCAATGGCAATATCAAGCAGTACTGTGAATAGAAAAAATGGCAATCCAAAATACACCGCTGCCCAAAATCCAGCCAACCACGTGGGCCGAGGCTCTTTGAGCTTGTAGCCCATCACAGTTTGGGCCCGTCGTTTTTCAAGGAATTTTTTCAGCATGCTGTTGCGCTTAACGTCAGTCTTCCAGAAGGTGCGCCAATGATAGTGCATTGGGATGGGCATGATCTTGCGCATTGGGATGCTGTCCATCAATCTGCAGCAGGGGCCTTGCAGCAAGCGTGGGACTATGGATCGAGCTTGAAATTGCTAGGCGTTCCTGTTCTCAGAGCACGAGTTTTGAATGAAGGCCAGCAAGTGGCTCAGGCGCAGTTCATTGTTAGAAAATGGGGCAAATTGGGTGCTGTGGCACTGTGTACGCGCGGCCCCATTTGGTCCAAACACCTCACGCCTGAAGACGAATCCTTGGTTTACAAGGCGCTGAAAAAAACACTGCCGCTCAAAGGAATTCGTTTCATGGCGGTCACGCCTGAGGTGGCCGAAGGTCAAGCGCACGGTTTACATCCCATGCGAAGAATCATGTCTGGCATGTCAACGGTCATGCTAGACATCAGCCTGACAATGCCTGAAATCAGAGCACTGCTGGAGGGCCGCTGGCGAACAAGTTTGGTCGGTGCTGAAGCCAGTGAAATGAAAGTGCACCGTGTGGGCACCAATGAAGGCCAATACAGGTGGCTGCTTGACAATGAAAAGCAGCAAAGAGTGGACAAGCAACTTGAAGGTTTGCCAATTCCTTTTTTTGACATGTATGTTCAATCTCGGAAGCAACCCGCCAAAAATATCCTGACGCTCCGAAGCGACTTGGGCCGAGATCGCATTGCCGCCATGATGTTTCTCATTCATGGCGAGGCGGCTACCTACCAAGTGGGTTGGACCTCCGATCAGGGTCGAGAATTGAATGCGCACCACCTAATTTTGTGGCGTGCGATTGAGGAGTTGCGCGAAAGAGGCATTCGGGTTTTGGATTTGGGCGGCGTCAACACCATTCGAAGCGCAGGTGTGGCCCGATTTAAGATGCGAACCGGTGGCAAAATTCTAACTTTAGCTGGCACCTATATTTAAATTTGGAAACTTGAATTTTCAATGTACTTACCCAAACAATTCAATTTTCCGGAGCATGCCAGAAACATCATTCAGGAAAATCCTTTTGCCAGCTTGATCTCCAATGACGATCAGGGGTTCCCTTTCGTCACCCACATTCCCATCAAATTAATTCCGCATGCAACCGATCCCAAGCAAGACACACTGCTGGGCCATGTTGCCAAAGGCAATCCACATACCGGTTTTTTGCACAGCCGACCCTTCGTGCTTCTGACATTCATGGGACCACAAGCCTACATGTCGCCCGCGGTGTACCCCGATTTGGTCAGAGTGCCTACCTGGAGCTATGTGGCTGTTCATGTCAAGGCAGAGGTCAGAATTTTGGAGGGTGAAGAGGCCAAGGACGCCATCTTGAAACAACTCATTGCCGACCATGAGCCACCTTATGCTCAACAATGGAGAGGGCTTCCAGAAACTTACACCCAGCCCATGTTAAATGCCATTGTGGCGTTTGAGATGAAGGTGCAAGACATACAGACCAAGGTCAAACTCAATCAACATCGACCAGAGTCACATGCCGCCATGCATGCCGCCTATGAAGCTGGCAACGAATCGGAAAAAGCTTTGGCGCTTTGGATGCGACGACTTGGAATGGCTGCATGAGCCAAGATGCTCAATGGATGCAAGCCGCATTGGAACTTGCCAAGCAAGCAGGGGAGGTGGGCGAAGTTCCCGTGGGTGCGGTGGTTGTGAAAGATGGCAAGATTGTTGGCCGAGGAAAAAACGGTCCTGTTGCTGGCAATGATCCTACAGCCCATGCAGAGCTTTCGGCCTTGCGGGATGCGGCCCAAACGCTGGGCAATTACCGCCTTGAAAACTGCACTCTTTATGTGACCCTTGAACCTTGCACCATGTGTTCAGGCGCCATCGTCAATTCTCGCATTGCTCGCTTGGTTTATGGTGCGTCCGAGCCCAGAACAGGCGCTGCAGGCTCGGTGGTAGACATCTTTTCAAATACTTCTCTCAACCATCACACATCGGTTGAAGGGGGACTCTTGGCTGAAGAATCACGCCAACTTCTGCAAGAGTTTTTCAAGCCCAAAAGAGTCAACCACAACCCATTGCGTGAAGACGCATTGAGGCCCATCGATGAATGGTTTGAGGGTATCCCCAATTACCCATGGCCAGCCAATTACATCGCCAATTTGCCATCCTTGAATGGCTTGCGCCTGCACTATTTAGACGAAGGCAGCACATCAAACCATGCCGAGCAAATCACATATTTGTGCTTGCATGGAAACCCAGCTTGGAGTTATTTGTACCGCAAGATGATCCCTGTTTTTTTGGCACATGGTCATCGTGTGGTGGCGCCCGACCTCATTGGTTTTGGCAAAAGTGATAAGTTCAAAAAACCCCAGCAACACAATTTTGAGTTTCACAGACAAGTGTTGTTAGATTTCATTGAAAGATTGAATTTGCAACGCGTCGTGCTGGTTGTTCAAGATTGGGGCGGTATTCTAGGTCTCACTTTGCCAATGGCCATGCCTCATCGATTTAGGGGCTTGCTGGTCATGAACACCTGCTTGGCCACCGGCACCCAGGCCTTGTCAGAGGGATTTTTAAGTTGGCGTGCTTGGTGCCAATCCAACCCAGACTTTGACGTTGCCAAACTGTTTGCTCGAGGCAACAAACACATGTCGTCTGAAGAAACGCAAGCCTACAACAGCCCCTTCAAAGATCGCGGGCATCGAGCAGCTCTTCATGCTTTTCCGCCCATGGTGCCAGAGCATGAAAACAGCGAAGGTGCAGACATCTCCAGACAAGCCCAGCTTTTTTGGCGGCAACGCTGGCAAGGCCAATCTCTGATGGCCATCGGGCTCCAAGATCCAGTGCTTGGCCAAGTTGTGATGAACGACTTGCGTCAGAATATTCGAAATTGTCCTCCCCCAATGCTGTTGCCGCATGCTGGACATTTTGTCCAAGAGCATGGCCAAATCATTGCTGAATCTGCCGTTCAGCATTTCAAACTAAGTTCCTCATGAGTCACATTTATATTTTTTCACCCTCCAGTGCCGTTCGCGACAAGGCTGCGTTTAAAAGAGGCATCAAACGACTAGAAGCTCAAGGGCATGAAGTTGAAATTGATGTCGATGCCTTAAGCACTCACATGCGGTTTGCGGGTGACGATGACACTCGATTGAAAGCCATTGAAAGGGCCTGCGCCAGTGGTGCCAACATTGCCATGATCTCAAGGGGCGGTTATGGCTTGACGCGTCTGTTAACCCAATTGCCTTTTAAAAGCATTGCCAAAGCCGTCGACAAGGGAACTCAATTTGTGGGGGTGAGTGACTTCACTGCTTTTCAGTTGGCTGTGTATGCCAAAACTCAGCGAATTACTTGGCAAGGTCCGGCGCTTGGCGAAGACTTTGGTCCTGAAAACGAGCCCGATGAAATCATGCAAGCCTGCTTTGATGATTTGTGTTTGGAGCAAGGGGAGGGCACAGGTTGGCGCATGCCTTCAACGCCATTGCTGCCTTCGGTGAAGGTCAATGATGCTGTTTTATGGGGTGGCAATTTAGCAGTGCTGACATCTCTTTTGGGCACCCCGTACTTCCCGATGGTCAAAGGTGGCGTTTTATTTTTAGAAGATGTGGGTGAGCACCCATACAAAATTGAACGCATGCTGACGCAATTGTTCAACGCTGGCGTGTTGAAGCAGCAAAAAGCCATAGTGCTTGGTCAATTCACTTCCTACAAATTGGTCACGCACGATAAAGGCTTTAAGCTTCACACAGTGATTGAGCGGCTGCGTTCACAACTCAAAATACCGGTTTTAACAGGCCTGCCTTTTGGGCATGTTGCCACCAAAGTGCTTTTGCCCATCGGCGCAAAAGTTGATCTTGCCACAAAAGGTCGGGATGCCTTTTTAGTCTGGGGACATGTTTAATGCCAAAGAAAAAAATGAGCTGGGTCCGTTGGTTTCTGATTGCCGTTTTGGCATTGGTGTTGCTCGCCTTGACTGGACTTGGCGCATTTCAGGTTTATTTGCTCCGGTCCATGGCGCCGCTTTCAGGCTCCCAACAGTTGCAGCGCTTAAGTTCCGAAGTTGAAATCAAGCGAGATGCTTCCGATGTCACTCACATTCACGCTTCCAATCCCATGGATGCGTGGCGAGCGATCGGTTTTGTTCATGCGCAGGAGAGGGGTTGGCAATTGGCTTTCAACCGTCAAGTGATGCATGGTGAATTGTCCGAATGGCTTGGTGCGACCACTTTGGAAACAGACAAATTGATGCGCACCTTGGGCATCATGAAAGCAGCGCAAGCTCAGTTTGACAAGTTGCCAGTTCATGTGCAAAAAGCGCTTGAAGCTTATGCAGAAGGTGTGCAAGCGGGCTATGCCAGCGAGCAGTGGCGGGCACCTGAGTTTGTCATTTTGGGTATCAATCCTTCCAAGTCAATGAAGCCTTGGACGGCGGTCGACAGCGTGGGCTGGGCGCTCATGATGGCGCTTGATTTGGGTGGCAACTGGGGCAATGAGTTTGCGCGGCTCATGGCGGCACAAACATTGACAACAGAAGATCTCTGGAAGCTGATGCCACCTTATCCCGGTGAATCGCGAGGTTCCAAAGTGGATATTGCTGCGCTCTATCAAAACTTAGGTGTTTATACAAAAGAAACATCTCCCCAAAGTCAAACTGCCACGCGTCAAGAGCTGTTGGCTTCAAGCACCTTGGATATAGGCGTGCTGGAAGGCAAGGGCAGTAACAATTGGGTTGTGCCGGGCAGCAACACACGCTCTGGCATGCCATTGCTGGCCAATGATCCGCATTTGGGCTTGAGCGCACCTGCGGTTTGGTACTTTGCAGGTTTGCATGCACCCGCAGGACAATTTTCCGATGGCCAAGCACATCCAGCTTTGGATGTGGTGGGCGCCACTTTGCCTGGTTTGCCTTTTGTTGTATTGGGTCGAACCAGCCAGGCAGCTTGGGGCTTTACCAACACCGCACCCGATGTTCAAGATTTGTACTTGGAAGCCTTGGAAGGCAAGGACAGTTATCGAACACCACAAGGTCAGCAAGCTTTTGTCGTTCGAGATGAAGTGATTAAGGTGAAGGGGCAGGATGCTGTCACGATCAAGGTGCGCTCAACACGACATGGCCCCGTTATTTCCGATGTACAACCAGCCTACGCGCAGTTTTTGAACAAAGACAAATATGCCATTGCATTGCGCTGGACTGCATTGGATGTAGACAATCAAACCATCGTGGCAGGCATGGAAGCCAATTTTGCAAGGTCTGTGGCCGATTTGCGTCAGGCTTTTTCGAAGAATCATTCGCCCATGCAAAGTGTGGTGATGGCAGACACACAAGGCAATGTGCTGTTCAAAGCGGCGGGCAAAGTGCCTGTGCGTTCAGCGGCGCACGATTTGCAAGGCATGGTGCCAGCACCTGGATGGTTGAGTCAATACGACTGGCAGTCTTGGATTCCTTATGAGCAAACGCCAGAGGTGTCACAAGCGGACATTGAAAAACACGGATGGCATGCCACCGCCAACCAAAAAATTCTGCCGCCTGGCTACGCTCAATTTCTGACCAATGACTGGACAGGACCAGAGCGATTTGATCGGATTGCGCAATTGATGAGTGCTGGTTCCAAGTTTGATACCAATCAAATGAAAGGCATGCAAGCCGATGTTCATTCACTGGCAGCGGTCCGCTTGATACCTTATTTGCAAAGCTTGACGTCAGATCATGCCAAGGCTGCTGAAGCATTGCCTTTGTTGAAGTCTTTCAAAGGAGACATGACGGCAAATTCAGCAGGCGCATTGATTTATGCCGTTTGGATTGATGAAGTCACCAGAGCCATTTTGATTCCCAAATTGGGAGAAACTCGATTTAAAGCCTTGTTCGGCAAGCGAGCTTTTCGTCCAGCCATTGAAGGTGTATTGGCTTCCCAAGATAAATCTTGGTGTGGCGAAGTGGGTTGCCAAGCGTTGATGAACAAATCGCTTGATACTGCCTTAGACAAAATTGTGGCGATGCAGGGTGCCAAAGTAGCTGACTGGAACTGGGGGCGCGCTCATCCAGCCCTCAGTGCACACAAACCATTTGGCAATGTCAAAGCATTGGCGCCATTTTTTGATGTTTCAGGCCCAAGTGCTGGAGACAATTTCACGGTCAATGTGGGGCAGTATTGGACCAGCAGCAGCACCTTGCCATTTGCAAGCCGACACGCTGCATCCTTGAGGGCTGTGTATGACTTGGCCAACTTGGATGAGTCTGCCTTCATTTATCAAACCGGTCAAAGTGGTCATCCGTTTTCGCCGCGTTACAAAGACATGAAAGATGAATGGGGCCAGGTCAAGTACCGGCCTTTGAGAATGGTTACCACTGGGCCGACTCAAATCCTGCAACTTCGCCCATGATCATTTTTGTTAGGTTGGGGTGGCTTATGTCATCCATGGACTTGCTTTATATACTTTACTTAACATAATATACATCGTGTGAAGTTATAAATGCCAATTCAATCTACTTTGGGCGATTTGATTCATTACCTGCTAACTTCATCACAGATTCGAGCAATTTGATGGCGTCTGGACGCTTGCCTTGAATCGCAAAATCAAGTGCCGTTAAACCCAATTGGTTCTTCACTTCATAATCAGCACCTTCATTCAGCAGCAATTGAACTGATTTGGCATTGCCATATCGCGCAGCCATCATCAAAGGTGTAGTGCCATTGGGAGATTCAGCGTCAATGTAGGCACTTTCATCCAAAAGCAACTGGATAATTTCGACATGGCCCCCTGTGGCCGCGTAATGCAAAGGCGTCCAACCCGGATGATTGATGTCTGCATCCCGACTAACTAAGAGCTTTGCCAGCGGCAAATGGCCCTTCAAACTGACCAGCATCAAGGCAGACTCAGCGTGTGAATTGCGAACATTCAATTGTGTCTTTGGATGTTTGGCGATCAACTCAAAAGTTTTTAAAGAATCGTGAATAAGACACAGCAGAATGGCCGGTTCTGCATTCAAACTCACTGTGTTTGGATCAAAACCACGTGCCAATAAATTAGAAACTACTTTAACTTCATCATTGCGTATTGCTTTGAAAAAGTCTTCGTATGAGCCGGCCATCGCGGTCGATATAGTTGAAATAAATCCATATAAAACAATATACTTTAACGATATATTGAAGTAATTTATAAGATTTAAGGTGAATCTAAACATTGGTATGACTCTTTGCGAAAAGACGATCAAAATTGCGACTCGTTAGCTCACCAACTTGTTCTGGCGTCATCCCTCTCAATTCGGCCAAAATTTTGGCCACAAAAGGCACGTAGGACGGGTTGTTGGTTTTACCCCGGTATGGCACTGGGGCTAGATAAGGACTGTCGGTTTCAATCAAAATACGGTCTAGCGGCACCCAAGCAGCCACATCTCTCAAATCTTGAGCCGTTTTGAAGGTCAAAATGCCTGAAAAAGAGATGTAAAAGCCCAACTCCAAAGCAGCCTTGGCCACGGCCTGCGTTTCTGTAAAACAGTGAAAGACGCCGCCCGCACTGCTGACATCCCCTACTTCGCCCTCCTCTTTCAAAATTCTGAGGGTGTCATCTGAAGAGGAGCGAGTATGAATGACCAAGGGCAGCTGCGCTTGTTGGGCTGCTCGGATATGCGTTCGAAAACGATTTCTTTGCCAATCCATATCGTCAATGGTGCGGCCACCTTTGCGCTCTTCCATTTGGTAGTAGTCGAGCCCGGTTTCGCCAATCGCAATGACCCGTGGCAGCGCTGCTTTGTCAACCAAGTCTTGAACGCTGGGCTCAAAGATGTCTTCATTGTCGGGATGCACACCCACGGTGCTCCAAAAATTGTTGTGGGTCGTGGCCAAGTGGTGAACTTGGTCAAATTCTTCCATGGTGGTGCAGATACAAAGGGCACGGCTCACTTGAGCTTCCGACATCATTCTGCGAATGTCTGGCAGTTGAGAGACAAGCTCAGGAAATGAAAGGTGGCAATGTGAATCGGTGTACATACTAGGTGGGGCTGTTCATGATTTCACGTGCTTCAGTACACAAAGCCTCTAACATGAGACCCGCATTGAAAGGATGTTCAGACGTTTTGGCAGCATGCGCAAGACGTTTGAACCAAGCGCTGAGTTTCGAAGAAGAAAGCTTGAGTTTGGGCACATCGGCCTCATTGAAAAACCGCAATGGCGCTTGTGTTTGTTGCATCATCAAATCGTGACAAAGCTTTTGCAATGCATCGATCACTTCAGATGGAGGAATATCTGCACAGAATGAAGCATCACCCGAAAGCATGGCACGTGGAAATTGCGACCACCATTTCACGGATTGCCCTAAGTTTTGTTGCCTCAGAACTTCATCAGGACGGCCACCAGCGGCCTTCAGCATCGTGATCGAATCTTCCTTGGAAATACCCTGCGACTCAAGCCAACTCAGCGCATCGGATGTCGAGGGCCAAATCATGGTGTGAATCAAACAACGGCTGCGAATGGTGGGCAATAACTGGTGTGCGGCTTCTGTGGCCAAAACAAATTTCACATCACCCGGGGGTTCTTCTAAAGTTTTAAGCAGTGCGTTGGCCGTCACATGGTTCATGCGCTCAGCTGGAAAAACCAAGACAGCTTTGCCGCGCCCGCGGGCATTGGTTCGTTGCGAAAATTCAATGGCGTCTCGCATGGCATCGATGCGAATTTCTTTGCTTGGTTTTCGGCTTTTATTGTCAATTTCAGACTGAGCCTTTTCACTGAGTGGCCATCCCAACTCCAACAAAATAGTTTCTGGCATGAGCACAAACAAGTCAGCATGCGTGTGCACGCTGAGGGCATGACAACTGCCGCATTGACCGCACGCACCTTGCGTCAAAGCGTTTGAGGACTCACACAGCCAAGCGCCAACCATGGCGGATGCCAATTCATATTGGCCAAGCCCAGACGGGCCTTGCAACAGCCAAGCATGTCCTTGCTGTGACAGCAAGGACACATTTTGTTGGCGTAACCAAGGGGCCAAAGTATTCATTTTGAGTAAGCCAATTCAATGGCTCTGACCACATCAAGCCAAACCATTTCACGAGTTTGATCGGCTGCAATCTGAGCAAATCTGGCGGGTGATTCTTTCATCCTTTTGGCATAGCCATTGCGCACAGACTCAAAGAAAGATTGCGGTTGAGATTCAAATTTATCAGGTACGCGGGCTGTGCTTAAGCGTTGCGCAGCCACGGAAGGTGGCAAGTCGAACCAAATGGTGAGATCGGGTTGGCGCAAGGCTGTGCTGGGTACTTTTTGGACCATTTGCTCCAAGATTTGCAGAACTTGCCAATCGAAACCGCGACCGCCCCCTTGGTAGGCAAATGTGGCATCGGTAAATCGATCGCAAAGAACCACTTCACCACGCGCCAAGGCGGGTTCTATCACCTGAACCAAGTGCTCTCTTCTGGCCGCAAACATGATCAAAGCTTCCGTGAGGGGATCCATCGATTCGTGCAAAGCCAGTTCTCTCAACTTTTCAGCCAAAGGGGTTCCGCCAGGTTCACGCGTCAAAGTGACCACGTGGCCACGGCTTTTGAACCACTGAGCCAAGCCCTCTATGTGGGTGGACTTGCCAGCGCCATCAATGCCTTCAAAACTGATAAACCAAGATCGACTCATAAATTCATTGACCTTATTTGGATAGACCACGTTGGTACTTGTTCACAGCTTGATTGTGCTCATTCAGGGACATACTGAAATAGCTCGATCCATCGCCCTTGGCTACAAAATACAGGGCATTGGATTTGGCAGGTTCTAGGGCCGCCCTCAAAGCAGCTTTGCCGGGCATGGCAATGGGTGTGGGCGGCAAGCCTGAACGCGTGTAGGTGTTGTAGGGTGTGTCTGTGCGCAAATCGATTCGGCGCAAATTGCCATCAAAGGCATCGCCCAATCCATAAATGACCGTGGGATCGGTTTGCAGTCGCATGCCCATTTTGAGTCGATTGTGAAACACGGCAGATATCAGGGGCCGGTCGCTGGCACGCCCCGTTTCCTTTTCAACAATGCTTGCCAGAATGAGTAAATCTTCGGAATTTGTAATCGCAATCGGAGAAGATTTTTTAGACCACACTTCAGCCAATTGACGATCCATTGCCTTCAATGCGCGTTTCATGATGGCTATGTCGGTGGATCCTTTGGAATAAGTGTAGGTGTCGGGGTAAAAGCGCCCTTCCGGATAGACATTGGGTCGTCCTAAAAGGGTCATGATTTCGGCGTCAGTCATGCCTTGAGTGGTTAGCTTAACGGTGTCTGCTTTGGCCAAGGCCTGTTTAAATTGCTTGAATGTCCAACCTTCCACCAAAGTCAAGCTTCGCAAACTTTCCTCACCTCGGGCCAGCATGTTCAACACAGTTCTAGGCGACATGTCTGGCGTGATTTCATAACTGCCAGCTTTGATGGCGCGGTCTTGTCCTGAAAGACGAAACCACAAACTGAGCAATTGGGGAGAAACATCGGCACCAGCATCTGCAATGGCCTGCGCCACTCCTTTTGGCGTGGTGCCCAGCTCGATGGAAAGATCAACCACTTGCCCTGAAGGGACATCCGTCGATAAAGGTGCATTGGGTTTAATGCCCATCGGCATGTGAAGCCAAGCAACGGAGGCCGCCATCAAGACCATGACGAGCAAGCTTGTGAGCGTCAGCAAAGTTCTCCACGAACTGTTTTTCCGTGAAGATTTTGACTTTTTAGCTTTGGAGGCAGAACGGCTCAAACCTTGAATCCTTTGGGTTTCTCAGAGGAGATCATAATTCAGGGATGGAACTCCTTGAACCTCAATTGAATTTCTCCCCCTCTGGCGTACTCAGCCCCACAAATTGGGGCCTCATTTTGGCCGAAGGGCCCGATGCCGGCTCTTTTCTTCAAGGGCAGCTGACCAACGACGTCTTGCTTTTGCCGGCGGGTCAAAGTCGCTTTTCAGGCTATTGCTCTGCCAAAGGCAGGCTTTTAGCCAGCTTCATCGTTTTGAAACTTAGCTCAGACAAGTTTTTATTGGTCTGTCACCAAAATTTGATTGCAGCCACCGTCAAACGTTTGTCAATGTTTGTGCTGCGCGCCAAAGTCAAATTGACAGATGCCTCTTCTGAGTTTCAAGTTCTGGGGTATTTGGGGCAAGCAGCAGCTGACATCAGCCCTGCTTTGGTTGCTGCGGCACCGTGGCATGTCATCTATCAAGCAGAATCCTATTTCATTCAATTGCACCCTGCCAAAACGGCTACTGGAAAACTCGCTCGCGTTTTGCAAATCAGCCAAAACAGTATTTCCGATGACACGCCGTTGAAGACAGCGCCGGCACCTTCTATTTCAAGTCAAGATTGGCAATTGGCAGAGGTTCTTTCTGGTATCAGCATGGTCCAAACTGAATCTTCAGAAGCGTTTGTGCCACAAATGTTGAACTACGAGTCTGTCGAAGGCGTGAGTTTCAAAAAGGGTTGTTATCCAGGCCAAGAGGTGGTGGCCAGGAGTCAATTTAGAGGCACACTCAAACGCAGAGCCTTTGTTGTTTCATGCAGTGAGCCCATGCAAGTGGGGCAAGAAGTTTTTTCTGCAGACGATAAAGAGCAAGCTTGCGGCGCTGTCTCAAGTGCCGCCAAATTTGAGCCTGCTGGAAGCCACAAGGCCCAATGGTGGGGCATTGCCTCCTTGCAACTCAGTGCTCTGCAAAATGCGCTTCACTTAGGGCAAGCTGAAGGGGCTGTCATGCAGGCTTATGCGCTGCCCTACCCTTTGCTAGAGGACATTTAAGTTAACAGGCGTGTCATTTCAATGTGGTCGATGCCGGCATCGTCAAATATGTCGCCATGCGCTTTGAAACCCAATCGGCGGTAAAAGCCTTCTGCACTGCATTGGGCGTGCAAGATGACCGATTGATCGCCGCGTTTTTTGGCCACTTCAATGAGTGACTCAACCACCATCTGACCAAGATGGCCACCGCGCAAAGGCTTTGAAACAGCCATGCGGCCAATTTGAGCCACTTGAGGTTGAGGCTGGAGCAAACGCCCTGTGGCCACAGGCTGACCCAACTTGTTGACAACAACGGCATGCAATGCCGTAGCGTCAAGTTCATCCCATTCAAGTTCGGGGGCAATTTCTTGCTCATGTACAAAGACTTCTGTGCGCAAAGGCGATGCCAAAGATTGCATCTCAGCCCATGATCCCATCTTGAGATCGACCACAGATTCTCCAGCTTCAAAGATGAGCAAGATATGGCGCAAGGCTTCCGGAATGGGCTTGGAGGTTTGCGTTTGAGGGTCTGCAAACACATAAATCAATTCGCCACTGATGAGCAATTTGTCGCCTCGAAAAATGCCAGCCTGAAACACCATGGAAGAATTGCCCAACTTGCTGCACTTCATGCCCACACTCAAGTCGTCGTCCATGAGGGCTGAAGCGTGGTATTCCAAGCTAGCTTTTTTGACGTACAACTCGCCACCCAACATAGGAAAAGCTGTTTCGTACGGCAATGCAACACGCCCCCAATACGCCGTGACTGCTGTATCGATGTAAGTCAAATAATGGCCATTGAAAACAATTTTTTGCATGTCGATTTCGGCCCACCGAACTCGCAGACGATGGAAAAAACGGAAATCACTTCGTTTCATGATGATGTCTTTCTCAGAAAATTTGCCAAGTTAAATGTGAGCGATAAAGGCTTTTTTCAAAGCCTGTCCAGCATCTTGGTGAGCGTGTTTGGCCTCGGGAATGACGCGCCCCATGTTGATAAAACCATGTACAACACCATGGTAAATCTCAAGATTCACCGGTACGCCAGCCATGCGAAGCAAATCTGCATAGGCAATGCCTTCATCGACCAAGGGATCACATTCTGCCAAACCAATCCATGCAGGAGCAAGGCCGTCATGACGCTCAGCCAACATGGGTGCAAATCGCCAGTCGTCCCTGTCTTTGCTGTCAATGTAATGATCAAAAAACCAATCAACAGTTGCCTTGTCCAGCATAAAGCCCTGGTCGTAAGTGCGATGTGATTCAGATTCTTGGCGCGCAGCAGTGCCTGGGTAAAAGAGCAATTGAAGAGACAGCGGCAAGCCCTGATCACGTGCATGAATGGCACACACCGCAGCCAATGTGCCGCCAGCGCTATCGCCACCGACAGCCAAAACATGGGGCCGAAGTCCCAATGACTTCGCTGATTGAGAAACCCACTTCAAAGCGTCCCATGCATCGTTGGTGGCGGTAGGAAATCGATGCTCCGGTGCCAATCGATAGTCGACTGAAATCACGGCGCAGTGCGCTACGCGGGACAACTCTCGGCACAGTACGTTGTGCGTTTGAATACTGCCAATGGTGAAGCCGCCGCCATGATAAAAAACCAATGTCGGCAAAGGGGCGCCTTCTGTTTTGGCGGTGGGTGCAAACAGCCTGGCCTTGATCAGATGACCGTCGCGCATGGGAATGTGCAAGTTTTCTATTCGGGCAATTCGGGGTTCAGGCAAGTCCAGAAGACTGGCAGACACTTCATAAAACAATCGGGCTTGTTGCGCCGTTAACAAATACAGAGGTGGGCGACCTGCTCGATCGATATTGCGCAAAACCAAGCGCATAGCATCTGTGAGTCGGCTGTGAGAATTGGGATGAGTACTCATAGAGTTTTTTTATCGCCAATGTGACTGATTGAGGGTTGTAGAGGCTGACTTCCTGAGCCACTTGCATTAGAGTGATGCATCATCGTAACGCATCCACCAAAGTCATCATGGCCTTTATCAATTACGTCACCCAAATTCAAATCGATTTCGGCGCCATTCAGCTTTTGAAACAGGAATGTGAAAGGGTTGGCATTCACAAGCCCCTGATCATCACCGACCAAGGCGTCAAGGCGGCAGGCGTTTTGCAAAAGGCATTGGATGCGCTTGAGGGCGTGAAGGTGGCTGTATTTGATGAAACACCTTCCAACCCCACAGAAGCGGCTGTCAGAGCTGCCAGCGCTGTTTACAAAGCCAATGGCTGCGATGGTTTGATTGCTGTGGGCGGCGGCTCTTCCATTGACTGCGCCAAATGTGCCTCCATTGCTGTCAGCCACGATGGCCCTCTCAAAACCTTCGCCACCATTGAAGGCGGATCGCTCAAAATTACCGACCGAGTGGCTCCCATCATTGCTGTTCCCACCACAAGTGGCACAGGCAGTGAAGTAGCACGCGGTGCCATTTTGATTGTGGACGATGGCCGCAAATTGGGTTTCCACTCCTGGTTCATTGTCCCCAAAGCCGCCATCTGCGATCCAGAGCTCACCTTTGGATTACCCCCCATGCTCACAGCAGCCACCGGCATGGATGCCATTGCGCATTGCATGGAAACTTTCATGGCCGCTGCCTTCAACCCACCTGCCGATGGCATTGGTTTGGATGGCTTGCAACGCGCTTGGGCGCACATCGAACGGGCGACCAAAAACGGCCTAGACAAAGAAGCCAGAATGCACCTCATGAGTGCCTCCATGCAAGGGGCCATGGCATTTCAAAAGGGCTTGGGCTGTGTTCATTCTTTGAGCCACAGCTTGGGCGGCGTGAATCCCCGCTTGCACCATGGCACCTTGAACGCCATGTTTTTGCCCGCCGTGGTGAAGTTCAATGCCAGCGCCGAGTCCATGCAAAAAGAAAATCGCTTGAACCGAATGGCCCAAGTGATGGGACTCAGTTCAGGGTCTGATATTCCACAAGCCATTCAAGACATGAATGCTCGCCTAGGCTTGCCATCGGGTTTGCAGGCCATGGGCGTGACCGAGTCCTTGTTTGACGCTGTGATTCATGGCGCCATGGCCGACCACTGCCACAAAACCAACCCCCGCATTGCCACGCCCGAAGAATACCGAGAGATGCTCATCACTTCCATGTGATCAGAGATCTTGAACCTCTGCCATGTGAGGTTGGCGAAGCCATTGGGCCAATTCGTCGGCTAGTTGCTGGCTGGCAGAGCTTGCCGCCGTCCACACCTTGACCCTTGATTGCAAATCTTGGCCGTAGGTTGAAAAGTCATTTCGATCGGGCAATTTGCCATTGGGCAATGTTTTGATCCATTCCGGGTTTGGCGCCAAAACTACGGTGTTGCATAAAAATGGTGTGGCTTTGTGGCGCCATTTCAGGGTCTTGTCTAGCCAGCCTGGCACCACAGATTTTTGGAAATGAGGGTACAAGACAATCCCTCTGTGTTGCTCAGGATGCGCGCAGTTTGGCCAGTCAAGGTGCAAGTGGTAATCGGTAATGCCACCATCCCAATAGGCGCCACTGGGAGCACCCGCAATGTTGTGCACCGCCTTCAAAACAAAAGGAATGGCACAACTGGCTTGCAACACATCCATGAAATTATTGGGCGTGAGTGCCAAGTGCCTGGTTGTGTAATCTTGTGTGCCAAAGGGCAAATGACCAGAAGAAGAAAACACCACTCGCTCTAGCGTTGCACTCATGGCCTTGCGATGAATGACGTTGCTCAAGAAAGCCACGCCATAGCCCAAAGGACTCCACAAAGGATGTTCGCGCTTGAGCAAGCCTTTGCCGCGAGACGTTAGGACATGCAATCGGTATCTGGGATGCGTGAGCAAAGACTCAATTGAACCGCCATAAAACAAATCCAAATTGTCTCGAAAGGCATCACTGACTTGTTGAGCGCTCGGAAACTTTTGACCTGGCTTTAACTCGTAATGCTGGTGAATGTAATCGTGCTCTAGGCGAAGCAGTCCTGCGAGGCTGTTTGGCATACAAGCTGTGGCCATGCGCCAAGCGCCTATGGAGGCACCTACCAAATCGATGGACTGTTGGCTGTTGGGAAGCCATTCATTGAACAAAAATCTGTCGATTGGTCCCAGTATCAAACCTTTTGGACCCCCTGCAGCTGCTGGAATAACCCCAACATCGGATGCGCTCAAGCCGTGCCTTGCCAAATGCTGCTTGGCTTGCGGACCAGCGTAAATACAAAGGGCTTTCATGTCAGCGTTAGTTGAGGTGTTTGAAAGACTTGAGGCGCATCAAGTTTTTTTCTGCAGTTTGGCAAACGCCGATGCCATGGCGCTTTGGCCTAAATTGCCAGCCTGAACAGAACCCTGCGCACGATGGTTTTGATGCCCCTGACGAGGCCCGCCTTCAAACTTGTTTTCACGTCCACGCTGAGCGCCAGAAGGCGCAGCGTCGCTGAGCTTCATGGTAAGGCCGATGCGTTTGCGAGCCACATCGACTTCAGTCACTTTCACTTTGACGATATCGCCCGTTTTAACCACTTCGCGTGCGTCGGTGATGAACTTGTTGCTAAGTTGGCTGACGTGGACCAGACCATCTTGGTGAACACCCAAATCGACAAAGGCACCAAAGGCAGCAACGTTGCTGACGGTGCCTTCCAAAATCATGCCTTCTTTCAAATCACGGATGTCATCGACACCCTCGTTGAATCGGGCTACTTTGAAATCGGGTCGAGGGTCACGGCCAGGTTTTTCCAATTCAACCAATATATCTTTAACCGTGATCACGCCAAACTTTTCGTTGGCAAACAATTCTGGACGCAAGGTTTTCAACATGTCTGCGCGGCCCATGACGTTTTCAACGGGCTGTGCCACCTTGGCCATGATGGCCTCCACCACTGGATAGGTTTCGGGATGTACGCCCGTCATGTCCAATGGATTGTCGCCACCCCGAATGCGCAAGAAGCCTGCACTTTGCTCGAAGGTTTTGGCCCCCAGTCCCGTTACTTTCAATAAATCTTGTCTGTTTTTGAATGCGCCATTGGCCTCACGCCAACGCACCACAGATTTAGCGACCCCCCCCGATAAACCAGAAACGCGAGACAACAATGGCACGCTGGCTGTATTCAAGTCAACGCCCACAGCGTTCACGCAATCCTCCACCACGGCTTCCAAAGTTCGTGCCAATTCTGTTTGATTGACATCGTGCTGGTACTGACCTACACCAATCGATTTGGGGTCGATCTTGACCAACTCGGCCAAAGGGTCTTGCAAGCGCCGCGCAATGCTGGCTGCACCACGCAAGCTGACGTCGACATCTGGCATTTCTTGGCTGGCAAACTCGCTTGCCGAATACACCGAAGCGCCCGCCTCACTCACCACTATTTTTTGAATTTCAGGGCTGTTGGGTGTTTGGAGTTGCTTAATGAGATCGGCGGCCAGTTTGTCGGTTTCACGGCTGGCTGTGCCATTGCCAATGGCGATCAAATTGACACCGTGTTTCTGACACAGTTTGTTCAAGGTGTGCAGAGAGCCATCCCAATCACGGCGAGGCTCGTGGGGGTACACCGTTGAAGTTTCTACGAGTTTGCCTGTCGCATCGACCACAGCAACCTTGACACCGGTGCGAATGCCGGGATCCAAGCCCAAAACCACACGAGGACCGGCAGGGGCAGCCAGCAACAAATCGCGCAGGTTGTCTGCGAAAACCTTGATGGCCACTTTTTCGGCTTCTTCACGAAGCCGTGTAAAAAGGTCGCGCTCTAATGACAAACTGAGCTTGACTCGCCAGGTCCATAAAACAGTTTTGCGAATGAGATCGTCAGAAGGCCTTGCGCTGTGCGACCATCGAAGGTGCAAAGCGATGCGACCTTCGGCCAAAGCACTGGCGGCTTGGGCTGCTGCGGTGGCTGTTAGGGGGGCTACTGAAGAATTCAGCGCTTCTGGTTCAGGCAAAGAAAGCTTGGCGTCCAAGAATTCCAAAGCACGACCCCGGAACACGGCCAAGGCTCTGTGTGAAGGAACTCGTCCAATCGGCTCACTGTAATCAAAGTAATCTCTGAACTTGGCCACTTCAGCTTGATTTTCATCTTTGCCCGAGGCCAAGTGACTGGTGAACAAACCTTCTTTCCAAAGCCATTCACGCAAGGCTTGAATAAGGGAAGCATCCTCGGCCCAACGCTCCGACAAAATATCGCGAACGCCATCTAGCACTGCGCCTACAGTTGAAAAGTCAGCGCCTTCAATGGCATCTGCTGGCTTCAAATAGGCTTGCGCTTCGTCTTGTGGATTGAGCGAAGGGTTGGCCCACAATGCATCTGCCAAAGGCTCTATGCCAGCTTCTTTGGCAATCATGCCCTTGGTGCGGCGCTTGGGCTTGAAAGGCAGGTACAAATCTTCCAAGTCTTGCTTGGTGGCGGCTTGGTCTATGGCCAATTGAAGCTCGGGGGTGAGCTTGCCCTGATCGGAAATGCTTTTGAGGATGGTGGCACGGCGCTCTTCCATCTCACGCAAGTAGCCCAAACGATATTCAAGTTCACGCAATTGAATGTCGTCTAAGCCACCGGTAACCTCTTTGCGGTAACGGGCAATGAACGGCACGGTAGCGCCACCATCCAACAAACTCACGGCCGCCTGAACTTGCTCAGGACGAATTTTGATTTCAACGGCCAATTGGCCCAATATTTTCTGCATCTCGTTGGCTAACTTTTATAGATCTTTGTACCAAAGCCAACGAGTTTGCCACACTCCGGTGGCCTTTTTTAACTGCGCAGTTCGGCTTTGAGTTTTTCGCCAATATCGGGGCGTGCAGCGAAAGGATTGGGCGGATTTTGCTGCTGAACAATGGCTTCCATGCGGGTTTGGACATTGCCCAAAGCTTGTGGATGGCTGTAAATGTAGAACTGGTCGTTGGCAATGGACTCAAACACCATTTCAGCCATTTGGGCTGCAGAAACCTTGCCGCTGCTGACCGCTTTGTCGCTCATGGCTTGACCAATCAATTGGCTCTTGGTGGCTTTTTGGTGGGGCAAATCGGCAGGACGGTTGCGGTGGCTTTGGCTAATACCGGTAGGAACAAAGTAAGGACACAACACGCTGGCACTGACTTGGTCAGTGACCAATTTCAAATCTTGGTACAAGGTTTCGGTGAGCGCTACCACCGCATGTTTACTCACGTTGTACACGCCCATGTTGGGGGCAGTGAGCAAACCAGCCATGCTGGCGGTGTTCACGATGTGGCCTTCGTAACCAGGGTCTTTTTTGGCAGCATCCAACATCATGGGCGTGAACAGGCGCACGCCGTGCACCACACCCCAAACATTGACGCCCATCACCCATTGCCAATCGGCCACGGTGTTTTCCCAGATCAAACCACCAGACCCAACGCCAGCGTTGTTAAAGACAAAATGAGGTGCACCAAACTGCGCGTGGACATCTTTGGCCAAGGCTTCCATTTGATCGGCATTGGAAACGTCAACACGCTTGGCAAAAACCTTGACGCCTGTGGCCTTGATTTCGGCTTCTGCTTTGTCGAGTGCATCTTGCTGCACATCGACCAGCACCACATTCATTTTCAGTCGGGCCGCAATGCGCGCGCACTCCAAACCGAAGCCAGAGCCGCCGCCCGTTAAGACAGCTGTTTTGTTTTCAAAATTGCGAATCATGATTTGACCTTCTTCAAAATAAATCCATTGCGGGGAAAGTGAACATGAACTGTGCCTGCTCGGTCATCTTCTCGGCGCAATATCAGTCGTGTTTTGGTGGCGGCCACCAAAATGCCTGGCGTGGGCTCTAAGCCAAAATTGTCGGCGGTGATGGTCACCTCTGAACCTAGAGCAATGCCATGATCGTCAACAAATGCAAGTTGAGAAACATCGGCAGGCGTTGCGTTTTTGGCCACTTCTACCGCTTGATCAGACTTCATCTTTTCATATTGGCCATGTCCGATGGTTTTCATGCGGGCCATCCAATCTTTCAGTAATGGCGTGGCATTCAAGATGCCCGCCACACTGGGTGTGCGCTCAAGTGTGAACCACATGGGATGGTAAGCAGAAAAATCGGCAATGGTAGGCATGTCTCCCATCAAGTAGGGATGCTCAGTGAGCATGTCAGACAAGCGGCGCAATTGGCTTTTGTAGCTGCTGGTGCCCTCCCCCAATGACATTCTTGCAGCCCCACTGCGCATGGCAGTTCGGTCGGCCACAAAGGCTTGGACAGCCGCTTCGGGTGCGCCGGCAAACACATCGGCCACGCCTGATGGTTGAAAGTTATACGCCATGGCTGCAGGAAAAACTTGGCTGTCTGCCCATTGCGCCACAATTCTGGAAGCGCCATTGACAGGTGATGGGTAGAGACTGGGCGCCGGTGCCAATTTTTCTAAAACATCAGCGATCAAAGCGGTGTCGCAATAAATGTCAGCACCTATTTGTAAAACAGGTGTGCGTCGATAGCCACCGGTCAAAGCCGTGAGGTCTGGTTTTGGCATGATCATGGGAATGATCACGCTTTGCCAAGCCAACTTTTTGTAACCCAAAATCAACCGGATTTTTTCTGCAAACGGGGATGTTGGATAGTGATGAAGAATCAGTTGGCTCATGGCTTGACTTTCTGGATGGGTGCCGACTTAAATTAACTTCACAAGTTGCTTGCCAAAGTTTTGACCTTTGAGCAAACCCAGGAAAGCTTCGGGTGCAGCCGACAAGCCCTGTGCAATGGTTTGACGAGGGTTGAATTTGCCACTGGCAATCAACTCAGCCAGTTCAGCCAGAGCTTCAGGCCAGACTTCCATGTGCTCGCTCACAATGAAACCTTCGATGGCCATGCGGCTTTTCAAAATCAAGGTGGGATTGGTCATGGGCAATGGCTCGCCGTTGTAACCCGCAATCATGCCGCACACGGCAATGCGCGAGAAATCATTGGCGCGCAACATCACGGCATCTAGCACCATACCACCCACGTTTTCAAAATGGCCGTCAATGCCATTGGGGCAAGCATCTCTGAGTGCTTTAGACAAGGAGATGTAGTCGGCATGTTCTTTGTAATCAACGCACGCATCAAAACCCAGCTCATTGACCACGTAATCGCACTTGGCTTTGCCACCCGCAATACCCACCACACGGAAGCCACGTGCCTTGGCCAAAGCACCAAA
>Ga0315906_10001578_pt1 | contig 33610 bp, 87 predicted proteins | sample LakEriMetagenome_4_FD_203526 | JGI IMG/M metagenome (GOLD analysis project Ga0315906, IMG submission 203526) | Freshwater fungal communities from buoy surface, Lake Erie, Ohio, United States - Buoy 2 MA122 | ecosystem: Environmental > Aquatic > Freshwater > Lake > Lake biofilm | place: USA... | reverse complement strand
GTAGAAAGAGACAGAAAAAAGGCTTCAATGGCATCTATGTCACCAGTTAAACAAAGAAAATACACACAGAGTCAAAAAAGAGCAATGGGTGAAGATGTTGAATATCTTGAAGAAAAGAATGTGCCTACATCACCTGAGAAGTGGGCGCAGGCTAAAGCACAAGCAAAATCTAAGTTTGATGTATATCCTTCAGCATATGCTAACGGTTGGGCTGCGAAGAAATACAAAGAAATGGGTGGTGGTTGGAAGTCTGTGAGTGAAAACACTGACGATCCAAGCGCAGCAGCAAGAACTCTATCACGCAAGGCTCAGATTGTTAGAGATGCCGCAAAGGGCAAAAAACAAGAACAAGAACAGGCATCGGATAAGTTTCAAAAAGACCCCGAATTGTCTAGCGATATACAGAAAACATAAATAACTAATCAAAGATTTATAGGAGAAAAACATGTCACTTTGGGGAAATGTAGACGCATCTAACAATGCTCCAAACTTTTCAGGTCTGACTGGCTATGATACATCAACTACTGGTGAAAGCCTGGCTAATTCACAGCCTTCATCAGTATTTGGCAACACATATATGAGTGCCACTCGTACTAACGTAGAGTTTGGTGTATTTGGTATTGATACGACAGAAGAAGGTCTAATCACTGACGGTACACCAACACACGCTGGTTGGGTAGCACGTACAAAAGGCGCAGGTGGAATTGATTCGGTCGCAGCAAATACTAATGCTGTAGGTCCAGCAGCAACAGCCTGCACATATACACTGATATTGTCTGGTGGTGGTACAAACAATACCTCTGCACAAGTCAGTGTAACAACGGCTGCTACTGGTAGGATTACAGCAGTCACAGTTACGAACGCTGGTTTGTACACAGGTACACCAACAGCAAACACATTCGGTAACACAGCATTCACCTTTACAATGGGCGGTCGTAACGGTCGTACCACATTTGAAACTCTAGTAGCAATGGGTTCAATGGAAGGTGATGCATCCGATGACGCTATCGCACCTGACGCTTAATTGAAATAGAGGCTGCTTTCGGGCAGCCTCATTGATTATGTCTTTTGAGAATCTAACCGATGACAATATAATGTTGTACGCAGCAAAGGCCTACGATAGGCCTAATTGCGTTATGAGTGAATTCACTGAAGACATGAAGCGATTGAATTATCTCAAAAGATTATTCAGGCGTTATTCTAAACACGGTGAAATGCGTGAACGTCTGATACTCAATCATATTGTTGTTCTGTACAATATTTTTGGTCCTGAAGTATCAACAAGAATTATGTTTTATCATACCAATAAAGACGACTATAGTATACTCAAAACATACTTGTTGTTTTTAAATCTCATGCCCGAAAAAGTTCGTGGCATCAACAATACAGACATTATATCATCAGAAATACCAGTTGATATGAATGTCGCAGAGGTTCTCAGAAATCTAAAATGACAATCATCATTGGACCAGGCATAACAATAACAGGTGGTATTGATGTCAATGGTGGTATTGGTGTATTGCCCAGTGGTGTTTACACATTAGAAGTTGGAACGAAAGCACCCGTTCTTGGTGCTGGCGCACAAAGTCCTTTTCCTGCTTCTGGTTGGACATCTATCATATCTGCAACAGGTGACGATGCTAACACAAATGTATCACTTCCTTTTACTTGGACATATAACAGCACTGGTTATACAAGTTTTTTCCCAAACTCAAATTATTATGTAACATTTGGTTCTGGTTCAACTGTGTTCAATGGTTTAAGTGCAAGTAATCCAGCACTCAATAAAATCTTTTTTGCTGGTGCTGACAATTCTTGGCAAAGAGTATCTACAATTGCTTCAGGCACAGATTATAGAAGACTGCGTTGGGAAGGTACGGCATCAACATCAGGTACACCGGGCAGCCCTAACATGGTGTATGAATTGACATTCTTCAATCCAAGTTTGACTGCGGGTAATCCATGGCTTGAATTGCTTGTTGGTGTACAAGCAAGAGGAAACAACAATGTTGGTGTCATTTCTGGTTTGTATAGTTCTACAGCGAAATTGACAGGTGGTGATTTGGGGCCATCAAATCGTGGCGTCACTGCCAATCAGAGTTATGTCATGGTAGGAAATAGCACAGGAACATCGTGGACTGTATATACTGGCTATAATGTGGGTGGAACAGGGTACTAATCACATAAATAAAACTATGTCGAACGAATTTAAAAAAGAATGTGGCGCAGGTTATTATTGGTGTAGCACCGATAAAGTCTGCAAACCACTCAAAGAGGATGCTGGAGCCATGGGCGGTGCGCCCACTAACGCTGTGGGTGGTGGTGCAATTGCAGGTGTCGGCGTAGGACCACAAGGTGAACCCGGCGTGAAGAAACGTAAGACTGCAACATTCATTTCATTTATAAAGAGAAAGTCAAATGTGGCTTCTTAGTTTTTTGCCATCGGGCTTTCTTTTATTCATCATCAACACTGTTTTAATCTGCGGTGCCGTTGGTGCCGTATTGGGTTTTTTAGGTAGTAGACTGCCATTTATTGGCAACTATGCAAACGTTATTAAATACGTTTCCATAGCATTACTTTGCATCGGTATATACTGGAAAGGAGGCTATAGCGTCGAGCAAGAATGGCGCCAAAGAGTGGCTGAATTAGAGGAGAAAATAAAAGATGCAGAAGCGAAATCACAGCAGACAAATGTTGTTATCGAAACGAAAATCCGAGAGAGAACAAAGAGAGTCGTTGAAAAACGAGAGATTGTTGTCCAAAAGATTAAAGAAGTGGAAAAAGTTATTGATGCAAAATGCGAACTTGATTCTAACGTAGTAAGCATTTTGAACGAAGCAGCCAAGAAGCCATGAAAAAATTACTTATAGTTTTATTGATATCGGGCTGTAGTACAACAGTACCAGTGGCTCGCAAGTTTCCCGAAATGCCAGAATCATTAGGGAGACCTTGCCCGCCACTGACGCAAGTGCAAGAAGGAACGACCAAACTGAGTGAAGTGATTACGGTCGTATCTGATAACTACATGGAGTATCATAAGTGTAGTGACAAAGTTGACATGTGGATAGAATGGTATAGATTACAAAAGGAGATTTTTGATTCCGTAAAATAATACCTGAGGAAAAACATGGAACTCACAAAAGAACAATTAAAACAATTACTACCAAAGAACCCATACATTGACCAGTGGCACAAGGCGTTAAGCCAATTACTTCCAGATTATGAAATCAATACACCACAACGCATAGCATCGTTTATTGCTCAGTGCGCCCATGAGTCTGGTGGTTTTGTTTTTCTTACTGAAAACTTGAACTACAAAGCAGAAAGTCTGATGAAGATATTCGGAAAATATTTTCCAGATATGGCAACTGCAAAAGCATACGAAAAGAAACCAGAAAAGATTGCAAATCGTATCTATGCTGACCGCATGGGTAACGGCAACGAAGCATCTGGTGATGGATTCAAATATCGTGGTAGAGGACTCATTCAACTGACCGGCAAAACAAACTATACTTGGTTTGCCGCTTCATTAGAAATAACACCTGAAGAAGCAGCCGAATACACACAGACCTTTGAAGGCGCTGCACAGTCTGCATGTTGGTTTTGGGAAACAAACAAACTCAATCAGTGGGCAGACAAAGGTGACATTCTTACAATGACCAAGAGAATCAATGGTGGCACCATAGGACTTGAAGATCGCAAGAAACATTATGAACATGCACTTCACGTTCTAGGAGTACACTAATGAAATATCTAGCACTTCTATTGTTTCCATTACTGGTTGCTTGTCAAGAGAACTATCGTTATCCTTGCCAAGACCCAGAAAATTGGGATCAGAAACAATGTAAGAAACCATATTGTAGCGCAAACGGAACTTGTCCTGAAGACTTGACTCATTACGAAAAAAATAAAACAGGTCAACCTTCACCATCAACACAATTTCAACAAGTTCCAAGTAAAGGAGAATGCAAATGATTAAGGATCTATGGTCAGGAGAAAGATACACTACTGAGGAACTAAATGCACGACTGAAGTTCTTTATTGGTATCGTTTTAGGTTTAACACTATTTGGTATTGTATTTGTTGTTCTATACAGTTTGATTTTTGTAACTCAGCCAATGAACGGTATGAGTCCTGTTGACAACAAATTTTTTGAATTAATTATTCCAATTGCCACATTCTTGACTGGTACACTGTCAGGCATTATGTTGGCAGGTGATGACAAAGACTTGAGAGCAAAAGCGATTGATGCTGCAAACAAGCCATATGTACCAACACCATCACCTTCATTGCCACCAAGTGGTGGTTTTAGTGCAACGTTTTCAACTAGCAGTGCAGAAATTGCTGCACCAGTTGCCGCAGTAGCAGCATTTGCACCAGCAGTTGCAACAGGTTTTGGTGGTAAAGAAGCACCAGCACAACCACTACATCCAGAACTATGATTAGTTTTATTGCTAAAGCATTATCTGGAGAAAATGAACAGAATCCTAGCAGCAAAAGGTTAATTACCTTTTTGGCATTCCTTTTGCTTGCTACGGGTTTTATTGCCGAATTGTTTTTTGAAAAGAAGTTGAATCCACAGACAATTGATGCTATAATGTATATTGTCCTTGGTGGGTTGGGTTTTACCGCAACTGAAAAATTTACTAACAAGGAAAAGAAATGAAAAAAGAACTTGCCCTAGCATCAATGATTTTGTTTCTGCTTTTTGCACCATTGACCAAAGCAGCATTTGCCGCTGAAGAAAAGAAAGTTTGTGTCAAAGAGTTTGATAACAAAACTAAAAAAGAAAAAGAAGTTTGCAAGACCATCAAAGTTCATAAGAAACTAGAGGGCACAAAGATTCCTGAGAAGAAATAAAATGGACGGAGATGTAGCACTTAAAGTAGAGGTTGGCGTTCTCAAAGAAAAGGTCTATACACTTGTAGACCTTTGTGAGAAGATGGACCGTGTTATCGAAAAACTTACCGATAACAATGCCAATATTGTCAATCAGATTTACAAAGACATGGACAAACGCAAAGAAGATACCGTAAGCGATATCAAAGAACTTCATTCACGTATTACTACCACAGACAGAAATCTATCGGATAAAATAGAACTGACTGAGCGTAGAATCATGGATGAAATCAAATCATTACGTGATCATATCACCGAACACAATCAAAAAGAAGATGACGATCTAAAGTCATTGATGCAGTGGAAGTGGATGGTTGCCGGCGGTGTTGTCGTTGTTGCATGGATGATCTCAAACGTCAAATTTGAATACCTGGCAAAGTTTTTTAATTAATTGATTTTTGTGAGTAGTAGTGTTATAATGAAGATATGGCTCTATACATTGATGCAAAATATGTGAGAATGGTTTCTTCCCGCTTGCGTAACTTCAAGCAGAAGAATACCAATCTGTGGAATTTTTCATGCCCTTATTGTGGCGATTCCAAAACAAATTTACTTAAAGCCCGAGGCTATGTTTTCGCCAAGGGTAATGATTTATTTTACCGCTGTCATAACTGTGGAGTAGGAACAAATGTCGCCAATTTCCTCAAGCACATCGACTCATCCTTACATGGAGAGTACGTACTCGAAAAATATAAGTCGGGCACAACCGGAACTGCCAACACGTATCACAGAAAAAGTGAAGTATCACCACGAATCGTCACCAACCCACCCAAATTTGGTCACATCAAAAAGCGCAGCATATTTGAACATGGGGAATGGCTCAGTAGTTTACCAAGTGGACATTTTTGTTTAACGTATGCTGAGAATCGGCTAATCCCCGAAGAACATTATGATAAGTTGCTGTTCACTTCAAACTACAAAGCATTTTGTGATGCGCTAATTCCAAATCACGATAAAAATCTAGTTGAAGATGCAAGACTAGTTATACCTTATTTTAATTACCAGAATGAATTGATTGCTGTATCGGGTCGTGCATTAGAGACAAGCGACCGCACACTACGCTATGTTACATTGAGAACAGACGATTCTGATAATAAACTTGTTTTTGGCATGGATCGTGTGAATTTAAAAGAACGTGTGTATCTTGTTGAAGGTCCACTAGATAGTTTGTTTCTGAAGAATTGTGTAGCATCAGGTGACGCAAATCTTGCTCTAACAGTGAAAAATATTCAAGCAGAAAAAATTACGCTTGTATTTGACAATGAACCAAGAAATAAAGAAGTGTGCAAGTTGATTGAAAATGCAATCAAATCAAATCACAATGTCGTCATTTGGCCTGATAACATAGATGGTAAAGATATTAATGAGATGGTGTTAAATGGTTTTTCAACAGGCGAAATCCAGGAAATCATAGATAGTAATACATTTTATGGACTTGAGGCTATAGCCAAATTTACTTTTTGGAAGAAATTATGAACGTGAAGTTAATTGGTGTGACTGCACCGTATGCAGGTCACAACTCCGCTGAAGATTTGATTGTACACATGGCACGTGTATCAAATCCAAGCAATCAGAATATGACAAGAGGTGATGAGAAATTAATTCGTTATCTCATCAAAAATCAACATTGGTCACCATTTGAAATGGTCAACGTTGTTATGGAAATAAACACTACACGGGACATTGCAAGACAAATCTTGCGACATCGTAGTTTTTCCTTTCAAGAATTCAGCCAACGATATGCTGATCCAACGAAAGATTTAGGTTTTGAACTACGGGAAGCAAGGCTACAAGATACAAAGAATCGTCAAAACTCTATTGAGACTGACGATAATGAATTGCAGTCGGAATGGAAAATTAAGCAAGTCAATCTAATTGCTGAAGCAAAAACAGCATACGATTGGGCGATAGCGAATGGTATTGCAAAAGAACAAGCACGTGCAGTATTACCAGAAGGCAACACACAGTCACGTATGTACATGAATGGTACATTGCGTAGTTGGATCCACTACTGTCAGTTGCGTAAGGAAAATGGTACACAGAAAGAACATGCCGAAGTGGCAGCGGCCTGCTGGAAAATTATTGCAGATAAATTTCCAAATGTAGTAGCAGCACTAGAACAATAACAATGGAGAAGAAATGGTAGATATTAGCAGCATTACAATAGACCTAGAGAGAGATAAATTATTTGATGAACTCGGAATTAAAAGACTCAAAGAATCATACATGCGAGAGACTGAATCAAGTCCTCAAGAAAGATTTGCATTTGTATCCGCTGCCTTTGCAAGTGATGTTGCTCATGCTCAGAGGCTTTACGATTACAGTAGTAAGCATTGGCTTTCTTATTCTACTCCTATCTTGTCTTTTGGCCGTAGTAAGCGTGGCTTGCCTATTAGTTGTTTTCTCCCCTATCTTGATGATAGTGCAGAAGGTTTGGTTAACACTCTTTCAGAAGTAAATTGGCTTTCAATGTTGGGAGGTGGAGTTGGAATTGGATTGGGAATTCGTTCTGCTGATGATAAGTCCGTTGGCATCATGCCTCATCTACGTACTTATGATGCATCTTCACTGGCATATAGACAAGGTCGTACAAGGCGTGGCTCTTATGCTGCTTATCTTGACATTTCTCATCCTGATATTATTTCTTTCTTAGAAATGCGTAAACCCACAGGTGATCCTAATTTACGCACACTGAATTTACATCATGGAATTAACATTACAGATGAATTCATGCATATAATTGAAACATGTATGCTTGACCATGATGCCGATGATACATGGGAACTTAAAGATCCACATAGTGGTGAAGTCAAAGATAAAGTATCTGCACGTGAATTGTGGCAGCGTATTCTTGAAACACGTATGCTGACGGGTGAACCATACATTCACTTTATTGATACAAGCAATCGTGCAATGCCAGATTTTCAGAAGAAAAAAGGTCTGAGCATCAAGCAATCAAATTTGTGTTCAGAAATTATTTTACCTACAGATAAACAGCGCACAGCGGTTTGTTGCCTTTCATCTGTAAACTTGGAGTATTATGATGATTGGAAGAGTAATGAACTTTTTCTGCGGGACGTGGCGGAAATGCTTGATAATGTACTTCAGTATTTTATTGACAATGCTCCTGATGCTATTCACAGAGCCAGGTTCTCTGCTGAACAAGAGCGCAGTATTGGTGTGGGGGCTCTTGGTTATCATGCTCTTCTTCAGAAAAAAAATATTGCGTTCGAATCTGCCGTAGCAAAGTCGTTCAACAATCAAGTATTCAAACATATTCGTGAAAGATTAGATGATGCGAATCTCCAATTGGGAAAAGAAAGAGGTGAGGCTCCTGATGCTGTTGGTTCAGGTAAAAGGTTTAGCCATATGCTTGCCATTGCTCCTAATGCTTCATCTTCCATTATTATGGGCAACACTAGTCCCTCCGTTGAGCCTTATCGTGCTAATGCTTATAGACAAGACACTCTTTCAGGCGCTTTTCTAAACAAAAACAAATTCTTGGATAAAATCATCAAGGAGAAATGTGATGCAGACAACAAATTGGACTATCAAGAAATCTGGTCAAGTATTATTGCAAACGACGGTTCCGTCCAGCACTTGGATTTCCTGGATGAATACACCAAAGATGTCTACAAAACTGGTATGGAAATTGACCAACGATGGGTTGTGGACCACGCCGCTGACAGACAGCATTACATTGACCAGGCGCAATCCATTAACCTCTTTTTTAGACCTGATGTGAATGTTAAATACTTACATGCAGTACACTTTCAGGCATGGAAACAAGGCCTGAAAACATTGTATTACTGCCGTTCAGAGAAACTAGCAAAGGCCGACAAAGTATCCAAAAAGATTGAACGTGAAATTATACAAGAAATTGATTTGAAGCAACTGGCTACTGAGGAGGTCTGTTTAGCGTGTGAGGGCTAAATGTCATTCGAATTAAATCCAAAGAAACCAAAGCCACATCCAAAGAGGCCAACTTACAAGGAAAAAACTCCTGTTCAACCACAACCACAGAAGAAAGAACAGGAGAATAAAAAAGAAGAAAAATGAGTTGTACAATTGCTCTTTTCGTACAGCACCCAAGGTGTTCTGTACAATCATGTAATGGTGTAATCAAAGCACTTGGTGCTAACTATAACTATAAACTTTTTACCAAACATGAAATCGAAGACGATTACTTCAACGATGTGGATCTTGTTTGTTTTCCTGGTGGCATTGGCGATGCTGACACCTATGACCATATGTTTAAATATCATGAATCTAGTGTCAGACAGTACATTAGAAATGGTGGTAGATTTCTCGGTATTTGTATGGGTGCTTATTGGGCTGACAAGCATTTTTTGGACATTATGGATGGCGTTGAAGCCAAGCAATACATACGACGACCAAATACCTGTACTAAACGATATTATTCCAAAGCAGTTGAATGTGACTGGCAAGGCAACACAGAAAGGTTCTTCTTTTACGATGGACCTGCATTTATCGGAAACGAATCAAAGTTTGAAACAATCGCAAGATACAGCAACGGCGATCCGGCAGCAATTATACAAAACAAAATAGGACTTATAGGTCCACACCTTGAAGCAGAAGAGTATTGGTACAGTAAACCATATTTGCATAAACATTGGCATCATGGGAGACATCATAAACTACTGAGAGAGTTTGTGAATAAATTATTGGAGAAGTAAAATGATATTAGATATGATTGTGTGGGGATTTTTTAGTGCATGGGGTTGGATTGGTGCTAATGCAATTAAAGACAAAGTTTGGCCTGAGCCACCACAAACAGTAATAGTACAACCAGCAGAGAAAAAAGAATAATGTGGGCATATATTTTTACTTTTGTGTGTATGTTTGTTACAGACGTTGTTTATACACAGTTACTTAAATCAGTGCAAAATGATAGACCACTTGCATCAAGCATTTGGGCGTCAGCAATTACATTTTTAGGTGGTGTGGCAATCATCAACTACACCAACGACAACATGATGATTATACCAGCGGTATTAGGAGCATTTGTGGGCACGTATGTTGGTATGAAATTTCATATAGGAGAGAAAATTGAATCAAAAGGACTATAGTAACTTTGAAACACAGAAAGCAATTTTGTTAGAATATCTACAAGTAATGATTGCAATTGAAGATTGGCATGGTGTATCTGATGTAGCAAATGATTTAAGAGAACTTGAAGCAAAACAGGATTCAAAATACAAAAGCAAATAAGGAGATATTATGGCTAAGCAAACAGGTCTGGTGAGCAAACACAAAAAAGTGCATAAAAGAACTAAACAAGGCGGTCACAAGAAAACAGCAAGTATGAGTAAACACGAAAAGCGTTCACACAAAAAATATAGAGGTCAAGGTAAATGAAAAAGATAGTACGATTCACTGCATCATGGTGTGGACCATGTAAGATGTTAGCAAAGACATTGGAAGAAGTAGATTCAAAACTGCCGATTGAAGTTGTTGACATTGATATACATCCAGAAATTGCAGCAGAGTTTGGCATTCGTAGTGTACCAACATTGGTAATCGTTGAGGATAATATACCATCAAAAAGAATAGTAGGAAATAAAACAAAACAAGAACTAGAGGCATTCATCAATGATTAAAAAGCACGAAACAAGATTAACAGACGAAAGAACATCATTCAAACCATTTGCATATCCATGGGCATATGAATCATGGCTGAAACATGAACAATCTCACTGGCTTCACACTGAAGTACCGATGCTTGAAGATGTTAAGGATTGGAAGAATAAACTTACGCAGAACGAAAAGAATTTTCTCACTCATATATTCAGATTTTTTACTCAGGGTGACATTGATGTTGCAGGTGGCTATGTTAATAATTACCTACCTTATTTTCCTCAACCTGAAGTAAGAATGATGCTATTGGGTTTTGCGGCACGTGAAGCACTGCACATTGCAGCATATTCACACTTGATTGAAACACTTGGTATGCCAGACACTACGTACACTGAGTTTATGGAATATCAAGCAATGAAAGATAAACATGATTACGTTCTTAATCTTAGCGCACAGAATGGCGATAGGGCTTCTACTGCTGCTCATATTGCAGTATTCTCTGCTTTCACCGAAGGGATGCAACTATTCAGTTCCTTTATCATGTTACTTAACTTCCCACGCCAAGGTAAAATGAGAGGCATGGGTCAGATTATTACTTGGTCAATCGTGGATGAAACACAACACGCTGAGTCTATGATTAAATTATTCCGCACTTATATCGAAGAGAATAAGGAAATATGGAATGACGACCTCAAATCAAAAATTTATACCATTGCTGAAAAGATGGTTGAACTTGAAGACAAGTTTATTGATCTTGCTTTCAATATGGGTGACATGTCTGGCTTATCTTCTGATGACGTTAAATCATACATTCGCTACATTGCTGATCGTCGCCTCATTAGTCTGGGTCTCAAGGGTGTATTCAAAGTTAAAAAGAATCCGCTTCCATGGGTTGAAGAGATGATCAATGCACCAACACACACAAACTTTTTTGAAAATCGTGCAACTGATTATTCAAAAGGTGCATTATCGGGTAATTGGGAAAATGTGTGGGGTAAAGCCGCATAATACTAAATATAAAGTCTGATTGTCTTCGGCGATTGGACTATTAAAAAAAATTCCAAATTGTGACGGATCCGTTACAGCAGAATAATTTTAGTAGTCTAACTCAAAGGAGATAAAATGAAGAATTTTTTAGTATCATTATTGTTATTTACAGGAGTCGCATCCGCAGCAGAATTAACTGGAGCCGGTGCGACTTTTCCATTTCCAATCTATGCTAAGTGGGCAGAAGCATACAAGGCTGCCACAGGCATTGGTCTAAACTATCAATCAATCGGTTCAGGCGGTGGTATCCGTCAAATCAAAGCCAAGACGGTTGACTTTGGTGCAAGTGATATGCCACTCAAGAAAGAAGAACTAGACAAAGAAGGTCTTGTACAATTTCCAGCAATCATTGGTGGTGTTGTACCAGTTTATAATCTTGATGGCATTGATGCAGGTAAACTAAAGTTGACACCAGATGTAATTGCAAATATTCATCTTGGTAAAATTACCAAATGGAATGATAAAGCAATTGCTGATTTAAATCCTGGTGTAAATTTACCTGCTATGAATATTACAGTTATTCATCGTGCAGATGGTTCAGGTACTACATTTATTTGGACTAATTTTCTAAGCAAATCAAATGCAGACTTTCAAAAGGCAGTAGGTGAAGGTACAGCAGTGAAGTGGCCAGTTGGTGTGGGTGGTAAAGGTAACGAAGGTGTAGCAGCACAAGTACAACGTATCAAAGGTGCATTTGGTTATGTTGAGTATGCATTTGCAAAGAGAAACAAGATTGCATTTGCATCAGTAAAGAATCGTGATGGTAACTTTGTATTACCGGATGATACAACATTTAAAGCAGCCGCAGCCAATGCAGATTGGGCTAATGCACCAGGAATGTATTTGTTACTCACATGGCAAACAGGTAAAGATGCTTGGCCAGCAACAGGCGCAAGTTTCATTCTCATGCACAAGCAACAAGCAGACGCATTAACAGGTCGTGCAGTTCTTAAATTCTTTGACTGGGCATATAAGAACGGCGGTCAAATGTCAACAGAGTTGGAATATGTTCACATGCCAGCCGATGTAATTAAACTCGTACAGGAAAACTGGAAGAAAGACTTCCGTGGTCCAGACAACAACCCAATTTGGAAATAAGGATATATCATGAAACTATTTAAAAAACTTTCTATCGTAGTTGCACTAGCAGCAGTAATTCCTGCATATGCTGATGAGTATAAAGACACATTGAATATTCTCAGAGAGAAAAATGTAATCACTCAAAAAGAATATGAATCAAAACTCAAAGCATATGAAGAAAGAGAAGAAAACAAAAAGTTTGCAGAACAGCGAATTGACAAAGACGTTAGCGATTCAGTCAAATATAGACAAGCAAGAGCAAACGATGGTTCAGTCACAGAAAATGGAATTGGACTTAAATCAAAAGATGGTAACAACACCATTCAACTTACAGGTAGAATTCATATGGACTATCGACACTACACGCCAGATTATGGTGTCGGTCAAACCACAGATTCGTACCAAAACATAGCAGAGATGCGCCGTGGTAGATTTGGTGTTCGTGGTCAGTTTGCTAAAGATTTTAAGTATCAATTATTAGCAAACTTTGGTGCAAGCGATGGGTTTAGTTCTACATCATCAACAGCAGATGAAATGTGGGTAAACTATGCAGCAAATCCAGAGATGCAATTTCAATTTGGTTTGTTTAAAATGCCATTCAGTCTTGAACAATTGACTAGCTCAAACAATTTAGATTTTATGGAACGTAGCTTGATTGGTCAGAATGATTCAGAATTAATTCCTGCAAAAGAAACGGGTTTCATGTTACACGGTGTACCAAAGCCTGGCCTTACATATGCCATAGCGGCAAGTAGAGGCAAAGCCAATAAGAACGCAGAGTTCGACGGTTTTGATTATATTGGTCGTGTAACCACTAACATTGCTGAACTAACAGGCAGCAAAGCATACACTGCACACTTAGGTGCGGCTTATAGCACAGGTGAAATTAAAGGTGGTGTTATACCAGTTAGTGGTAGAACAGAATCACGTATGCAGTCCGCTTGGTTTACTGGTTCAGCGTTGAGTGGTGACACTATAAGAACACGCCAAGGATTAGAAGCAGCATTTGCGTATGAAGGTTTCAAAGTTCAGGGTGAGCAGTTCAACTTCAAATACGATCCACTAACCGGCAACAATCAAGAAATCAAAGGTTATTATGTTCAAGCGGTGTATAATTTGACTGGTGAATCACATGCATATAAAGATGGTGCGTTTGGTTGGATTAAACCAAACAATCCTATTGATAAGGGTGGCAAGGGTGCATGGCAAGTTGGTGTTCGTATGAGTGAGTTTGATGCAAGCACAATCACAGTGGCAACAGGTAAATCAAATCGTGCTACTGCTATGACATACGGTCTAACTTGGTTTTGCACTGACAACTTGAGATTTATGGTAAACTATGTTGATACTAAGTTTGATGCACTTGTCGGCAGTTCTGGTAGTCGTGTAAATGGTGAGAAAGCGATCATGCTTAGAAGTCAATTAAGTTTCTAAAATAGAAAAATCGGTCACAACGATCAGGTGACGCTGGAGCCGTAACCAGTAATTTAATTTATTCTCTAAATAGGTGTTTCGGAGGGTATCATGAAATACCTATGTTCTTTTATACTTGCTGTTTTTTTGGCGATTTCGTCACATGCAGCACAGCCAGAGTTTCTACTCAACATCACAGCAGATGATGTAATCATACACAATCAAAACGACTGGTATTTTGTAGCCAAGTCGGACGGACACGATATATACATTGAGAAAAGCATGATTGGTGCAGAAAATGAGATTGTTAAATTTCATGCATTTGTACCATATCACGAACCACATTACATGTATGGCGTAGATGTTCCTGCGACTGCATTATATGTTTATGGTTCATTGCATTGTGGTAAACAAAAGTTAATGCTTCTCATGGATTTGTATGTTGATGCGAACAATAAAGTAATTTTCCGTAATTCATATGAGGTTAATTCACACATTGTTTCACTCAATGTACCTAATACCACACGTTTTGACATTTTAAATCTTGTTTGTAAGGAATCAATATGAAAAAATTATTATTTGCATTACTGTTAGTGCCATCACTGGCTCTGGCACAGAAAGCACCACAAGGTGTAACATATGATGCACAAATCGTTCGTGTAAATGATGGTGATACTGTGGTCATTTCTGCACCATTTTTACCAGCACCATTGAAGCCTGAACTTGCCGTTAGAATTTATGGAGTAGATACACCAGAGAAAGGCTTTCGTGCCCAATGCCCACAAGAAGATGAAAGAGGAAAAGCCGCTACTAAATTTACAACCAACGCCGTTGCTAAATCAACTAAGCGTCAAGTCACTCTCTATGGGTGGGATAAATTTGGTGGTCGTGTATTGGGTGATATCGTTTTAGATGGTCAGAGTCTTCGTTCAATGTTAATTCAAAATGGCTTTGCACGTGAATACTACGGTGAGGCAAAACAATCTTGGTGTAATTAAATGATTAGGATCAATCACCAGTGTTCGGCATGTAGTTCTGAATTCAGCATTTCTTATAATGAATTGGAAACCGAAACTGACCCTTTGTACTGTAGTTTTTGTGGCGAATATCTTTTACTTGATCAAGAAGATTTTGATGAAGATGAAGATGATGAACCTCTATGACATGGTATTGCGATGGTGTGCCGTTTGAAGAAGACGGCACACATTTTGGTTTTGTCTACCTGATAGAGAATCTTATTACAGGAAGAAAATATATTGGACGCAAATACTTTACATGCGCTGGCTACAAGCAAGTCAACGGCAAGAAAAAAAAGATACGAAAAACTTCAGACTGGGAAACCTATTGGGGTTCCAATGAAACACTTAAAAGAGAAGTTGCCGAATTAGGCGAACATAATTTCCGCAGGACTATTCTACACCTCTGCAAATCAAAGTCCGAATGCTCCTACTTTGAAACCTATGAAATATTCAGTAGACATGCTTTACTGGATAGTGTATACTATAATGATTGGGTCTCAGCAAAAGTTAGACGGGCACATCTAAAAAATCTTCAAATAATTGCCTCTTAAAAATGTTGCAAAGCAGCAAAAAATACTATATACTAGTATATAAGGAGAAGCAACGATGTTTAAGAAATTTATTAATTGGTTTACTCAGCGACAAATGACTGAAATTGAGTATTTTATCGCAACAAGAGATCCAAAAACTACGGCAGATGTAGAACAACTTATTAAAGAGTTCAATTACAAAAGGAGATTACAATGTTTTTAAATCAACCACAATTACCAACATTCTACACATGGAATGATATTCAGCGCAAGGCTGAAAGTGCAACAATCAAGACAATTGATTTCAACAAAATTTTGGTTGATCACACCATTGCCTATTTTGACAGTGTTACAGACAACAGTTTTACTACATATACAAAGAAAGTGGTAAATCTGAATAACAACATTGCAGAAGATGCAAAAAAAATCATCAAATCGGAAAACAAAGAATCTAAGGCTTGATATAGAGGGTAAAACCAAATTTTGGCAGCCGGTGGTCAGAAACGGTTGGTGGATTAAATTCTCCACCTACCGTGACCACTATATTCTATTGATGATCATTTCAAAATACACAGGCCAAACAATTCTTCGTTATTATGAAGATGAAAGTGAAGCAGTGGCATTTATCAATTTCATTACCACATGTAGGGCACAGGACATTTTTCAATCAGCATAGGAATTGTTATGAACATTTATGAGTCTTTGAAGGACACCAAAGCGGTGATTGATTGTTTATTGACAGATGCTCCACTTGAATTCGCATCACGACCAATACCAAATCCATTAGAACAAACTAAACTTGCCGCTGAAGCCTGTGTGAATGCACTAAAGAATGGCAATAAAATCTTTTTCATGGGTAATGGTGGTTCAGCAGCAGAAGCACAACACCTTGCTGGTGAATTAGTTTCTTATTTCAATTTACAAAGTGATGCATATGCCGCTATTGCATTAAACACCGACACTTCAATTCTCACTGCAATTGGTAATGATTTGGGTTTCAAATATATTTTTTCAAGACAACTACAAGCACTCTCAAGACCTGGTGATGTGGCAATTTATCTTTCAACTTCTGGTCAATCTCCAAATGTGCTTGAGGCAATGAAGTTTGGTAAAATTAATGGATTGGTCAATATTGCATTCACGGGTATGAAAACAACGTGGATGTATGATTACTCTGATTATTATATTGCCATACCATCAACATCAACACCCCGCATACAAGAAGGTCATTTAATTTTAGGTCATTGGCTCTGTGAATACATAGAGAAAACACTAGAAGAAAATGCCCGCACAAAAAACATGTCCTAGATGTGGCACAACACACAATAAACGTGGACCATATTGTTCACGTTCGTGTGGCAATGTGCGTGAACACACTGAAGAAGACAAAGCAGTTCGTTCACAAAAACTATTAGACTATCATCAAACACCCGAAGGTGCAGCAACACGTGCAAAGGCCGGCAAATATCTTACAGCCCTTAGAAAAGGTGAAGAGATACACATACCCGACATGGAAGATTATGTGGTAAATATTCCTGATGTTACTGACTATGTGGCAGACTATGATGACACATGGCAACGAGCGGAGAAATGGTAATGAAAACATTTATCTTTTTATTGTTTCTAATTCTAATTGTAATTGCCATGCAAATGGGTGATGTGTTCGGTATAATTCTTGCTATGATGGGGTTTCTGATTATGTGGGCATTAATGGATGAAGATGATGTGGATGATTGACAAAAATTGATAGTGATGATAAACTTTCAATTATGGCTGAGATATATACATTTACACCCAAAAAAAAGTCCACGGATGAAAACGAGGAACTTAACCGTTTGAGAGCAAAGTTGCTAGAATTACATGAAATCCGTGATGCACTTAACAAAGAAATAAGGTATACAAAAGATGCAATTAAACTGCTTGAAAAAGGCGAAAAATGACAGATGAACCCGACAATTTTGGCGATGATGATAAGGTTGACATTGACGATGTTAATATCATTGACAAACTTGACATCTTAATAACACTTATTGAAAATGGTCCTAGAGACAGATATAAAGCACTGACGAATACATTGTATGAAGCAAAATTTCAAATACTACATGCATGGAATGAGGTTCAATACTACATGGAACTTTGTGAAGGCTACGAAAAGACAGTTAAACAAGTGGGTGATAAACTGAAATAAGTTGTCGCCCAAGGAGAGGGCGATGAACACTCTATTCAGATATCTATTCTTCTATATCGTTGTATTCTTTACGGTAATAACTTTACCGTATATTTTTTTCACAATCACCCAATGAACAAACAACTTACACTTACACAGTGGCTTGTAGCATTTTTTGTTTTATTTTTTCTGACTGTTTCAGCAGCCGATGCCAAGCCTAAACACAAAAGAAAAAAGAAAGAAAAACAATATGCCGTGCAAACTTACGGCAACATATCAGTGATGGTAACGAATATCACAGATAGTAAGATTACACGTTCACAAAACATTGATCAAGTTCGTGCATTGGCTAGCATGACGAAATTGATGACTGCCATGGTTGCACTAGATTATGATCGTGATATGAACCGCAAACTTGTGTTAAGTAAATTGGCAGGCAGTAAAATGCCAAACCGTGAATACACACGTGGTGAATTGTTTCATATGCTATTGATTAAGAGTGATAATGCAGCAGCGGAAACATTAGCAGCAGATTATCCTGGTGGTCGTCAACGATTCATTCATCATATGAATTCAAGAGCATTGATGTTGGACATGTATAGCACAAGTTTTGATGATCCATCAGGCTTGAGTAAATACAATGTAAGCACCGCCAGTGATGTAACACAGATGGTCATTGAATCAGCAAACTATCCAGAGATTCGTGACATTTCTACCAAAAAAGTGGCAACAATTTTGACACAGGTCAAACAAAAGGCTAGAGTCCTAGTTCTACATAATACGAACACTGCCATATTATCACAAGTCAATGGTGTTCAGGTAAGTAAGACTGGCTATACAAACCCGGCAGGATTTTGTGTGGCAATTATGGTACATAAAACAGATGGTGACAGAGATTACCATGAGGTAATAGTTGTAATGGGCGCACGAAACTCTTCACACAGAGTTGACACTGTAAAACGAGTTGTGTATAATGGAGTGATAGGAGATTATTATGACACGCCGAGCCGAATTTGAAGCGGTAATGAAACGCATACAAAATCTTGAAGAGTATGAGATTGAAATAGTGATGCCGGAAGAATTTCAATTTGATGGTCCTGTACCGTTTGATATGGAGATTGCCGGTGGTGTAGCATGGGTAAAAGTCATAGCAGCATCAATGGAAGAGGCAAAGTTTAAAGTAAATGAATACTTCGAAAGCAAATACAAGTAAGCCTTGGATGGCACCAGAATATGATGTGCCTGTTCTAGAGAATGAAGAGATGTGGTCACAACGAGTGATTGACGAACAAGCCGGTTATTTGTGGTTAGATATTGATAGGGAAGAAAATGAAAGAAAAAAATAGTGTGATCAAAATTATGCCTGAGCCTAATGTGCATGGTTTATTTCCAACACCAGTGCTGTTCGCCAAATTTCACCGTGATTGGACAAAAGAAGAAAAAGAATTTTTTGAAGAGACTGCAAAATCTACGACACAAAACACAGGCAATAAGACAAGTTCTGACCGTTATGTGCTAGATCATCCGGCCATGAAAGAAATTCGTGATCATTATCAATTCTATTTGAATTACTACATGGAAAAGATATACGCACCAAAATATTCTGTTGAAACATACATTACACAGTCATGGATGAATTACACTGACACAGGACAATTTCACCACAAACACGCACACCCAAACAGTTGGTTATCAGGATGCATTTATGTGAATACTGATAAAGAAAAAGATCGTATTACATTTTATAAAGAAGGTTACAACCGAATCAATTTGCCTACAGAAAACTTCAACCCATACAATTCAGAATCATGGTGGTTTTCTGTAGGCACTGGCGATGTTGTTATTTTCCCATCATATCTTACACATATGGTAGAACAAACAACAAGCAATGATACCAGAGTGAGTATTGCTATCAATACATTCCTCAAAGGTTATATTGGTGATGAACATAGTCTGACTGGTCTACACTTAAAAGATCAAGATACCGATGCACCACAGCGTAGTGAAGCACGACCAGATAATATGGCAGGTGGATACTAATGTGGGTTTTAATGATTAGTCTATACATGCTGCAATCAAACACTGAACTTGTACAAAGCAAAGGTGTGATAGAAGCACCACAGCGTAGCCTTGAACAATGTCACAAAGAACGTGACAGAGTGAAAGAACAGTGGCGCATGGATGGCTATCGTGTAAGCCCAAGATGTATCTACGTTAAGTATTATTAAGCGACTATGGTGAAATAGGTAAACACAGCAGACTTAAAATCTGCCGCCGAAAGGTTTGCCAGTTCGATTCTGGCTAGTCGCACCATTTCGGGCTGTTAGCTTAATGGTCAAAGCAGCGAACTCATAATTCGTTGAGTGCAGGTTCAAGTCCTGCACAGCCCACCACTCTGGCTGTAGTATAATGGATAATACACATGACTTCTAATCTTGTGATCCAGGTTCGATTCCTGGCAGCCGGACCAATTTTATTATGGAGATAAAATGACCCTTAAACCAAGTAGTCAAGGAGTTGGCAATATAGATGCTTCAACACCATCAATTGGAATATTTCCACCTGCAAGTGCAGATTATATTATTCAAGGTCAAATGTTGACGACCACATTAAAAATGTCGCCATATGAAGCCGAACAAATGGATGATATTGAAGTAAAAAATAGACTAATTTCATTGATGGTGCGTGAGATTATGGATGCTAATTGCATAGAGTTTACAAAACAACAAGATTATGCAAATGACGAAATTATCATTCGTGCAAGAATATTTGTGACACCGAATGATGATGTTCAATTGATAAGAAAGGTGCAAAAATGACAACACCAGTTGACACAAAAGTTGTCAAAAAGAAATCATTATGGCGAAAAAGGCAGGCCCCTAGCAGATAATGGTTGACAATCTTACCGCTTTCCGCCATACTAACAATGTGATGAGAAAGTGAGTAAAAAATGAGAAAGAAAGTTGTTAAGTTTGATATAAGTGAAGCATGTGGTTGGGTCGGTATGGTTATGATTCATGCTGCTACTCTTCCTACTAGCCTTGGTGTGATTTTCGGTTATACTGATAAGTTGCCACCACTAAGCATGGTGTTGATGGTCTGGGGCGGATTGTTTCTGTTTCTGATCCGTGCTTTGGGTCGTAACGATAAATTATACATAATTAGTAACGCTGTTGGTTTCTTCTTTAACAGCATACTGTTGGCTTTGATTGTGTTTAAATAATGGAGAATGTGATGAGACACTATGGTATGTTTACAGACAACGGCAATCGTGTGATTGACGGGATTGTGATTTTCGCAAAAGAGCATAATTATTCTTGGGAATGTGTGAATGATGTACTTACCGCTATTTCAAGGGTAGAAGGTTTTGAAGAGGCGACCGATACTGCGGTTCGTGAATATGTCTACGAAGCATTGGAGGGTGTGTGATGAATCAACTTGAATGGGAAAAGCAAGCCTACGGTTCAACTAAGGCGGAGATTCTAGAATCAATTGAAGATTCTCTTACATTTAGAATGTCTGGTATGGGAATGATAATCGCATCATACTTGTCCGATGCACAAGAATTGATTGAGTTTAACGACAAAAATCGTGCCCGTCAATATATCAATATCGCAAAGATGTTAATTTTCGAGAAAATGGATGCAGAAGTCTAAACTAGGTCCGCTATTCATCGTGGCGGGTAATCGGGATGAATACGATGATTTTGTGATTCGTAAAAGAATGAGGGGTTGTGATTATGATTTTAGATATGTCTATGGTCCTGATGCACTGCGTGGCCTCAATACCATTCGTGGGTTCTACGTGGGTAGTTATCAAGAACGCAACGACTGGCCTGAGATTGATGTTGCAATTAAGATAATAAAAGCATGTGGTGGTTGACTTGACAAAGTTTGCACTTGCTGCTATACTATTAATTCTTGAGTTGATATGGAGATTGTGATGACTGCGCCCGTAGCACCTATTACTGATGAAGATATGATTAACGAATTAGCAAGGGAAATTGCTGAGGCTACACTAGCCGAAGATGCTGATGCCGAATATGAGGCGATGTTTGATGCATTGTATGCCGAACATGAGGCGATGATGTATGCGGCTCATTCGTGGGACCTTGATGCAATAGCATATGGTGAGATGTAATGAAACTATGTAAGGACTGTAAACACTTTCAAGAGGCCTCTGAAAAAGAGGCTTTTTGTTTACACCCGCAGGCATTGAAGTTTGACGATCCGATTTATGGTGAACATTCAAGGGAAACTTGCCGCAGTATGCGATTAGGTGGTCCTGACCGTACTGCATTGTGCGGCAGATATGGTAAACTGTGGACTGCCAAACCTGGCTTTGTGACAACCGAACCTGAAGTTATCTAATTAGAATAAATAGTGGCATGATTCGGTGAACAATCCAATCAAGGCCATCATGTCTGACGATAACGAAGATACAAAAGAAAAACTCAAAAAGTTCAAGCCCAAAAAGAAAAAGTTAGAAGTACCCGCAGAATTCTTAGATAATGCAAAGTCCTATGAAGACAAACTCATGTTGGTACAACACCTGACCGAAAGAGAAAAAGGTCGTGTGCTACTAGTAATCAGAAGTATGCTATCAGAGGCGGTGAAAGATAAAGGCAAAATAAAGTGAAACAGTTATTGGAAATACTACCAAAATTATTGGGCATGATGCCCGAATTGGTAAAGTATATCAAGTATATTCCAATACTGATGATTCTGGCAGGCATAGGTTATGGTGTATACTATGCTGCACAACGATACAAAGACCCTTATCTGTGCTATAATAATCAATTGTATTCACAAAAGTCCATTGATTCAAATGTTTATATTTTTGTTGGTGATGTATGTGTGAGTGGGAATGAGACCGATGTTCAACCGCCTGTTACGGAAAATTAACTGGGAATACGTGGTGCTGTATTGTTTTTACGCATCATGTATTCTTATCGTCATTACGGCCTATAACGTAGTCCGTGGTCAATTTGAAGCCGCCGAAGAGGCTTGCAATAATCGCAACGGTATACTGTTGCAAGAAAAGCATGGTGGCTTTGTCTGCATTAAACGCAAATCTATTATCAATTTAGAAACAAATCATAGCCCTTGACAAACCCCCGACTTTCCGCCATAATAACACTGTGATGAATTGATTTGGAGATGTCAAATGTACAAGAATCTAATGGCTGAAGTTGAGTATATACGGGAAGCACGTGGTTACGGTATACTTGAAGCGATTATGTTTATTAGTGAGTATGAGGACGAGTTTCCGTCTGAGGTGCGCCGTGAGTTGAAGGCGTTTCTGCGTGAGGGTGCTAAAATGTTCGCACCAGTTAAGGAGGCTGTATGAGTCGGGTCGGTGAATCTTTTCTTGATGGTCGTCGTGTGGTTGGCATGTATATGGGTGAGTATCCTGTATCAGGTATTGTGCGGCTGAGTCGTGTAAAATACGGTGGTGGTATGTCTCATCATGTTACACTTAACAGTCCCATCAAAGTATATGGTGCGATACGTGAGTCGATTATTCTTGATGCAAGTGAAATTAAAGGAGTTTTATAATGTACGTTTCAAAAGACTTTGGTACTGTACGGATTGTCTGTGACGGCAGTCCGTTTGATGTACTGTATGATGTAAAGGTAGAACGATTGGTCAACGGTGAGTGGACATTCTTTGACGGGTACAATAGCCTGTCCAATGACTATGCATTCTCTGAAGCAAATAATTCTGCTGCCCGAGCATTAAAATTGAATTAAACCAGTCAAAAATGCTCAAAAAATGAAATATGACCACTTCTGGTACGCCGGTTTTATACTGACGATTTGTCTATGCCTGTACCTATTTCACAAGACACCACTATGAATAAGAACGCCGAAAAACTTATACGATCCGTTGGTATTGATATAGAGTACCTGACCAACACCAAGCAAATCATTCTCATTGAAGAACTGGTCAAGCAAGTGGCCGAACATTGTGCCTTACTCTGCGGCTCCCAAGCCGATAAGAAAATCATTCGTTCGGCATTCGGTATACCTGTAGAGTCCAATGTACAATACGAGGCACCTCCTATCCACGGCTCAGTGACGAGCCAATACACCAGAGAGTATAATATACCCAAATGAACGAAGAAGACCTAGTAGAACGGCTGCGAAAACGAGCCGAAATCCGCCGCCAGATACCGACCCGCAAATCGGTGCAAGAGAATCAACCTGACCGCATTGCCGACCTATTAGACGAGGCAGCAAGGGAAATTCAAATGCTCCGTAATGTCAACGAAATCCTTATGTGGCGAATAGAGCAAGAAACCAAGACCAAGGCTAATAATCACACCCAATGGTCAATCGATAACTTTGGTTCACCTAATGGTGCATAACATGAATACCACGACCGAGATTCTCACGATACTCCAAGAAGAGGCTGCCGAAGTAATTCAGATAGTATCCAAGATACACCGCTTTGGATATAATTCTGATACACTCCATGGCGGGTATATTCTAAACAATGCCAAACGCCTAGAACAAGAACTAGGCGACCTACAATGTATGATCAACCTGTGTATAGAACATCATCTAGTAGACGAGGCCATGCTTCAAATTCGCACACAAGAAAAAAGAGAAAAACTCAAAACATGGAGTAATATACCTGTATGAGAATCCTACTCCTCACCACACTCCTTACCGGCTGTACCTTTGCACCTATCACTATACGGGTACTGCCAGACACCAAGCCGCTCAACCATTGCATAAAAGACAAGAAAATAGTGTGCGATTATAACACTTGACAATCCTCCAGTTTTCAGCGATAATATCCCCGTTGAGAGAGAAAACAAGGAATTATCAAAATGACTACTGCACCAATCTGCCCATGCTGTAACACTGCACTAGTGCCACGTGTATTTGCTGGCTACTATGACCGATTCACCTGCTGGACCTGCGCCTGCACCGATGCTGATACACTGATACCAGGTGCTACCATCCTTGCTGGTGGATATGGCTGGGGCACCACTGGTGACCTTGCAACCGCTGATGACTTAGGGTGATATAATGAAATTTGAATCAAACAAAGTTTTTATTGTAATTGATATGTCTGAGGGTATGGGACCTAGAACGATCCTACGTGTATTTGCCGACTATGATTCCGCACTGTATTATGGTGAAGGACTAGTGGTAGATGGTGTTATCAATGAGTTTGATGTATATGAGCGTGAGGTGTACTGAACCGCATTATATTGCATGTGGTGAGGATGCATTATATTGCATCCGCAAACGCACTATTTATGGCGTGCTGGAGGAGCGTGTGGCAGCGGCCTACTAAATGTTGCGATATTCGCACTGCACCGCACTACACCTAGTAGCACCAGGCGCTTGACAATGCCCACCCTGGCTGCTATAATGCCGTTTTCAGTGACGGAGAACCACGATGACAAAATTGCAACTACTCAAGCAACAATTGCAGGATAAGCAAGACCTGGCACTGGTTGTCAGAAAAGAAATAACAGAACTGAAAGAGGCTATCCGTGATGCCCGCCTGGCCGAAGCCTGTGGTTGTGAGATATGCCTTGCTGAACTTGCAACACTATAAGCCGAGTTCAAATTTGAACTGCCACAAAGTGGTTGACAAAGCCCGCCCATTCCGCCATAATCTAACCGTGATGAGATGATTTTGGAGATTGAGATGATTGCGATTTTGATACTGTGTGCTGTGATTGCTGTGTGGGGTGTTCTGGCTGCTGCACCTGGTGCTGTTACTACTCTGGGTTAATAAAATGGAAACGATTGAAATTGTGTTCTGTATAGCCGCTCTGGTGGGTGGTGTGTATATTGTTATTGATGCAATGATTGATAGGGGTGAACTGTAATGAGAACGAAAACATTAGTTCCTGGCCTGAAAAATACCGATGAGGTAATGATCCGATTTTGTGATTTTGACCTGCGGGTGGGTATGACCGTAAAGCAAGCGTTAAGCGGTTTTGTGGGTATAAATGGGCTGGCAGTGGAAAAAGCATTGAAGGCTCTAGGTGCTGCCAGGCGTGATCCTGGTGCTGCTGGAGTGGCTGCCGTGGGTCTAGCGGGATGCTGGAACGGCGTGGCACTGCAAGTTGATTATTACGCACCATAATTGCCGAATAACTGGTTGACAGACTTCCTGCACGGTGCTATAATGCCTGTGTGGTGATTGAAAAGGAGATTGTGATGTATGCCTGTGGTGAGAGAAAATTCAAGACACTGAGAGCCGCTGTGGCTTTTGCCAAAAAAGAGTTTGTTCGGACTGGTGTGGTGTTAGGTATTGAGCCTGTGGTGGTGTTGAACAAAGAACCTGGCTATATTGCTTATCTTGCAAAAGGAATGACACTATGATTATCCGCCGTGATACCATTAATGAGATTGCAACACTGCGATACCTTGGCTACCCTGTGTGGCGTATTGCTGCCCTGCTGAACATTGCCGTGGGTGATGTAGCAGAGGCCATCAAAACCTGGAGACTGTAATGAAAGCACAATTCACTGAGGCCGATGTAGCCGAAGCCACTAAGGGCATGGGTGCTACACTGTGCAAACCACGTAAGGCCAAAAAGCCAGTATGCCGTGCAAAGGCCAGTAAAGGCTTTGTGAAGGGCAGCGGTGGCTTTGCTGCTGGGTACCCTGGAAAGGCCTTTGCATAATGAAAAAGGCACAATTCAGTGATGCTGAGGCAGTGGCGGCAGCCGACGAATTCAGCACCTACATGGCCGCACGTACTGTGGTGGCAGGTGGAAAAAATGGTGATGTGACACTGTACGGTGAAAACCCCAATGTGCGTAAGCCGCCAGTGATTAATGTACATGATGAGGATGAGGATATCAATGGGCTATTACAAGAACTTAGTAATTGAGGTGCTGGAGTTGAATGACGCCGGCCTTGGTGTGATGGCCATTGCCGACAGGCTAGGGCTTGCTGCTATCACTGTGGCTAATGTGCTGGAGATGTATGGGCGCCCTGAGGGTGCATGACACTACAAGGCAGTATATTGTGGTGTATAGGGTGAAAGTGATGAATGGTATAGAAAAAAGGGATTCCTTAAAGGAACATGCTATTTCAAAGCAACCTTATTGACAGTGAAATCGCCGACCTGCCACTGAGTCGCACTAAAATTTTTTTTGGAGGTATATTATGTACAAAACCCGACAAGCCACTGAACGCATTTTAGAACTCGTTGAGGATGGTCTGCTGGATCGTGACACCGTGATTATGGCGTGCCTCAAGTATATGTCCGAAGATGATGTGAAGGACATGGCACATGCCAATGAATTCTTTCTGGATGATGAAGACGAAGACCTTGACGAAGACCTTGACGAAGACCTTGATGAGGATGAGTGATGCCACTAACCCTTGAACTGCCCACCATTGAGGAAACACTGGATGCGGGTGAAGCGGTAATTGGTGAAGCAATTATCACACAACCGCTGCCACCGCTTCCCGCTGAGGTACCTTCTCTCCCGAACTATGGTGGTGAAATGCTGGTGCTGGCGGTGCTGGTGACCATTGTCTTTATGCTAATACGTGCTATGATGACACTACTCCCTTATGTGGTAAGTATTGTTGTCGGAGTTGCATTATTGAAATACTTTGTACTATGATAACAATACTTGCTGGAATACTAATCTTTCTCTTTGTGAATCTTTTGATAACACTCTGGCTTCGTTATCATAATGGTAACGATGGGTGGCTGGAGGTCTATCGTCGGAGTGGTGGTAAGGTGGTTGACAAAGGTCCTTGATTCGCTTATAATGGATGCATGTTGATTGATATGGAGAAGGTAATGTTTACACTATGGAAACATAACAGGAATTTCACTTCTACTGCATTATACGTAAATATCAAAAAAGAAACAGAGAAAGCCATTCAGTTTGAGGCTGCTGACAATCCGAAGTACACCTTCTGGTTCCCCAAGAAAGCGGTGAAGTTTGAGGAGAACGAAGGATCGGTGATGGCGACTATCGCTAATTGGTGTACTCCTGGTGAGTGGTACTTCAAAGCAGCGGATCGTTATGCAAATTACTACAAACGGTAATGCTTGACAAAGTGGCGGAGTTCGGTTATACTGTAGTCTGTTGAGTGAGAAATGAGGTTATCATGAAAGCAATATTCTTTACACAGGTCTATGAGAACTATGCGGTCCGTGAAGACGGTACGATTGGTACGGGTGCTGATGCTTACTTTAAGGCCAAGGGTGGTGATGAGTATGTCGTACTGAATGTGGACAAAACCCAAATGTCTCGTATACTGGCAGAGGTTCGTGCCAAGGTTGAGGTCTCAAATGATTACTTTAAGGAAACCGTGGTAGATTTTCAGTTGGTTGAGGATGACTACCTGACCGAGTATGAACGAAGTCAGTTGGAGTACGATGGTCGTGTCGTTTATTCACCGAAAGAACTTGAATTGGAGTTTGCATAATGTCTGATTTGGCTACTGCACTGATTGGTTTCAAAGATAACATTGTCCGTGACTATGAATCTCGGTTTGAGAATCCAAACGGTGAACGATTTGGTATTGAATTTGAAGAGGGTTCAAAATACGTCAAGGTCGTGTCGGTGTCCTGGGGTTCACGGTCGGTTCACTCGTTCGTAGAGAAAGCAACCGGTAATATCTGGAAAGCCGCTTCATGGAAATCTCCCGCTCGGAACTTTGTGCGTGGTAATGTTTTTGATTCCGCCTCGTATACCAATCGCCTTTCGTGGACTGGTGTGGTATAATGAGGGAATTCAAGTGGGAACGCTATGGTGACAAATACTATTACTATGATTCGCTGACAGGTAAGATTATCGGGTCAGTGAGCAAGATTGCACTCCAAGAAGTTTGGATTGCACTTGTCTATACAGGCGAATACTCCTTTACACTCCAGGATGAAAAACACCTGGGGCAGTATATCAATTTAGAATTTGCAAAACGTGCGGCCGAATTCTTTTGGGAACGTGAAAGTCGCACACTACTGGAGTGAACTATGTTTAAATCGTTTAATGTAGCAAAACTAAAAGCCGCTCTTACCTACCTGTGGATTGGTTTGATGATTCTCTGCCTCTTTGTGGGTAGAGTTGATTTGAGCATCTTTGCGGTGCTGATGCTGATTCTCATGGAACTGGAGAAACTGAACGGTAACTTGAAGAATGCGTCCTGAACTGGATAAAGAACTCTGCGACCGCTTTCCCGAAATCATGGCCGAACGAAATATGTCGGTCATGAATTCGTGCATGTCCTGGGGCTTTGAACATGATGACGGTTGGTATCATTTGCTGAATTCTGCCATGCGCCTCGTACAGTCGCATATTGACATATCTAAGCGGCGTGGCGTAGAAGTACCACAAGTGGTGTTTGAGCAAGTCAAAGAGAAATTCGGTATGTTAAACATCTATCATCGTGGTGGTGATGAATACACCGATGGTGTGCTACGCATGGCTGAAGAGATGAGCCGCCATACCTGTGAGGTTTGTGGTGACGTTGGACATCCAAATGATACAGGCTGGATTCGTACACTCTGTATTGAACATCGGAATGAACACGAAGAGAGAATGAAATGTTAATGTTGTTAATCAATGTTGTTTTGGCTGGTTTGTTTTGGAGTGCCTGTACCATAGCGGTTGACGAAGGCCGACCTGGTTGGGCATGGGCATATTTGTTTGTATCGGCTTGGAATGGTGCAGCGGCACTATCATCTATTTTTTGAGGAGAAGTAACATGGTCAAAGAAGCAATTTTGTTTTTCGTTTTCATGGTGTTTTTTATTGGTGCATTGTGTTTCACCTCAATCTATGAGGCTACGATGCGACAAGAGTGTAGAGAACTGGCCATGCAACAAAGATATTCGCCCGTAGAAATTCAAGTGATGTGTAAACTGTAAGGAAAAATCATGGCTCAATGGATCATTCACCCTAGTTGGAAAAAGTCGCTGATTGAACGCCAGTATTATCATAAGGACAATAATACATTTATGACAGAAACGGGTTGGCGTTGGGGCTCGTTTGAAGTTGAAACCGAAGATGAAAACGTACCAACGATCAGTGCCGGTGACAATCTGTGGGATTGTGGCTATGATGTTCAATTAATTGAAACATCTGATGGCTGTTGGGAAACTCACGACATGGATGATTGTGACGAAGAAACTCAACAATGGCTAGAAGAGTTTTTTGAAGATGACAATAGCTATTATGATTTAGAAGAACAAGAAGATTGGGTTCAAGGCGATTCTGAAATGATCATTGATTGTGATCCAGTCTTTGAGCGTGTTGATGGTCCCAATGCTGGTAAACGCTATGATGTTGACGGTAATGAAATTGTGAAGGGTGCAGAATAATGGTCACAATTGTAAAACATGAATGGCATCAAGTCGATGAGCAGTATCACATGGAACTTGGTGAAGATTTGCTGAGTGAAATTTATCCTGATTTGGATGACGATGAACTTGAGGTAAAACTCAATCAAATTGAATCTGGTGAAATTGATATCACTGAAGTAATTAATGATGCATATCACAATGATGTGGAACTTGAATGGGACCACCACTACAGTGATTGTTGGACTGCCCGCAAGGGTGGCTATGATGTTACCTATGAACTAGGGAATGATTGATGGGGTACGGTAAACACTCAAATAGTTTTCAAGGCGACTATAAGCGTGTGCTGACAGTTTGTTCGGCCAACATGCTACGGTCGCCTACAATGGCACACATATTATCGGCTGAACCATATAACTTCAATACACGGTCGGCTGGCACGGAATCTTATGCATTGATTCCTGTCACGGAAGATTTGTTGTTGTGGGCTGATGAGGTCGTTTGTGCTGATACCGAACATGCATTATGGGTACGTGGTAAAATGATGGAGTGGGTGATAGACAAACCAATTATTGATTTGGAAATTCCGGATCATTTTGAGTATCGTGATACCAAATTGATTAGACTTATCAAGGAGCGTTATGAACAACGAACTGCTGACTGACATTGCCAGACAAACTGGTGGTTCATTTTTTGTGGATGTCTTCAAAACACACCAGGAAAGATATGCTCTCCAGTTGTTGTCAGAAGTATATCAAGTGTTTCAAAAACAGCAATTTGACGGATATGCAATAGACTTCTGGGATGACATTGTACAGCATTTCCAACTTGACAACACTGAGGTTGAAAAGTTGTCAAAAAGAAATGGTTGACAGAGTATCGCAGTGCCGCTATAATTATACCTGTTGATGATAATTATATGGAGGTTGTGATGGCTTACGTATCTCAGGAATTGAAGTCTAAGTTGGCTCCGAAGATCAAGGCGATTTGCAAAAAGTATGGCGTCAAAGCCAGCCTTGCGGTTCGCAATCATTCTACGCTGGTGCTGAATGTAAAGGCTGGTAAAGTGGACTTTATCAATGATTTTGGTGATACTCCTGAAACACGTGCCGATGCTGAGAAGTTCGGTATTCAGGTGAATCCTTATCACTACAAAAGTCACTTCAATGGCGATTCGTATTTCTTTCTGTCAGAAGTTATTCCCGCAATGAATGCTGGTAATTGGGATGAGTCTGATGCACAAGTTGACTACTTTAATGTCGGTTGGTATGTTGATGTGAATATCGGTAAGTGGAATCAACCTTACGAATTGGAGGCGTAATATGGATCAGTTGGATAAAATGATTGCTTACGAAGCAGGTGAGTTGCATTTTGATGAAACAATTGAATTTTTTCAAGAGTTGATTGATTCAGGTCTGGTGTGGCATTTGCAAGGTTCGTATGGTCGTGCCGCACGTGCCTTAATTGATGAGGGTTGGTGCATACAATGATGAGTGAAGCAAGAATCGTATCGAATCGTATTCGTACACCTGACGGTACGATTCTTGAATCCATGCACCGCCACGATTATGTAACTTACCTTGATGCAAATGGTAAAGAATACATGGTTGATGGTGGATTAGATTATCTGCGCCGCAATGTACATGATGATGCACCATATGAGGAACTGTCGGTGTATGATGATGCACTACATGTGGAGATTCGTAATGTATTCAAATGGGGAACACGTGGTAAAGATGGTAAGCAACCGCTGAAATATGTGGTGCTAAAAGACTTGACAACGGAACACATTGAGGCTATACTGGATACACAGTCACATATTAGTGACTACATCCGAAAAATATTTTTAAATGAATTAAGTATTCGGGAATAAAATTTTATATATAGTATTATGAACAAACTAGCACACATTACGAAGGAATGCCCACAGTATCGCACATTTAGCGATAATGGTTCATGGGCGCCCGCATCGGAGGTTTGTGTATAGATTGTAGTTTAGTTCTAACTGTATACAAACCCCGAAGTCCAAAAGATTTCGGGGTTTTTTGTTTTTATCTGGGTGTATTGTCAGCCTGGTCAGACGGCTCGCCTTGGAAGTGAGAGGACGCAGGTTCAAATCCTGCCACCCAGACCAAGTTGCTAAAGTAATAATGTTGTAGAAAAACAACGGCAAAAAAGTAGTTGACAGAGTTTCGGATTTTCACTATAATAGATTCTGTTGAGTTGATTGAGAAAAAAAACAGAAGTGAGCGTTCTGTCTCTGAAAAGAGTTTAGCAAGGGTTTGATACGGTAATGCCTTCGGTATCATGTAACAGGCCTGTCCTTGTTAGTTCTTGAATTGTTCTTTAAAAAATTTGTGAGATGCACCCATCGTCTAGTGGTCAGGACATTGCCCTTTCACGGCAGTAACACCGGTTCGAATCCGGTTGGGTGTACCAGTTATATTATGGGTGTGTAACTCAGTTGGCTAGAGTATCAGACTTTTAATCTGAGAGTCGTGGGTTCGAATCCCACCGCACCTACCATATTGAAGCACATTGGTTCTAAGGGTTGTTCCGAGGATAATTCAACTCCAATGGAGTCCCAGTGTGTTTCAATATGGCATGTTAGCATAGTTGGCCTAATGCGCCGCCCTGTCACGGCGGAGACCACGGGTTCGAATCCCGTACATGTCGCCAGAATGATGCTCAGTAGATCAGCGGTAGATCAGCGGACTGTTAATCCGTGTGTCGTAGGTTCGATCCCTACCTGAGCAGCCATATTAGATTTGCAGTTTGTAAGCCATGGGCTTGATCATGCCTGAGTAACTATGTAAATAAACGGTAAAGCCGGCCGGACATTCCGTTGAGCATAGCAAATAGTGCAGACTGCAATTCTAATATTGTTGGGGATTAGTTAAATGGTATAACCACGGATTTTGATTCCGTTGTCGTAAGTTCGATTCTTACATCCCCTGCCAGTAATATGGGTAACGAGCAGCATTGGTGACTGCACCTGACTGTAAATCAGACGCTTCGGCATACTTGGTTCGACTCCGAGGTTACCCACCAAGTTTTACGGTCTTTAGTAAAATGGATATTACGGGTGGCTACGGACCACCAAGTGGGAGTTCGATTCTCTCAGGACCGGCCATATTGAAACATATTGCAAAGACCGCTGAGTCGTTCTGCATTGCTGGAGTCTTCTATGAAGAGGTGTCGCAAAGGCAGTATGTTTCAATATGGGGGATTGGTGCTAATTGGGAACACATGTGCTTTGCAAGCATGAGTAAGCAGTTCGAATCTGCTATCCTCCACCAAAGTTTTATTGCCGGTTTAGCTCAGTGGTAGAGCATCCGCCTTGTAAGCGGGAGGTCGTCAGTTCGAATCCGACAACCGGCACCAGACTATCGCAGAGTATGGAAGTGGTCATCCGCTTGGTCTCATAAGCCGAGAATCGCAGGTTCGAATCCTGCCTCTGCAACCATTACAGGTGAAACGTGAAAAAAGAAATTGATGTGAACGAAGTGGCCGCATTTCTTGATACATGTGGTCCTGATACAAAAGTGTATGTTGG
>Ga0315906_10001577_pt1 | contig 33618 bp, 24 predicted proteins | sample LakEriMetagenome_4_FD_203526 | JGI IMG/M metagenome (GOLD analysis project Ga0315906, IMG submission 203526) | Freshwater fungal communities from buoy surface, Lake Erie, Ohio, United States - Buoy 2 MA122 | ecosystem: Environmental > Aquatic > Freshwater > Lake > Lake biofilm | place: USA... | reverse complement strand
CCGAGCCGCGCCCGCAGCGCGATCCACGACTTCTCGAGCGCGGAAAGCCGCGCGCGGCGCTCGAGCGCCCCGCGCGGATCGCGGGCGATCTTCCGCAGGATCCCGCGGTAGATCGCGCTCATCGCCGCGAGCGTCGGCACCGCGTCGCGCGCGACGAGCGACTCGAGCGGCGCGCTCTCGGCGAAGATCCGCTCGGCGCGCGCGCACTGGATTTCCATGAAGCGCGCGCAGCGCGCCGCATCCTGCCAGCCGAGCAGCGAATCGACGGTCAGGCCGTTCGCGGCGAGCTCGTCCGCCGGCAGGTAGCAGCGCCCGCGCGCGCGATCCTCGCGGATGTCGCGCAGGATGTTCACGAGCTGGAAGGCGATCCCGCGCTTCGTCGAGAGCTCGCGCGCGAGCGCCGCGTCGGCGCCATCGCGCACGCCCCAGACGTCGAGGCAGATCCGCCCGACCGTCGCCGCCACGCGGTCGCAGTAGAGCTCGGTCTCCGCGAAGGTCGCGTAGACGCGCGGCTCGAGGTCCATGCGCTGCCCTTCGATTGCGCCGGCGATGTCCGCGGGATCGAGCGCGCGCTCGCCCGCGACCCACGCGATTCCCGTAAGAACCGCCTGCTCGCGCGCGTCGGCACCGGCCGCTTCGCCACCGTCGAGGACCGTGCGCGTCGCCGCTTCGAACCGCTCGATCGCCTTCCGCCCCTCCTCGGCCGAACGGCCGGGATCGTCGGCGAGATCGTCGAGCACGCGCATCCACGCGTAGACCGCGTACAGCGCGAGCCGCGGGCGCGTGGGCAGCAGTCGCAGCCCGTAGTGGAAGTTTCGCGCCTCGCGCCGCGTGATCTCGGCGCACGCACGGAGCGCCTCGACCCGATTCATGGCGACTCCGCCACGGCTGGCGCGGGGGCGACCGCCGCGCGCGGGAACGCCGCCGCGTCCGGGTCGGGCTCGGGATCGACGAGCCACATCGACGGTCCGGGCAGTTCCGGCAGCCGCAGGCCCGCGCGCGCGGCAAGCAGCGCCCGCGCGACGAGCGCGAGCCGCCTCGGCGCCGAAAGCCGCGGCCGCTCGAGCACGGTCTCGCAGTTCCAGCGCTCGATGTTGCGCAGGACGCTCCGCCCGCCCGCCGCGAAGAGCCACACCACCGGCCGCGATGCCGGCGACAGCGACCCGACGAGCGGCTCGCCCGCTTCGTAGAGCGACCACGTGCGCGCCACGAGCCGCCGCACGAGCCGGCGCGATTCCGCGAAGAAGGTCGCGTCGCACGAGTACCCCTGCGCGATCGTCCGGTCGAGGCGCGCCTCGAAGTCGGCGATGTCGTGCATGTCGGCGGGAACGTAGATGCGCCGGCGTTCGACCCAGTCGCGGCGGATGTCCTGCCAGTGGTTCGTCAGCTGCAGCGCGGTGCACACGGCGTCGCTCGCGGCAAGCTGCGCGGCGTCGCAGCGCTCGCCGAGCGTCGCGAGGACGAGCCGCCCCACCGGATTCGCGCTCAGGCGGCAGTAGTCGAGCACCTCGTCGAAGGTCGCGTAGCGGACCCGGGTCTGGTCGAGCTCGAACGCGGCGACGAGGTCGCGGAAGAGCCCGATCGCGAGCCCCCGCCGCGCGACCGTCTCGCGCAGCGCGACGAACACCGGGTGCCACGCCTCGCCGGCCTCGAGGGCGTCGATCTCGCTCCGCCACCATGCGAGGAGTTCGAGCGCCCGCTCGGGCGAGCCGGCCTCGTCGCCGAGGTCGTCGGCCCAGCGGCTGAAGGCGTAGATCGCGGCGAAATCGTCGCGGCGGTCTTCAGGCACCAGCGGACTCAGCACCGAGAAGTTCTCGCGATGGGCGAGGGTCAGCGCGCGGCAGTACGCACGCGCCTCATCGAGGCCGACCGCGGCGCCGCGGGCGGGCCCGAAGCGCGGCAGATCGTCGCGGATGATGCTGTGGCGGCCCATGTCGAGACGGAAAGGTACCGCGCCGGGGCGCGCGGCGGGGCGTATCATCTTCGCCCGATGAAGATCCTCCTCGCCAATCCCCGCGGCTTCTGCGCCGGCGTCTACATGGCGATCGACGTCGTCGACCAGCTGCTCGACATCTGCGGCGACGAGAAGGTCTTCGTCTACCACGAGATCGTCCACAACCGGCATGTCGTCCAGCGCTTCCGCGACCGCGGCGTGACCTTCGTCGAGTCGATCGCCGAGGTCCCCGAAGGCGCGATCGTCGTCTTCTCGGCGCACGGCGTCAGCCCCGCGGTCCGCGCCGAGGCCCGCGCCAAGAACCTGATCGCGATCGACGCGACCTGCCCGCTTGTGATGAAGGTCCACGCCGAGGCGATCCGGTTCGCCAAGCGCGGCTGGCAGATCCTCCTCGTCGGCCATCGCAACCACCAGGAGGTCGTCGGCACCCGCGGCGAGGCCCCCGACGCGATCCAGGTCGTCGAGTGCCCCGAGGACATCCCCCACCTCTCGATCGCCGATCCCGAGAAGCTGATCTACCTCACCCAGACCACGCTTTCGCTCGACGACGCCAACGTCATCATCCGCGCGCTGAAGGCGGCCTTCCCGAAGATCCACGAGCCGCCGTCGAGCGACATCTGCTACGCGACCACCAACCGCCAGACCGCGGTGCGCGCGATCGCGCCCGAGGCGGAGTTCGTGCTCGTCGTCGGCAGCAGGAACAGCTCGAACTCGGTCCGCCTCACCGAGATCGCGATGAACGACGGCACGCCCTCGCGCCTCGTCGACGACGCGAGCGAGCTCGACCCGGCGTGGTTCGAAGGCGTCGGCACGGTGCTCGTCACCTCGGGCGCGAGCGTCCCCGAGGACCTCGTCCACGGCGTGATCGAGGCGCTCATCAACCGCTTCGGCGGCGAGGTCGAGCAGCGCGACGTCTACGACGAGCGCGTCGAGTTCGGCCTTCCCGGCACGCTGCGCGAGCTGATGCGCGGGCGCGGCGTCGACCCCGACTCGCGCCGCATCCGGATCGACCGCGAGGCCGACACCACCGCATGGCTCGAGCGCAAGCACATTCCGAACCGCACCGTGCAGGTGACGCTTCGCGCGACCGAAGGCGGTGCTTGAAATGTCCGACGCCCCCGACTCCCCCGACGCCTTCCTCGAGCGCGATTCGCTGTTCGAGCACGACCTCGCCTCGCTGACCGCCGCCTGCGAAGCGCTCGCCCTTCCCCGCCGCACCGGCGGACAGATCCTGAAGTGGGTCTACGAAAAGGGCGTCGTCGACTTCGAGCGCATGAGCGACCTCTCGAAGGACGCCCGCGCGCGGCTTTCCGCCCGCTTCACCGGCCTGCAGGGCGAGGTGATCCGCCACCAGGTCGCGAGCGACGACACCCAGAAGCTCCTGATCGAATGGGGCGGCGCCGAGGCTCCTCCGCCCGACGCGGCGCTCCGGCTCTCGGGCGGCTCGAGCGAGAAGCAGACCGAGACGGTGCTGATCCCGACCGAAGACCGCCGCACCGCGTGCGTCTCGAGCCAGATCGGCTGCCCGGTCGGCTGCCGCTTCTGCGCCTCCGGCATCGGCGGCCTCGACGGCAACCTGACCGCCGGCCGCATCGTCGAGCAGGTCTGGCGCCTCGGCCGCCTCGAAGGCGTCGGCCGCGTCTCGAACGTCGTCTTCATGGGCATGGGCGAGCCGCTCGCGAACTTCGCGAACGTGACGCAGGCGATCCGTACGCTCAACGCCGAATGGGGCCTCGGAATCGGCGCGCGCCGGATCACGGTCTCGACCGTCGGCCTGCCGCCCGCGATCCGCAAGCTCTGCGCGTTCGAGATCCCGGTGACGCTCGCGCTCTCGCTGCACGCGCCGTTCGACGAACTGCGCCGCAAGATCATCCCGTGGGCCGAGTACTCGACGATCGAGGAACTGCTCGACGCCTGCCAGGAGTGGTTCGTGAAGACCGGGCGCGAGGTCACCCTCGAGTACATCCTTCTCGGCGGCGTGAACGACCGCCGCGAGCACGCCGAGGAGCTCGCGCGGCTCGCGCGCTCGATGCGCGCGAACGTGAACCTCATCCGCTACAACGAGGTCGAGGGCGTGCCGTTCGCGCGCCCGACCTCCGGCGACGTGCACGCGTTCCAGGAAGTGCTGCGCGCGAAGCATGTCAACGCCCACATCCGCGCGAGCCGCGGCCGCGACATCGCCGCCGCATGCGGGCAGCTCCGTCACGAGAACAAGCGTCCGGCCTGAGGCCTGCACGCCGCGCGGCTCAGAGCCCCTCGACGCCCGCGCGCAGCTCCGCGACCGTCATCGACCGCAGGCCGCCGTCCGAGGCGAGCATCGCGAAGCGCTCGATCGCGCCGGTCCAGCGCTCCGGTTCCGTCGCGAAGCCGGCCGCCGCGCGCTCGACGAGCGAGCTCGCGTACGCACGGACCTCCTGCGCGCGCGACTCGCCGCGCAGCGCCCACGGCACGACATGCCGCAGGAGGCGCACGACCTCCGCGGGCCAGTCGCTGGTGCGGAAGTCGAGGCGATGCCGCCGCGCGCCCGCAACGAGCTCGAACCGGCTCAGGAAGCGCCGCTCGAGCGTGTCGCCATGCGAGGCGCGCACGCCGAGGCGCTCGCGGATCCGGCGGCGCTGCTCGAGGCTCGTCGACATGGCGAGAACGTAGAGGATGTCGCGCACGAGCACCGCGTCCGCGAGCGGTTCGGCGGCCGCGATCGCGAGGCGCCCGCTCGGATCGGCGCGCAGGAGAAGCGACAGCTGCCGCTCGTAGAGGCGCATCATCCGCGTGCCGCCCCAGACGATCGCTCGGTGCAGCGCGGTCACGACGACGCGGGTGGCGCGGTCGGCGGCCTCGGACTCGCCGAAGCGCCCGAATGCGAGCATCATGCCCGACGCGCTCAGCGCGTAGCGCGAGGCGCGGCGGCGCCCGCCGAAGCGCTCGCGCACGAGTTCGAGCGTGAGTCGACGGACGAGCCGCTCGACCGGCTCGCGCTCTTCGGTGGTGCGGCGCACGAACGATCCGCCGGCGAGGCGGCGCCCGAAGCTGAACGCCTCGAAGCTGCGCCCGAACCCGGCCTGGTCGGCGCGGCGGACCGCGGCCTCGATCGCATCGATCGAGACCGGCACGAGCCCGCGCTGGAACGCGACGCCGAGCAGCGCCACGTCGAGCAGACGCTCGGAGAGCAGGTTGGTGCGGCAGAGCGCCGCGAAATCCTCGACCTGCGACAGCTCGCTCCGCGCGCAGCGAACGATCGCGTCCGGCAGCTCGGCGCAGAGCGCGAGGCTCGCGTCGTCGAACTGATCCTCGAGCGCGCCGCGATTCGCGACGACCGCAGTGCGTCCGGCGCTCGCAACCCGCAGCGTCGGGTCGGGCCCGAGCGCGCGAAGCGTCTCGATCGGGTCGGCGCCAAGCACGAGATCGGCCTCGCCGTAGGGCACCGTCGCGGTCCGCGGTGCGCGCTGCTCGCCCGCGCGCATGCGCACGAAGAGGAGCTGCGACCACGCGCGCCTTCCTCGCCCGCACGGTTCGTCGCTCGAGGCGATCTCGACGCGGAAGCCCATCGCGCGGCCGGCGTCGGCAAGAATCCGTCCGACCGCGCCCGGCGCACCGCCGCGCACGCCCGCGAGGTGCACGCGATAGGTGCCCTGCTCCGCGTGCAGCGGCTTCGGCGGCGCGAGCCCGACCACGCCGCGGGAAAACGCGGTGATCGGCGGCTTCGTGCGCACGACCTCGACCTGCTCGGAAAGCGCCATCGCGCGGAACTGGACGACGTCGGAACGCGATCCGAGCTCCTCGGACTCGAAACGGCCCTGGATCGGCGTCTCGCCCCGCTCCTCCGCTTCGTCGAGGAGCCCGCCGATCGCAGGCGGCCGGAGCTCGCAGGCGATCTCCGCGTTCCACACGAGTCGGAGCTGCGGCTGGTAGCCGAGCCGGTCGCGCTCGACGAAGGTCCGCTCGACGGCGTCGGCATCGAGTCGCGCGGGCGGACCGTCGGAAAGGACCACGATCACCACGCCCTCGCCGACGAAGGCCTCGAGGAGCATCTCGCGCATGCGCGCCTTGTCGCCAAGGTCCGCCCGAAGGACGCGCACGCGCGCCGCGAGGCCGGACGGAATGGCCGCGTCCGCGAGGCGGACGAGATCCGACTCGCCCGCACCGCCGACATCGAGCGCGACGACGACGCGGCGGCGACCTTCGCGCGCCGCCTGCCGGACGATCTCCGGCCCCTCTTCGAGGAAGCGACGGCGTCCGTAGAGCTCGACGACGACCGCGTCGCCCGCGTCGCTGCGCGGCGGCAGCGCGCCGATCGCGAGGCGCACGGGCTGCAGTCCGGATTCGGCGTCGGCGCGCGATCGCAGTTCCTGATCGAGCTCGATCACCGTCTGACGCACCATCGCGAGCGCGGCCTGCTCGCCGAGACCGGCGCCACGCGGCGGGATCGCGATCGCCTCGAGCTCGGGCTGCGGCTCGGCGAGCCGCTCGGCGACCGCGAGCGACGGACGCACCGCGTGCAGCAGATGCAGCACGCGCCGCACGAGCACCGACGGCCGCAGCGCATCGTCGGCAAGGAGCACCGGCACCTCGCCTTCGGGCGTCGGCGGAAGCTCCCGGTGCGCGATCGCGGGCACGCGCTGGCCGCGCCTCCGCAGCTGCTCGGCGGCATCACGGACGATGCCCGCGACCGAACCCGGCCGCGGCTCGAGCAGCACGACCTGCTGCACCCGATCGAGGAAGCGCTGGAGCGTCGATTCGTCGATCGGATGGACGAGGCCGAGATGCAGCACCGGCACGCGGCCGGCGAGGCCGAGTTCCTCGAGGACATGGACGAGCGCGCGGTTCGCGGCGCCGACCGTGATGAAGCCGACGACCTCGCGCTCGCCGGGACTCGGCAGGCTCGTGGCGACGTTGAGTTCGAGCCGGCGCGCGACGCGCATCAGGTCGCCGCCCTCGAGCGCACGCGTGCCCGAGCGCACCCGCCGCTGGAGGATGAGTTCGTCCACCGACTGCACGACCCGGTTCGGCCGCGCGAGGATCGTCTCCATCGCGGCGAGCATCGAGCGGTGCACCACGATCGCCACCGGCGCCACGCCCGCGCGCGAGAGCCGCAGCCCGTGCTCGATCGAGTCGCGGACCTCGGCGAGATCCTGCGGCTCGAGCACGGGAAGCCCGATCGCCGCCGCGACCCGGCGCGGGCAGAGAACGCCCTCGCCCTCCGGGTCGTCCTCGAGGACGAGCACGAGCCCCTGCTCGGGATCGCGGAAGCTCGCGCGGGCGTCGCGCAGCGCCGCGAAGGCGCCGACGAGGTCGATGCCGGGAACGAGCGCTACGGCGCTGCGGCCGCTGCGGACTGCGGCGAGCGCGAGATCGACGCAGCGCGCGCCGTTGCCGCCCGGCACCACCTCGCACTGGTGGCGCGCGAGCAGCTTCTGCGTCGCCTCGCCCGACGCCGCCCGCAGGCAGCCGCCGAAACGGCTCGCGCTCGGAACGGCGACGAACCCGACCGCGACCTGCGACTCGAGCGCGCCCTTCAGGATGGCTTCGCCGGCATCGATGAGCACCGGGCCATCCGCGACTGCCAGCGGCGTGACGGAGGCGGTGTTCGTCGAAAGCACCGCGCGATTGTAAAGCCGCGGCCCACCGCGCGAGGCCCCGCATGCCGTAGGATCGCGCCGTGCGCTACCGGCTTCTCGTCACCGACCTCGACGGCACGCTGCTCGACCGCGCGGGCCGCGTCAGCCAGCGCAACCTCGATGCCATCCGCCGCCTGCAGGATTCGGGCGTCGAGGTGATCCCGGCGACGGGCCGTTCGCTGCCCGAGTGCGCGTCGGTGCTCGACTTCATCAACCACGAGGGCCACGCGATCACCGCGGGCGGCGCGCTCGTCCACGACGCGCGCGACGGCTCGGTCGTGATCCGCCGCAACCTCCCCGCCGAGGTCGTCCGCGGCATCGCCCGCATCCTCGCCGAGCACGGCCACCTCGCCCACCTCCTGCAGGACCACACCGCCGCGGGCATCGACTACGTCATGGTCGGCGACCAGCCGCTCGACGCGGCGAGCGAATGGTGGTTCGCCACGCTTCCGGTCCGCTACCGCCGCATCCCGAGCATCGACCACCACCACGCCGACGAGCACACGGTGCGAATCGGCACCGTCGCCCTCGGCGAGGTGCTGACGCCGCTCGTCCACGCGGTCGAACGCGAGTTCGGCCACGCCGTGGTCGCGCAGCACTGGTCGGCGCTCACCGCCGAAGCCGCGATCGGGAGCCCGACGCACCTCCTCGAGACCTTCCGCCGCGACGTCAACAAGTGGACCGCGATCGAGGCCGTCTGCGCCGAGTACGGGATCGACCCCGCGGAGACCGCCGCCGTCGGCGACGGCCTGAACGACCTCGAGATGATCCGCCACGCCGGACTCGGGATCGCCATGGAGAACGCCGACCCCCGCATCGCCGCCGTCTCCCGCGCCCGGGCCGGCCACCACGACCGCGACGGCTTCGCGGCGGCCGCAGAACTCGTCCTCGCGGCGAACCGGGCCGGATAGCGCGGTCTCCCCGCTCGGCCGCCCGACTTCTCGGGCCGAGACACCCCCTCCCGGACCTTCGCGCCGCACCCCTCGATTCGCCTTTGGCGAACGGCGCCGCGAGCCGATAGAGTCTCTCCCCATGCAAGCCAACGGCACCGATCCGAAGTCGAGCGACCGCCGCCGCCTCTCCCAGATCCAGACCCAGGACCTGACCGAGAGCCGGGTGAACGAGGACTTCGTCTACTGGCTGAAGAACCGCGGCCCGAACGTGCTGCTCGTCGCCCTGCTCGGCGCCTGCGCCGTCCTCGGCTTCCAGTACTGGCAGCGGAAGAACGCCGAGAAGTCGTCCGCCGCGTGGGCCGACCTCGCCGTCGCCACCCTTCCCGAGGCCTACGAAGAGCTCGCGAAGAAGCACGCCGACGTCACCCAGGCCTCCATGCTCGCGTGGATCCGCGCCGGCGACCTTCGCCTCGGCCAGCTCCAGTCCGGCGTGCAGACGCCCGCGCAGGGCGAGACTCCCGCCGTGCCGCTCGACGACAGCGGCCGCAAGATCGCGCAGGACGCGGCCGACGAGGACTTCGTCAACGCCGCCAACGCCGCCATCAAGCTCGCCGGCGGCGACCGCGCCTCCGCGGCGCTCGTCGTCATCCCGAGCCTCTTCGGCCGCGCCGCGGTCGCCGAGAGCCGCGGCGACTTCGATGGCGCGAAGAAGTTCCTCGAGGAAGCCTCCGCCCTCGCCGGCGAGCGCTGGCCGCAGTTCGCGAACCTCGCCAAGACCCGCGTCGACGGCCTCGTCGCCCTCGCGAGTCCGATGCCGATGCCGAAGGCGGCCGAGCTTCCGCTCAAGACCCCCGAGGTCCCGCCCGCGCCCGCCGGCGGCGGCATCGACGAGCTCTCGACGCTCGATCTGACGCCGACCCCGGCGCCGTCCGAGCCCGCTCCCGTCGATCCGCTCGCGCCGGTTCCGGCGCCTGCCCCCGGCAACGGCGGCTGACGGTGGCCGACGAGGGTCCTCGACCCGCTGAAGACGATTCGACCGCCCGCGCGGAGCGCACCGCCGCCCTGCTCGGCGCAGGTGGCGCCGTCGATCGCGACGCGCTCTTCGCGATCTACGAGGAAAACGCGGCGAAGGACGACGAGTCGCCCGTCACGGTCGAGTTCGAGCTCCTGAAGGACCTCGACAAGCGCCTCGACCGCTACCTCGTCGACCGGGTGCCGTTCCTCTCCCGCACGCAGATCCAGCGCCTGATCGATGAAGAGGCGGTCACCGTCAACGGCCGCGTCCCCAAGAGCTCGACGAAGCTCCGCAAGGGCGACCGCATCGTCGCGACCCTCCCGCCGCCGCCCTCGGGCGCGATCGAGCCGCAGGACATCCCGCTCGATGTCCTCTACGAGGATGACGCGATCATCGTCGTGAACAAGCCGGCCGGGCTCATCGTCCACCCCGCGCGCAGCCACAAGTCGGGCACGCTCGTGAACGCGCTCGCCTGGCGCTTCAAGCATGTCTCGGGCGGCGAGCTCTCGAAGGTCGGCGAGGAGTTCGCGCGCCCGGGCGTCGTGCACCGGCTCGACAAGTTCACCTCGGGCGCGATCGTCAGCGCGAAGAACGACACCGCGCACTGGCGCCTCGGCAAGCAGTTCGAGATGCGCCGCACCGACAAGCGCTACCTCGCGCTCGTGCACGGCAGCCCGGAGAAGGACGTCGAGACGATCGACCTGCCGCTCGGCAAGCATCCGTCGATCAAGGAGAAGTACGCCGTCCGCTTCGACGAGTCGGGCAAGCCCTCGCTCACGATCTCGCGCGTGCGCGAGCGCTACCTCGGGCCGAACGGCACGCGCTTCGCGCTCGTCGAACTCGAGCTCAAGACGGGCCGCACGCACCAGATCCGCGTGCACCTCTCGTACCTCGGCCACCCGATCGTCGGCGACGACATGTACGGCGGGAAGCACGCGACCGAGCGCGACCTCGGCGGCGCGTCCGACGCGATGCTGCTCGCCCGCCAGGCGCTGCACGCGACGACGCTCGGCTTCCGGCATCCGATGACCGAGCAGCCGATGTCGTTCACCGCGCCGATCGCCGCCGACCTCGCGCGCGCGGTGGCGCTCCTGCGGGCGTCGACGCGCGCCGCCGGGGCCGAGCCTCTGGTCGCACCGCCCGGCGCCACCATCGACCTCGCGGCCGCAGGGCTCTGAGAGCACGCGCCGCCCCTCGCTCAGTCGTCGCCGACATCGTCCTGCACGAGCGCGTAGAAGCCGCCCCCCTCGCGACGCAGCCGGCCCGCCGCCACCAGCGCCTCCCAGACGGCGAGGGGATACTCCCGCGGCGGGATGATCGCGTCGATCTCGTGACGCTTGCCCGTCGACATCGGACCCACGCCGAGGCGACTCTCGGCGTCGAGCCGGGCGAGACGAAGCCGCTTTCGAAAGGCACGCATCGCGCTCCGCTGAACCTCGATGTCGACCGTGGGAGCCTCGGTCCGCGCGACGGGCGCCACCTCGACCGCTTCGCCAGACAGCCATCGGACCAGCACGTCGAGGGTCGCGATGTCGCGGCCACCGACGATCGGGAGAAGCGCCTTCGCATCGACCTTCGCCTTGAGCAGCGCCTTGTGCACAGCCCCCCAGAGCGGTCCGGACGCCGACGGGGCCGCCGCTCGAAGGTCCTGAACCCGGCCGCGCAGTTCCTCAAGCGTGGATGCGGCGATCGCGCCCGGGCGCCGGCCGAAACGAGGGTGGAGTTCGTCCATGTCTGGAGACTACCTCCGGGAATCCGTGAGGGAAGCGCGGTCTTCCGCCGCGCATCCCGGAGGAATGCATGGCGCAGCGTCCCCGCTGCCGGCCCGGCCGCGCGCGATCAGCGCTCGTCCCGCATCGCGAACGACAGGACGAGCGGCACCAGCACGATCGTGAAGATCGTCGACACCAGCAGGCCGCCCGCGACCACCGCGCCGAGCCCGCGGTAGAGCTCGCTGCCCGCGCCGGGCGCGACGATCAGCGGAAGCAGTCCGGCGACGCTCGTGAGGCTCGACATCAGGATCGGACGGATGCGCGTGCGGACGCTCTCCGCGATCGCCGCGCGCGCCGGGAGCCGCGTGCCGGGCCCGACGGCCACGGCGCCGGAAAGGCCCCGGAACGCAGCGTCGCTCGGCGTCTCGTCGCCTTCGCCGCGCATGAAGTTGCGCGCCTGATGCGCGATCAGGATCGCGTTGTTCACCACGACGCCGATCAGGATCACGAAGCCGAGCATCGTGAGAACATCGAGCGTCTGCATCGGCATCAGCGGCTGGCCCGTGCTCCAGATCAACACCGCCATCAGCGCCGCGAACCCGCCCACGCAGGCGAGCGGCACGCTGAAGAGGATCACGAGCGGCAGCGTGAAGCTCTGGAAGAGCACCACCATCACGAGGTAGCAGACGAGGAGTGCCAGGAACATCGAGCTCCCGAGCAGGCCGACGAAGCTTCCGTCGCCGAAGAGCGTCCGCTGGATCTCGCCGAGCTTGCTCGCGCTGCCGGCGATGCCGGTGCCGACCGACTCCGGGATCGCGCCGCTGGCACGGCCGCTCGCGATCGACTCCTCGATCGAGGCGATCGCCGCATCGAGCGCCATCGTCGGCGGCGCGGTCACCTGCAGGCTCACGGCGCGCTGGCGGTCGACGTGGTTGATCTGGGTGGGCGCGGTGCCGCGCTCGATCGCGGCGAGCGACGAGAGCTGCATCGTGCGTCCGACGGGCGTCGCGACGGGGATGTCGGCGAGCGTGCCGAGGTCGCGCGACGCGACCTCCGCCGCGGCCGTCGCAGCCTGCACCTCGACGACCTTCATGTCGATCGACTCGCCGCCAAGCCGGTACTCGCCCACGATCGCGCCGTCGCCGGCCGCGAGGACCGCGGTCGCGAGCTGCGCCGGCGAAAGCCCCGCCTCTGCGAGCGCACGGTGGTCGGGCGAGAGCCGGACCTCGGGGCCCGGAAGGTTGAAGCTCGGCGGATCGGGCTGCACCGCGCCGGGTCCAAAGGTCGACATGAACTGCCCGAACATCGCGCCCGCCGCGCCGGTGACCGCCTCGAGGTCGTCGCCGACGAAATCGACGCGCACCGCGCTGCCCGATGAACCGCTCGTCCGGAAGAGCGGCACTTGGAACGCGAACGCGAGCGTGCCCGGCAGGACCTCGGAACGGGTCGCGTGGTTCAGGAGGTACTCGTTCGCCCCTGCGCGCGCGCCGTCGGCAGAGACGCCGCCATGGAACATCGCTCCGGGGAAGCTGACGACGAAGTAGTTCTCGACCGCCGACGGCTGGATCGACGGGCCGACCTTCCACTGCATCCACGGCGAGACAGGCACTTCTGGAAGCGCCCGCTCCGCGGCCTCGCGCTCCGGCGAGCCCGCGGGAAGCCGACCGGCCTCCCAGTAGGGACGCACCGTCGCCTCGACGCGCTCGGCGATGCGGGTCTGCTGGTCGAGACTCGTGCCCGGAGGCGGCAGGATCAGTCCGAAGACGAGGTTTCGGTTGCCGCGCGGCAGGTAGTCGCGCGGCGGCACGAGGGCGATCGAACCGCCGATGGAGAGCCCGGTAAGGACCAGCGCGATGAGGGCCGCGAGCGCCCGATGCCCGGAGATCCGGTAGAGCATGCGCGCCGTCCCAGTCGAGAGGCGCCCGATGACCCCGCGGTCGACGAGCGACGCGGCGCCGCCCGACAGCGGCCGCAGCAGTCGCGCCGCCGCGGCGGGAACCACCGTGATCGCCACGAGCATCGAGAGGAACACGCTCACGCTCAGCGCGATCGCGATGTCGCGGAAGAGCTGGCCGACCTCGTCCTGGATGAGGAGGATCGGGATGAACACGACCACGGTCGTCAGCGTCGAGCCGAGGACGGCTCCCCAGACCTCGCTGGTCGCGTCGATCGCGGCCTGCGCCGGCGTCTTGCCGCGCTCCATGTGCCGCCAGATGTTCTCGAGGACCACGATCGCGTTGTCGACGAGCATGCCCACCGCGAACGCGAGTCCGGCGAGGCTGATGACGTTCACCGTCCGCCCGAGCGCGAGCAGCACGACGACCGTACCGACGATCGAGATGGGAATCGCGACCGCGATGATCGCGATCGCGCGCCACGAGCGCAGGAAGACGAGGAGCGTGAGCGTCGCGAGCAGGCCGCCCTGCCAGATGTTGTCGCGGACGAGCGCGAGCGCATCGTCGATGTAGGTGGTCTGGTCGTAGACGAGCCTCAGCGTGAGCGGCGCGCCGAGCCCTCGCCGCGACTTCTCTGCGGCGAGCATGCCGGCGGAGCCGTTCATCTCGTCGATCGCCGCGCGCACGCCGCGCATCACCTCGACGATGTTCGAGCCGACCTCCTGCTGCACGTTGATGGCGACCACCGGCTCGCCGGAACTGCGCACGAAGCCCGAGGGCTTCTTGAAGGTGACGACCGCCTCGGCGACATCCCCGACGAGGATCGGGCGTCCGCCGCGGGTCGCGACCACCACCGCCTCGACGGCCTCGACGCTCTCGAACTGCCCGATGGCGCGCACCGAGACCTCGCTCTTCGACTCGCGCACGCTGCCGGCGCTCGCGTTGCGGTTCGCGGCGAGGAGCGCGGCCACGAGATCGTCGACGGTCAGCCCGCGCTGGGCGAGGCGCTCGGCGTCGAAGCGGACCTGCAGCTCGCGCTCGCGGCCGCCGAGGACATTCACCTCGCTGACGCCGGCGACACGCTCGAGGCGCGGCTTGACGCGATCCTGGGCGAAGTCCTGCATCTCGCGGATGTCGAAGCCCTCGGAACCGGGGCCCATCCCGCCGCCGAGCACGATCCACGCGATGTAGTCCTTGTTCTCAGGATCGCTCGCCTCGACGACCGGCTGGTCGACGTTCGGCGGATACGACTGCACCTGCCGCAGCTTGTCGCTGACCTCGCGGATCGCGGCGTCGGGATCGGTCCCGACCGCGAACTCGAGCCGCACGCGCCCGGAGTTCTGGCTCGAGACGCTCGTCATCTGCCGGATCCCGGCGACACCCTGCAGCTTCTCCTCCTGCTTCTCGACGATCGAGCGCTCGACCTCGGCCGGGCTCGCGCCCTCCCAGAAGGTCGTCACGCTCACGATCGTGCTCGACACGGTCGGCGTGAGCTGGATCGGCAGCGAGCGCAGCGAGAGCACGCCCGCAAGCGTCACGAGGATGACGCACACGAGCACCGTGACCGGCTGGCGGACGCTTCCGGAGACGAGCTTCACTTGGCCTTCTCCTCGGCGATCGGAGCGACCGCGCCCATCGGCATCAGGCGCTCGTTGCCCTCGACGACGACGAGCGAGCCGGCCGCGAGGGCGGCTCCGTCGAGCGCCACGAGATCGCCCACCGGGAAGGCGACGCGCACCGGAACCGGCACGGCGACGCCGTCGCGCACGAGGTAGAGCGACGCGTTCGAGCCCTGGTAGACGAGCGCATCCTTCGGGACGAGCGTCCACTTCTGCGGCGGCCCCTGCGGAACGAAGGCGTGCAGCGCGAGTCCGGCGGCGAGCCGGCCATCGGCGTTGTCGATGTCGGCGACGACATGGAAGGTGCGCGCGCGCTCGTCGATCTCAGGCACGATCCGGATGGACGCGGTGTGGACCACGCCGCCGAGCGAGGTGCGGATGTCGATGGCGGCAAGCTTCGACTCGCGCGCGGCGTCGCGGACGAGTCCGAGCGCCGGCTCGTAGAGCTCCTGCGGAATGTCGAACCAGCCCTCGAGGTGCGCGTTGTCGACGAGATCGACGACCGCCCCGCCCTCGGCGAGCCATGCGCCCGCTTCGGTGTGGCGACGGGTCACGACGCCTGCGAAAGGCGCACGGACCTCGAGATCGGCGCGGCGCTTCGCGAGCAGCGCCCCCTGCTCCTCGATCACGCCGACCGCAGCCCGCGCCTGCACGACCTGCGCGCGGGCGATGGTCATCTCGCTTTCGGCGTCCGCGAGTTCGCGCGGGTTGGTGCCGCCCTGCGCGGCGGCCCGGTTGAGCAACTCGAGGTCGCGCTCCTCGCGCGCGTACTGCGCCTCGCGCTCGCCGACCGTGGCACGCGCCGCGGCAAGGCTCGCCTCGTTGGCGCCGATCGCGAGCCGCAGGCGGGCGTCGTCGAGGCGGGCCACGACGGCGCCGGCGGCGACAGGCTGCCCCTCGCGGACGAAGACCTCCCGCACGATTCCGCCCTCTTCCGCCGCGACCGTCGTGCGCCGGGCGGCGCGAAGCTCGCCGAAGACCTTCTTGCGCGGCGCGAGCGAGTCCTCGCGGACCGCCGCGACCCGCACCGGCGACGGCGGCGGACCCTTCGGACCTTCATCCTGGGCTCCCGCGGAGGCGAGGATCGCGGACGAGGCGAGGCTGGCGAGGACGAACGAAGCGAGTTTCCGGCTGGCGCGGGACATGGGCGCGCATGGTAGACGCGGGCGCACAACCCCACCGTGCGTCGAGTACGATCTTCCCCCTTCGCACCGCGAGGCACCCACCCCATGGAAGCAGGCATCGTCGGACTCCCCAACGTCGGCAAGAGCACCCTCTTCAACGCCCTCACTGCGGCAGGAATCGAGGCTGCGAACTACCCGTTCTGCACCATCGAGCCGAATGTCGGCGTCGTGAACGTGCCCGACGACCGCCTCGGGCGGATCCAGAAGCACATCAAGACGCAGAAGGTGATTCCCGCCGCGGTCCGGCTCGTCGACATCGCCGGAATCGTCAAGGGCGCCTCGACCGGCGAAGGACTCGGCAACAAGTTCCTCAGCCACATCCGCGAGGTCGACGCGATCCTGCATGTCGTCCGCTGCTTCGAGGATCCCGACATCACCCATGTCGATGGCACCGTCGACCCACTGCGCGACATCGGCACCATCGAGACGGAGCTGCTGCTCGCCGACCTGCAGGTGATCGAGAGTTCGCTCGACAAGTCGCGCCGCAACGCGAAGTCGGGCGACAAGGAGGCGGTGCTCCGCCTCGGCGTGCTCGAGCGCTGCTTCGAGTGCCTCAACGCAGGCAAGCCGATCCGTTCGCTGCGATTCGAGGGCGACGAGGCGAAGATCCTCAAGACCCTCGGCATGATCACGGGGAAGCCGACGCTGTATGTCGCGAACGTCGACGAGGCCCAGATCGCGAAGGAAGGCCCGTTCGTCGCCAAGGTCCGCGCCCATGCGCAGGAGACGGGCGGAAACGTGGTCGTCGTCTGCGCCAAGATCGAGTCGGAACTCGCCGAACTGCCCGAGGCCGATCGACGCGAACTGCTCGAGTCGATGGGGATGAAGGAGCCGGCGCTCAACGCCGTGATCCGCGCCGCCTACGACCTGCTCGGCCTGCAGAGCTACTTCACCGCGGGCGAGAAGGAGATCCGCGCCTGGACGATCCACAAGGGCTTCACCGCCCCGCAGGCTGCCGGCGTGATCCACACCGACTTCGAACGCGGCTTCATCCGCGCCGAGATCTTCACCCTTCCCGACCTCGAGCAGTTCGGCAGCGAGAAGGCGATCCGCGAGGCCGGCAAGCTCCGCGCCGAAGGCAAGGGCTACGTGATGCAGGACGGCGACATCACGCACTTCCTGTTCAATGTCTAAGCGGTCGCGGCTGCGGCCGCTCCCTCTGGTGCTACCACGTCGATGTCTGCGCTGGCGCGGCTTCGCCGCGCGTGCGCGCGTTTGCTCGCTTTGGGGAAGGCCGCGCGAATGAATCGCGACGGCCTTCTGGTTGGACTCACGGTGGGCGCTCGCGACTCCTGCGGAGCTCGCTCGCTCCAGCGCCAGGTCGCGGCTGCGGCCGCTTGACTGAGCGCTCGCCGCTGCGGCGGCTCGCTCTGGTGCTACCGAGGCGTGTCGAGCTGGCGCGGCTTCGCCGCGCGTGCGCGAGTTTGCTCGCTTTGGGGAAGGCCGCGCGAATGAATCGCGACGGCCTTCTGGTTGGGTTTTCCGTGGGCGCTCGCGACTGGATGCTTGAGCGCTCGCAAGTCGCGCGCTGGCGCGGCTTCGCCGCGCGTGCGCGCGTTTGCTCGCTTTGGGGAAGGCCGCGCGAATGAATCGCGACGGCCTTCTGGTTGGGTTTTCCGTGGGCGCTCGCGACTGGATGTTTGAGCGCTCGCAAGTCGCGCGCTGGCGCGGCTTCGCCGCGCGGGCGCGCGTTTGCTCGCTTTGGGGAAGGCCGCGCGAGTGAATCGCGACGGCCTTCTGGTTGGGTTTTCCGTGGGCGCTCGCGACTCCTGCGGAGCTCGCTCGCTCCAGCAATGAGCGCTCGCAAGTCGCGCGCTGGCGCGTGTTTGAGCGCTCGCCGCTGTGGCGGCTCGCTTTGGGGAAGGCCGCGCGAATGAATCGCGACGGCCTTCTGGTTGGGTTTTCCGTGGGCGCTCGCGACTGGATGCTTGAGCGCTCGCAAGTCGCGCGCTGGCGCGTGTTTGAGCGCTCGCCGCTGCGGCGGCTCGCTCTGGTGCTGCCACGGCGATGGGGAAGGCCGCGCGAATGAATCGCGACGGCCTTCTGGGTGAACTCGCAGCGGGCGCTCAAGGCGCGATCGAACAAACAGCCCCGCGCGCCGTTTGGCACGCAGGGCTGATGAGGTTCGGAGGTTCCACAACTCAGCCGTTCAACGGCCGCGGCGCAGGCCCGCGAGGCCGGCGATGGCGAGCAGCGCCACAGCACCCGGTGCGGGAACGAACGAGAACGAGAGGTCGTCGATCGTGGGATAGAGATTCGGGGTGGAAACCACGGCCTGGGCCGCGATCGACACGCTCGTGATCCAGCCGGTGTCGGTGTAGAAGCCGATGAATCCGGCGGCGTTGGTGACGAGCTGCGAATACTCGGTTCCGTCGTTCAGACGGATCCGCATGATGCTCGTCACGAAGTTGAACTCGTTGTCGGTCGCGAAGATGTTCCCGCCGACGCCGCGCATGAAGCCGGGGGCGAAGTTGAACACCATCGACTGGTTGCCCGAGGTCGGCGAGTTGGTCGAGAAGAGGCCGGCCGACGCGAACAGTCCGCCCGGCGCCTGCACGAACCAGTTCACGTCGCCGGAGTTGCCCCACAGCGGCGCTTCGTAGTAGCCCTCGTAGCTGTCGAAGGTCTCCGTGGTCAGCGTTTCGCCGTTGGCGATCGCCGCCGAGTCCCACGCGGTTTCCGAAGTGAAGATCTGCACCGCGGCGGACGCCGGCGCAACGACACCCAGCGTCGAGACGAGGGCGCCAAGAACACAGAAACGAAGAGTTGCCATCACGACCTCCCAAGTCGGTCGACGCGCCTCACGGCGTCATCGACGCTCCTCCTGACCCGTGGAAGCCGCACCCACACCCCGGTCCCGCGCTGGAGCCGTAGCGCCAATCGCAAGGACGATCTCGCCAGCCCCAAGTGGGCTGACGGACGACAGCCATCGCCCTCGGACGATGCCGCCACGAACCGGGGAGTGTGGATGATCAAGGTGCCGAGCGGCACCAGGCCCAATTCAACCTCCACTCCGGGCCTCAGGATGGCATGTAGCCGTGTGCGTTCAAGCGACTCGATGCTCGATTTTTCCAAATTCACGCCGACGGCGAGATGTTGGAAGACAGCACGGAATCGGACTCGCGACGCAACCCTTGCGAGCAGCGCACTTTGTGCGGATCGGCGAAGGCGGAGAAGGAAAACCGGAGCCGCTCCTCAGCGGCTCCGGTTCGGAAGTCTTTCTTTGATTCGCACCGAAATCAGCGGCGACGGCGACCGGCGAGGCCGGCGAGGCCGAGGAGCGCGATCGCACCCGGCGCCGGAACGACGCCCCACGACAGGTTGTCGACGGTCGGGTACACGCTCTGCTCGCCACCTGGGACCGGAATCGCGGTGATCGTGATGCTCGAGATCAGCGCGCTCGTCGAATAGAACCCGACGAAGTCGGCGGCGCTGTCGATCGATCCGAAGTACGAGGTCCCGTCGTCCAGGCTGACCTGGATGATGCTGGTGACGAAGTTGAAGTTGATGTCGGTCGAGAAGAAGTTCCCACCGACCGCGCGCACCTGCGTAGACGAGAAATCGAAGCTCAGCGGCGCGATGTTGTTGGTCGAGAAGAGGCCGGCGGCCGCGTAGAGCCCGCCCGACGCAGAGGCGGTCCAGTTGACGGTGCCGGCGGCGCCGGTCGTGGATCCCGCGAATCCGCTCGCGTAGAAGCCGCTGTAGCCGCTGAAATCCTCGGTCACGACGCCGAAGCCGCCGGCGGTCGTGTAGCTCGACCAGAGGGACTCTGCCGCAAACACGATGACTGCGGACGAAGCCAGCTGCGTCGAGGCAGCGGCGAGGACGGTCGAGGCGAGCGCGAGGCGAAGGTTCATCGAATTCTCCGGAAGTTTGGCCAAAGGCCACAAGCATCGGACTTCAGAGTCCGCTGCCCCCATCTGCCTTCCTCAAGCGTCGACTGGCAACATGCCATGAAACGCAAAGAGAAGGCCGCGGTCTGAACCGCGCCCTTCTCCACGCTCCGGGAGAAGTCTGTCTTAGAAGACTGCAGCTGCAAGCCGGGGGAGGGGCTTTTTTGCAAAAGATTCCGGACCGTTCGCTGACCAAAGCTGCCGAGTGCCGCATCCATCTGTCCTGAAGGGGCTTACCGACTCCCCGCCAGAATCTCCCGCGCGCGAACGGGCGCAAAAAAAACGCCTGCCGCACCGGAAATCCGGAGCGGCAGGCGATGGAATCGGCTCGATGCAGGCTTTAGCGGCGGCGGCGACCGGCAAGCCCGGCCAGCCCAAGGAGCGCGATCGCGCCCGGCGCCGGCACGACACCCCACGACAGGTTGTCGACCGTCGGATACACGCTCTGCGTGCCACCCGGCGTGGGGATCGCGGTGATGGTGATGCTCGAGATCAAGGCGTCCGTCGAGTAGAAGCCGACGAAGTCGGCCGCGTTGTCGATCTGCCCGAAGTACGACGTGCCGTCGTTCAGGCTCACCTGGATGATGCTGGTCACGAAGTTGAAGTTGATGTCGGTCGAGAAGAAGTTCCCGCCGACCGCGCGCACCTGCGTCGACGAGAAGTCGAAGCTGAGCGGCGCGATGTTGTTGGTGGAGAAGAGGCCGGCCGCCGCGTAGAGGCCACCCGACGCGGACGCGGTCCAGTTCACGGTGCCCGCCCCGCCGCTGCTGGTCCCCGCGAGGCCGCTCGCGTAGAAGCCGTTGTAGCCGCTGAAATCCTCGGTCACGATGCCGAAGCCGCCGGACTGGGTGTAGTTGTTCCACAGCGACTCGGTCGAGAAGACGATCACCGCGCCCGAGGCGAACTGGGACGAGATCGCCGCGATGGCGGCCGCTGCAAGACTGATGCGAAGGTTCATCGAGGAGCTCTCCGGAATTCGTCGCGCGCGTCCGACCCGGCCAAACGCGCGCGCACATCGGCGCAGCCGATGTCTGCCATTGCTGCCATGCCCCGCCGACTTCGATCCGGCCCGTTGCCGAAAGGAACCGCGCAGGCCGCGGCTTGCACCGCGCCCTGTTCCCGCTCCGCGATGACTGTGCATCCGCATCCGACCCGTGCAAGGCTTATCAGGCAATTCCGAGAATATAGCAATTGGCATCGAATTCTGAGGATTCTCACTCTTCGCAAGTCACCACGCGACCGGGGCTTGGATCGCATCGGCAAGTCTCGCGCCGTACGCATCGAGTGAAATCTCCTCGCCGCCGAACTGCGCCATGTGCTCGTTGCGCTCCTGACTGTCGAGGAGAAGAAACCCGCGGGCGGCGAGCAGCCGGTCGAGTTCGAGCAGACAGAGCTTCGAGGCGTTCGATCCCCCGAGATCGAGCCGGCTGAACATGCTCTCCCCGAAGAACGCTCCGCCGAGCGTCACTCCGTACAGCCCCCCGACCAGCACGCCTCCGCTCCACGCCTCGACCGAGTGCGCGAACCCGGCGCGGTGCATCTCCTCGTACACATCGATCATCCGCGGGGTGATCCACGCGAGGTTCTCGTCGCCGCGATCGACCGCGCACTGCTCCATGACCCGCCGGAACGCGGTGTCGACGCGGATCTCGAACGGACGCTGCCGCGCGAGCCGGGCGAGCGACTTCGGCACATGGAGTCCGCCGATCGGCAGCACGAAGCGCGGATCGCTCGTGATCCAGTGGATCGACCCGTCGGCGTTGCCCATCGGGAAGCAGCCGCGCTCGTAGGCGCGGATCACCGTGGCGGCGTCGAAGCGCCGGGCGATGCCGACATGATGGAACACGGTCTTGGGCCCGATCCTGTCAGGACGCCTCGGCGGCGCGCGAGATCACGCGGACCTGCGCGAACTGGCGGTGGCCTTCGGGTCCTGAGTGGAAACCGTACCCGGATTCCTTCGCGCCGACCCACGGGCAGCCGTCGGCGCCGCCGCAGCCCTGGTTGATGCCGACCATGCCCGCCTCGATGCGCGACGCCACCTCGCCGGCCCGGGCGAGATCGCGGCCGAAGACCGCGGCGCCGAGCCCGAACGGCGTGTCGTTTGCGAGCCGGACCGCCTCGTCCACCGAGCCGAAGTCCTGCACGCAGGCGACCGGGCCGAAGGTCTCCTCGCGCATGATCTCCATCGCGTGGGTGCAGTCGGCGAGGATCGTCGGCGCGACGAAGTTCCCTTCGCGCGCTTCGCCACCGGCGACAAGCGAGGCGCCGGCCGCGAGCGCGGCGTCGACCTGCGCGAGCACCTTCGCCTTCTGCCGAGCGTGCACCATCGGGCCGACGCCGACGCCCGGTTCGCGGGGATCGCCTTGGCGGAGCGACGCCGTTTTTTCCGCCATTTTCCGCAGGAATTCGCCCTTCACGGCGCGATCGACGTAGATGCGCTCGGTGCTGACGCAGACCTGCCCGGCGTTGCGGAAGCTGTTGCGCACGGCGAACGCGGCGGCCGCGTCGAGGTCGGCGTCGTCGAGGACGACGAGCGGGTCCTTCCCGCCGAGCTCGAGGATGACGCGCTTCAGGCCGGTCGCGGCGTCCGAGAGGATGCGCTTGCCGGTCTCCCGCGAGCCGGTGAAGACGACGAGGTCGACGGCGGCGAGGACGAGCGCGCGGCCCTGCGTTCCGTCGCCGAAGACGGGCGTCAGCACGCCGCCCGGGAGGAATTCGTTGAGGATCCGCGCGTACTCGCAGGCGACGAGCGGCGTCTCTTCGCTCGGCTTCAGGAGCACGGCGTTGCCGGCGACGAGCGCCGGCAGCACCGACTGGTGCGGCATCAGGATCGGGAAGTTCCACGGGGTGATCGCCGCACACACACCGAGCGGCGCATGCCGCAGGACGCTGCGGACGCGGCGGTCGACGCGCTCGATGTCCGCGAGCGCCGCCACGATCTCGTCGAGCTCGCCGTCGAAGCCGTCGGCGCAGTAGTTCGCCTCACCGACGGCCTCCGGGAGCGGCTTCCCCATCTCGCGCGAGGCGAGGTCGCCGAGGCGCTTCGCCTCCTGCTTCAGCCGCGCCGCGGCCGGCCGAAGGACTTCCGCCCGCTGCGCGTGGGTCAGGGCGCCCCAGCCCCGCTGCGCCTCGCGGGCCTGGAAGACGAGCCGGGGGATCTCGTCGACCGCCGTCACCGGGACGGTGCCGACCACCTCGCCGGTGGCCGGGTCGATGGAAGCGAGCACGCGCGGATTCGCGGAAGTCGAGGCGGCCTGAAGACTCATGGCCGCAGGGTACGCGCCGCGGACCTGCAAGAACCGCGATACCGCGGCTTATCAGCCGCGCGGCCGCGGATCATCGGATCGGTCGGTTGATCGCGACGGCGCCGCCCGGTACATTCATCGACCCTCCAACAAGGGCCGTCGAGGACTGCGCACGCGCGCTGGCCTCGCATGGAGCGCCGATGCGGCCACGCAGGCGCCCCAGCCTCGGAGGACGGATGCCCAAGGCATCCGAAGGCCGCGCGCAGGACCCCTCGCGATGCCGACTGCGGTCGGATCACGGGACCTCGCCGCGGACGCGTCCGCCATGGTGGCGGATGCGGCGTCGAGAGTCCCCTTTCCGAGGTCGCGCCAGCAACCAACCGTCAGCGCATCGAATCGAACCCGAACGGGATTCCCCCGCGTCGAGACGCCGCCCCGCGCGGCGCAGCGCAGCGGGTCTACGCTTCGGATGAGTGGAGTCGCGGCGCCCTGCGCGTCGATCCTCCCCTCGCCCGACCTGCATTTGGCCCGTGGTGTAATGGTAGCACAAGTGGTTTTGGTCCATTTAGTCTTGGTTCGAATCCAAGCGGGCCAGTTCGGGTTCCACACGAGAGCGAGTCGGTTCGTCGCGGCGCCAGCGCCGAGATGACGAGCACGCAGCAGACTCCATCCCAACGCGCCCTCGTCGCCGTGGTCATGGCGGCCGGCAAGGGGACGCGCATGCAGTCCGACCTCCCGAAGGTCATGCATCCGGTCGCCGGCCGGCCGATGGTCCGCTGGGTGGTCGATGCCGCGCGCGCGGCGGGAGCGACCCGCACGATCCTGATCGTCGGCCACGGCGCGGAGATCGTGCGCGGCGAGTTCGCGGGTGCGGGCGATGGCGACATCGAGTTCGCCACGCAGATGCCGCAGCTCGGGACCGGCCACGCCGTGATGATGGCGCGCGGGCTCCTCGAGCCCGCGGCGGCAGCGACCGATGCCTTCGTCCTCTGCGGAGACGGGCCGCTCATCCGCGCCGCGACGCTCGAACAACTGCTCTCCGTCCACCGCGGCCAGCGCGCCGCCGCGACCCTCGCGACGAGCGTGATTCCCGATCCGAAGGGCTACGGTCGCATCGTCCGCGACTCCGCCGGCCGCATGGAGCGGATCGTCGAGCACAAGGACGCGACCGAGGCCGAACGCGCGATCCGCGAGGTCAACCCGAGCTACTACTGCTTCAGGGTCGACGACCTGCTCGCGGCGCTCTCCGAGGTCGGGAACGCGAACGCGGGCGGCGAGTACTACCTCACCGACGTGTTCGGAATCCTCCGCGGCAAGGGCCGCGACGTCGCCGCGGTCGACGCGGTGCCCGCCGAAGACATCCTCTCGATCAACGATCCGCAGCAGCTCGCGGAGGTCGACGCGATCCTCCGCGAGCGGCTTGCGCGCACCGGCGCCCCGGCGCCCGAAGGAGCCTGCCGATGAGTTCCTCCGACCGCGACCACCTCAAGATCTTCGCCGGAACGAGCGCCCGCGAGCTCGCCACCGGCATCTGCGCCCACATCGACCTTCCGCTCGGCGCCGCGACCGTGACGCGCTTCCCCGACGGCGAGACGATCGTCAAGGTCGAGGAGGACGTCCGCGGCCGCGACGTGTACGTGGTGCTCTCGACCTGCGAGCCGGTGAACGACAGCCTCGTCGAGCTCCTCGTCTACATCGACTGCCTGCGCCGCGCGAGCGCCAAGCGCATCACCGCCGTCATCCCCTACTACGGCTACGCGCGACAGGACCGCAAGGACGAGGGCCGCGTGCCCATCACCGCGAAGCTCGTCGCGAACCTGATCGTCGCGGCCGGCGTCGACCGCGTCCTCTGCATGGACCTGCACGCCGCGCAGATCCAGGGCTTCTTCGACATCCCCGTCGACCACGTGACCGCCGCGCCGGTGCTCGCCGAGCACTTCCTCGCGCTGCGCCCGACGCTCGGCGAGATCGTCGTCGTGTCGCCCGACGTCGGCAACGTGAAGGTCGCGAACATGTTCGCGAACATCCTCGAGTGCGACCTCGCGATCATCGACAAGCGCCGGCAGTCGGGCTCGAAGGTGGTCGTGAAGAACCTCATCGGCGACGTCGAGGGGCGCACGGTCCTGATGTTCGACGACATGATCTCGACCGCGGGCACCGTCTGCGAGGCCGCGCGGCTCGTGGTCGAGCGCGGCGCAAAGGACGTGATCGCGGCGTGCACGCACCCCGTCCTCGTCGGACTCGCGATCCAGCGCCTCCTCGAGAGCCCGATCTCGAAGGTCGTCGTCACCGACACCATTCCCTGCGGGACGCGCACCCGCGGCCTCGGCGACAAGCTCGAGGTGCTCACCGTCGCCCCGCTCCTCGGCGAGGCCATCCACCGCATCCATCACGACCAGTCGATCTCCGCCCTCTTCCGCCACGCCGGTGGCGTGAAGCGCTGACGGAATCGGCCCAACCCCGTTTCTTCACCCCTTTTCAGCACGGAGTCCATCTATGGCAAAGGAAGTCCCCACCATCCAGGCCGCTGCGCGCGAGCGCATCGGCAGCCGGTACGCGAAGCGCCTGCGCGCGACGGGCCGTCTGCCGGTCGTGATCTACGGACACGGCAGCGATCCGCTCTCGGTCCACGTGGACCACAAGATCACGCTGAACGCCCTCCAGAAGGGCCTGCACGTGATCAACCTCGAGATCGACGGCAAGGCCGCCGAGACCTGCCTGGTCAAGGACCTGCAGTTCGGCCACATGGGTGACGACGTCATCCACATGGACCTCGCCCGCGTGAATCTCGACGAGGTCGTCGAGGTGTCGATCTCGATGGAGTTCTACGGATCTCCCGAGGCCGCGAAGAAGGCCGGCGCGATCGTCGTCCACGTCCTCAACGAGCTCAGCATCAGCTGCAAGGTGCGCGACATCCCCGAGCACATCCGCATCGACCTCGGCACCATGCAGGGCGAGACCCTCAGCGCCGGCGACATCAAGCTCCCGGCGAACACCTCGCTTGCCACCGCGGCCAACGCGGCGGTCGTGCGCATCCAGTTCGCCAAGGAAGAGGCCGCGGCGACCGACGCTACGGCGGCCGCGACCCCCGCTGCGGCGGCGCCCGCCAAGAAGGAGGAGGAGAAGAAGTAATCCCCCGCTCCGCCTCGTGCGGAGATCGGTACGGATCCGCTTCCGGAACCTGTCATGAAGATCGTCGTCGGCCTCGGCAACCCTGGCATCGAGTATCAGCGCACCCGGCACAACGTCGGGTTCGACTGCATCGATCGCCTTGCGCGCCGGGTGTCCGATCCGACGCAGCCCCCGAAGGCGCGCTTCCAGGCGCTGGCCGTCGAGGGCGAGTCGGGCGGCGAGAAGGTGCTTCTTCTCAAGCCGCTGACCTTCATGAACCTGTCCGGAACGACCGTGACCGAGGCGATGCGCTTCTACAAGCTCGACGCAGGCAAGGACCTGCTCGTGCTCGTCGACGACATCGCGCTTCCCTGCGGCGCCATCCGGCTCCGCGCGGAGGGCTCCGCGGGCGGACACAACGGCCTTGCCGACATCGAGGCGAAGCTCGGGACGAACCGCTACGCGCGCTGCCGCATCGGCATCGACGCACCGGGGCGCATCCCGCAGCGCGACTACGTGCTCGGCCGGTTCCGCGAAGACCAGCAGCCGCTCGTCGACGAGGCCGTGGGCCTCGCCGCGCAAGCGGCCGAGACCTGGATCCGCGGCGGAATCGTCGAGGCCATGAACCGCTTCAACAGCCGCCCGGGCGACGGAGCCCGCAGCGACTCGAACCGAAACGACCCGTCCGCCCGTCGGGGCGCTCCGCAGGCGAAGCCCGCGGATCCCGCCGCCGGAACGGACCCGTCCAGCAACCCCAAGGCCGCCGGCTGACGGCGGCCATCGAACGAAACGAAGGACCATCACCATGTCCGATGCACGCAACTACGCCTACGAAGGCATGTTCCTCTTCCCGCAGTCGGCGTCCGCCGACCTGCAGTCCGCGGTCGACCACATCCTCGAGATCATCTCGAAGGGTGGCGCCGAGCTCATCAGCCTCTGCAAGTGGGACGAGCGCCGGCTCGCCTACGACATCCGGGGCAACAAGCGCGGCGTGTACTTCCTCGCCTACTTCAAGTGCGACGGCAAGAACCTCGCGGCGATCGAGCGCGACGCGCGTCTCAGCGAGAAGCTCCTCCGCTCGATGATCACCCGCGCGGACCACATGACCGCCGAGCAGATGGCCGCGATGGAGGGCCGTCAGCAGCTCGCCGACGAGATCGCGCTGCGAAAGATGCAGCCGGCTGCGGCGGAGGCTTCGAGCGAGGCCGCCGAGACGGCCGACGCCGCGGAGTGACGCGACGGAAACACCGAATCCGACCGCCTGCGGCGCCTGCCGCAGGCGGTTGGCGTTTTGGGAGTCTGGACCGCGAACGGCGCAGGCACGCGAGCGCGCAGCGCAGCGAAGCGGCGAGCAAGTTGCATGCGACGTCGACAGGCGTTTCGTGTGGCATCACTTCCAGTGATGGCGGATCCGACCGCGCGTGGCGCGCGCGATGGAAGTCCGAAACGCCGTCCGCACGATCGAAGTCGCCACTACCCCCTGCTGCGCAGGGGGTCGTGCCACACGAGACGTCGGTCGACTCGCATGCCGTCGGCTCAGGCTTCGCTGCGCTCCGCCTTCGTACTCGCGAGAAATGCACGCGCGAGACTCTTGCATCGGGCGACCACGACCCCTCGCGCTCCACGCTCGGGGACGTGCCACTTCCCCGTCGCCTTTGGCGAAGGAGAAGCACGCGAGGTCTGTCGACGGACGCGAGTCCCCGCGACCCTCCGCCGCCCCTTGGGCGGCGGGTGCCCCGTCCCCGAGGGCGCGCAGCGCCCGACGGGTCGGGGTCGCCCCGGCCAAGAGTTTCGCGCTTGCGCACCACGCATCGACAAAGGTGGAGCTGCCGACGAGCACCAAAGCACGAACGCGGCGAAGGCCGCGTTCGAGCGCTCAGAGACGCACAAGAGCACGAACGCGGCGAAGGCCGCGTTCGTGCGCTGAAACATCGGGAGCGGCCGCAGCCGCGACCGCTCAAACACGTCACGCCGAGCTTAGAACGGAATCTCTTCTTCCTGGATGCCGGAGTGGCCGCCGCCGCCGGCGTTGCCGCCGCGGGATCCGCCCGAGGAGCGCGAGCCGTAGCCGCCGCCGCCACCGGACTCCTCGCGCGAGTAATCGCCGCCACCACCGCCACCGCCGCCGCCGCCGCCGCCGCGGCTATCGACGAACTGGAAGTCGTCCACGACGACGCGGAGCTTCGAGCGCTTCTGGCCGTCCTTGTCCTCCCAGGTGTCGAGCTTGAGGCGACCCTCGATGAAGATCGGCTTGCCCTTCGAGAAGAACTTGGCGATGACCTCGGCGCGGGAACCCCAGCACTCGCAATCGACGTAGGTGACCTCTTCGCGGTCCTGTCCGTCCTTGGTGCGGTACTTGCGGTTGACCGCAAGCCCGATCTCGGCGACGGACTGGTTGCCCGCGGTGCTCTTGAGCTGCACGTCGCGGGTGAGGTTGCCCATGAGAAGGACCTTGTTGTAGCTCGCCATCGTTTCATCTCCTCGCGGCAGCGGCCGCGGCTGCTGTATGCCGGTTCCCGGCCGCCGATCCGTGCGGGCGACCCGCGCCCGAACAAATCCAACGGCCAGACGAGCGGTCGGCGTGCGACCGACCCAGCTCGCTCGTGATCTTCTCCACCCGGGCCACACTAGCGCAGGTGACTTGTTCGGATTCTATACGGGTTCTCAATCGACAGGGATTCCACCGACGCGTTTTTCCGGGACATTCCGCAACTCACCCCCGCTCTACGACCGCGCATCCGGCTTCTCGGCCGCAAGTGCCGACCGCGCCTTGCCTTGGCCGCGAGGGATGGTCGGCGCGACCCCTTTCCTGCGCAGCGGGTTTCTGACATACTGCGCGGCTCGCCACTCGTTGGGCGCCGCGGGCCGCGTCGGCCTGCCGCGTCCTAACTCACGGGGCCCGACGCCCCAGGACAGCGACCCATGGCACGACCTGTTGAACTTCTTCTCCTCCGCAATGTCGAGAACCTCGGCATCGTCGGCGACATCGTCAAGGTGCGCGCCGGCTACGCCCGCAACTACCTCCTGCCGCACGCGCTCGCCGAGCATCCGACCGAAGCGAAGGTCGAGTCGCTGAAGGAAGCGCGCGCGAAGGCGCTCGCCGAGCTCGCCGCGATGCGGAAGATGCGCGAGGAGACGATCGCGAAGCTCGAGGGCATCTCGATCAAGCTCGTCCGCAGCTGCAACGACCAGGGCGTTCTCTACGGCTCGGTCACCCAGCGCGACATCGCCGACGGCCTCGTTGCCGCGGGATACGCGGTCGACGAGCGCGCCGTGCGCCTCGCCGCGCCGTTCCGCCGCATCGGCTCGTACGGCTGCACCATCCAGTTCGATCGCGACCTGCGCGCCGACATCTCGATCGAGGTCACCGCGGACCGCGCGCTCGAGATGCTGCAGGCCGAGAAGGAGGCCGAGGAGGCCGCTGCCGCCGTCGTCGCCGCCTCGGAAGCCGAGGACCGCGCCGAGGAGGCCGAGCGTCCGCGCCGCGGCCCGAAGAAGGGCTGACCTTCCGCGTCATCCAGTGAACGACCAGCGACCCGGCTCCGGCCGGGTCGCTGTCTTTCCGGAGCTCGGCTCGAGTCGTGAAGAAGACGCGCCCCGGCGGAAGCCGGGGCGCGTCGTTGGCTCGTTCGATGGAGTCTTCCGCGCGCCGCGCTCAGCGGTTCTCGCGGAACTCGTGCTGCAGGTAGCGGGCGACGTAGTCGAGGATGCTCGAGCACTCCGGAATCTCGGGGTTGCTTGTCTCGCCCATCGGCTCGAATCGCATGCCGCGGAAGCGCTCGCACGCCTCGTGGGCGGACAGGCCATGCTGCAGACAGAGGCTGAAGGCGCGGCAGAAACCCTGGATCAGACCGGAGAGGGTCGAGCCCTCCTTCGACATCTTGATGAAGATCTCACCCGGCCGGCCATCCTCGAAGAGACCGATGGTGAGGTAGCCCTCGTGGCCCGCGATCGCGAACTTGTGGGTGACGCTGCTACGGGTCTGCGGCAGGACTTCGCGTCGCGAGGTGCTCATGGTCTGCATGGGTTCCATCCTTGGATCTTGGCGACTGACACGCTTCCGACGGCGCGCGACCGGGGTCGTCGTGCGCCGCCGCACCGGAGAACTCCGCGGGCAGGTGGCCCACGCCACCATCGCCCGCGCACCGCCCGGCGCGGGGGGCGATGGTAACGCCGGATCGCGCGTCGGGGACGCCGGAAAGCATCGTCAAAGGGCGAGACGCTTCCTCAGAATCGCGGCCAGCGACCGCGGCTCGAGGAAAGCCTTCGGAGGCCGGTAGTAGACCTCCGCGAGTCCAGCCTCGTCCGCGCCGCCGACCACGCGGACGACTCCCTGTGCACCCGCGAAGAGCCGCTCAAGGTCGCGCGGCCGTGCGGTGCGGAAGACGACGTCCGCGTCGGCGCGGCGGACCGAGCGGATCCCGAGCAGCGTCGCGCGCAGGCGGAGCTCGGCGACCTCGAGCAGCGTCCGCGTGGTCGCGGGCGCCTCGCCGTAGGCGCTCTCGAGATCCGCGGCGACCTTCGCCAGTTCCTCGAGGCTCGCGGCCTGCCCGATGCGGCGATACGCCTCGAGGCGGCGGGCGTCGCTCGGGATCCAGCCCTTCGGCACGCTGCCGGCGAGTCCGATGTCGACGATCGTGTCGATCGGCGAGGGACGCGCGTCGTTGCGCAGGGCCCCCACCGCCTGCTCGAGCAGCTGGCAGTACATCTCGTAGCCGACGGCGGCGATGTGGCCGCTCTGCTCGGCGCCGAGGAGATTTCCGGCGCCGCGGAGCTCGAGGTCGCGCATCGCGATGCGGAACCCGGCGCCGAGCATCGAGAACTCCTCGACCGCGTGCAGCCGCTTGAGCGCCTCGTCGCGCACGGGCCGGTCCTTCGGCAGCACGAGATAGCAGTACGCGCGGTGCTTCCAGCGGCCGACGCGGCCCCGCAGCTGGTGCAGCTCGGCGAGGCCGAACATGTGCGCGTTGTTGATGATCATCGTGTTCGCGGTCGCGATGTCGATGCCGGACTCGATGATCGTGGTCGAAACGAGGATGTCGGCCTCGCGTCGCATGAAGCGGAGCATCGCGTCCTCGAGCTCCTTCGGCGCCATCTGCCCGTGGCCGGTCACGATGCGCGCGTCAGGCGCGAGACGGCGGATGTCGTCGGCGACCGACTGCAGGTCGCTCACGCGGTTGTGGACGAAGAAGACCTGCCCCTCGCGGGCGAGCTCGCGCAGGATCGCCTGCTGGATGCGCCGCTCGTTGTAGGGAATCACCTCGGTGACGATCGCGCGGCGGTCGGCCGGCGCCGTCGTCAGCGAGCTGATGTCGCGAAGGCCGAGCATCGACATGTGCAGTGTGCGCGGGATCGGCGTCGCCGAGAGGGTGAGGACGTCGGCGGTCACGCGGAACTCGAGGAGCCGCTGCTTGTGCTCGACGCCGAAGCGCTGCTCCTCGTCGACCACGACGAGCCCGAGGTCCTTGAAGGCGACGTCCTTCGAGAGGAGCCGGTGCGTGCCGATGATCACGTCGACCTCGCCCCGGGCGAGCGCGTCGAGCGTCGTCTTCTGCTCGGCGTCGGTCTTGAATCGGCTCACGCTCTCGACGCGGAACGGATAGCCGCGGAAGCGGTCGCGGAAGCTGCGCTCGTGCTGCTCGCAGAGGACGGTGGTCGGGACGAGCACCGCGACCTGCTTCCCGGCGTCGACCGCCTTGAACGCCGCGCGGATCGCGACCTCGGTCTTGCCGAAGCCGACGTCGCCGCAGACGAGGCGGTCCATCGGCCGCGCGCTCTCCATGTCGCGCTTGGCGGCGGCGATCGCGGAGAGCTGGTCCTCGGTCTCCTCGTAGGGAAACTGCGACTCGAACTCGCGCTGCCACTCGCTGTCGGGCGGGTAGGCGACGCCGCGGGTCGCCGCGCGCGCCGCCTGCACGCGCAGCAGTTCGGCCGCGAAGTCGCGCGCCGACTCCTCGGCCTCCTCCTTCGTCCGCTTCCAGCGCCGGCCGCCGAGCGTCGAGAGCTTCGGCCGCGCACCGCCCGAACCGACGTAGCGCTGCACGAGCTCGATGCGCGAGGCGGGCACGTGGATCTTCGCGCCGCCGTCGAACTCGAGGGTGAGGAACTCCTGCGCCCCCTGCTCGCGGACGGCGTCGGGGGCGGCTGCGGAGTCCGCCGCGTCCGGCGCGATCATCTGCAGCCCGACGAATCGCGCGATGCCGTGGTCGCGGTGGACGACGTAGTCGCCGGGCTCGAAGGCGAGGAAGGCGTCCTTCGCGCGGCCGCCGGCAAGCGTGCGCGCGCGGCGCCGCACCGGGTCGCGATGGAGGAGCTCCGAGGCCGGCGCGACCACCGTCGCGTCGCCGCCGCGCTCGACGAGATAGCCGCGCACAAGCGGGCCGACGGGCCTCGCGATCCGCGCCGCCGCTCCCTGCGCGGCGAGCAGCTCGGTCATGCGCGCGCGCTCACCCTCGTTCGCACAGACGATCGCGGCGGGGCGCCCCTCGGCGAGGCTGAGGAACTGCGCGATCGCCCGCGCGGGATCCTCGTCGAAGACGGGAAGCGTGCGGGCGCCAAGCGTGCCGGCGCCGGCTCCGGCGCTGCCGAAGGCGTGGAGCTCGAGCGTCGCGCGCGCGGCCTTCGCGAGCGCGGTCAGCGTCGCCGGCGGCCCGAACACGCCGCGGCCGTCGCGCACGCGGTCCCAGTAGGCGCGCGCCTGCTCGACGATCTCCGACATCTCGGCGAGGACGACGACCGACGATGGCGGCAGCAGTCGCGCGAGATGCTGCGTGCCGGCGCCCTTCTCGTCGCCGAGGACGGCGTCCACCGACGCCGCGACGAACTCGACGGCGTCGACGCGGCGGTCCGACGCCTGCGTCGCGATGTCGATCTCGAAGATCCGCTCGATCTCGTCGCCGAAGAAGTCGAGACGAACCGGCGTGGCGCCTCCGGGCGGCGCCACGTCGACGATGCCGCCGCGCACCGCGACCTCGCCCGGCGACTCGACGGCGTCGACGCGGCGGTAGCCGCCCTCGACGAGCCAGGCCACGAGTTCGGTGGGATCGACGCGCGCGCCGACGCGCACCGGACGGACGAGATGCGCGAGCCTTTCCGCTGTCGGCACCGCCTGCATCAGCGCCGCGATCGGCGCGACGATCGCGCCGGGCGCGTCGCCCGCCGCGAGGCGCCGCACGACCGACAGCCGCGCGACGAGGAGTTCCGCGCTCGGACTCGTCTCGCCGGGCAGGACTTCGAGCGCGGGAAACAGCATCGCCTCGGCGCCGAGCGCCTGCAGTTCCTCGACCGCGTCGTCGGCCTCGTCGAGATGGGCGACCACGAGCAGCGCCGGCGCGGAGGCGCGTGCGGCCTCGGCGGCGACGAGCGACGGCAGGCTTCCCGCCGAGCCCTCGAACGCGCTTGTTCCGCCGCGGGCGACCGCCTCGGCGACCAGCGGCACGACGAGCCGCGCACCGAGCGACTCGGCGAAGGCGGACGCGCCCG
>Ga0315906_10001573_pt1 | contig 33635 bp, 38 predicted proteins | sample LakEriMetagenome_4_FD_203526 | JGI IMG/M metagenome (GOLD analysis project Ga0315906, IMG submission 203526) | Freshwater fungal communities from buoy surface, Lake Erie, Ohio, United States - Buoy 2 MA122 | ecosystem: Environmental > Aquatic > Freshwater > Lake > Lake biofilm | place: USA... | reverse complement strand
CCATTCGTAGGTCGCCTGGCTTTCATGCGTGCTTACTCAGGAATGCTTGAGGCTGGCTCATATGTTCTGAATACACGCAGCGGAAATAAGGAGCGTATTTCTCGTATTTTCCAGATGCACGCCAACAAGCAAAATCCTATCGAGCGCCTAGGTGCCGGGGATATTGGTGCAGCTGTTGGTTTTAAAGATATCAAAACAGGTGACACTTTGTGTGACGAGAAGAATCCAATCGTTCTTGAAGCGATGGACTTCCCGGAGCCTGTAATCGGTTTGGCAGTTGAGCCTAAGACTCAGGCCGACTCGGATAAGATGGGTATGGCTTTGGCCAAACTCGCTGAAGAGGATCCAACATTCCGCGTTCACACTGACCAGGAAACAGGTCAGACAGTTATCAGCGGTATGGGTGAATTGCACTTGGAAATCATCGTTGACCGCTTGAAGCGCGAGTTCAAGGTTGAATGTAACCAAGGTGCACCACAGGTTGCTTATAAAGAAACCATCACCGGCACTGCAGCGCACCGCGAAGTTTACAAGAAGCAGTCAGGTGGTCGCGGTAAGTTCGCTGATATACAAATTGAAATCGGACCGAATGATGATGTTGAGAAGCCAGGTTTGGTTTTCGTGAACAACATCAAGGGTGGTAACATCCCTCGCGAATTCATTCCAGCAATTGAGAAAGGATTCAAGGAAGCCATGAACAATGGTGTGCTAGCGGGTTACCCGGTTGACTCATTGAAGGTTGAGCTGAACGACGGTTCATTCCACGCAGTTGACTCCGACGCTCTGTCGTTCGAACTGTGCGCGAAGATGGCCTACCGTGAAGCGATGCCGAAGTGCCGTCCGGTCATTCTCGAGCCTATCATGAAGCTGGAAGTGGTTACACCATCTGAAAACATGGGTGATGTTATCGGTGACTTGAACAAGCGTCGTGGTTTGATTGAAGGTACAGGCGAGCGTAACAACGCAACTGTTATCAATGCCAAAGTGCCGCTCTCTGAAATGTTTGGTTACGTAACAGACTTGCGTACCATCACTTCAGGTCGTGCAACATCGACTATGGAATTCAGCAACTACTCGCAAGCTCCGAACAATATTCAGGAGGCTGTAATTGCCAAAGTAAAAGGTAAAGCAAACGCATAATAGAAAAATAAAGCCTGATGGCCCAGAAGATTAGAATAAAACTGAAGTCTTACGACCACAACCTGGTAGACAAGTCTGCCGAGAAGATCGTGAAAACCGTGAAGTCAACCGGAGCTGTTGTAAACGGACCTATTCCGTTGCCAACTCACAAGCGTATTTACACCGTGTTGCGCTCACCTCACGTGAATAAGAAGGCTCGTGAGCAGTTCGAATTGAGCTCGTACAAGCGGCTGCTCGATATCTACAGCTCTTCCAGTAAGACTGTAGACGCGCTGATGAAACTCGAACTGCCCAGTGGAGTGGAAGTAGAGATCAAAGTGTAGTGACTGCGGAACCTAGTTTCCAACGCACGAAAAAACAAGCAATTAACGCCTCTGCTGAGCAGAGGCAAAGCATAAACAATAAATAACAAACACATGCCAGGTATTATTGGTAAAAAGGTCGGAATGACTAGCATCTACAGTGCCGCTGGAAAAATGATTCCATGCACGGTGATAGAAGCTGGTCCATGTGTGGTTACACAAATCAAGACCAAAGACGGTAAGGATGGGTATGATGCTGTTCAGATTGGCTACGTAGACAAGAAGGACAAGCACACCACCAAAGCCATGCAGGGCCACTTCAAAAAGGCCAACGTAACCCCAAAGCGTTACATAGCTGAATTCCACGATTTCGATGGAGAGCTTGCTTTGGGTGCTACTATCACAGTCGATTCTGTTTTCGCTGAAGGTGAGAACGTAGACGTGATAGGTACCACGAAAGGTAAAGGTTTCCAGGGCGTTGTTAAGCGTCACGGTTTCGGTGGTGTGGGCGAAAGCACACACGGTCAGCACAACCGTTTACGTGCCCCTGGTTCTATGGGAGCTTCTTCTGATCCTTCACGCGTATTTCCAGGAAAGCGCTTGGGTGGTCGTGATGGAGGTTCACAGCGTACAATAGCTAACCTCGAAGTGGTGAAGATTCTTCCTGAAGAAAATCTAATCCTCGTGAAAGGTGCAGTTCCCGGATTCAATGGTTCAACCGTATATATCGTAAAGTAACATGAAACTCGAAGTAATCAATACCTCAGGCCAGAAGACTGGCAAGTCCGTTACGCTCGATGCATCGGTATTTGCTATCGAACCTAACGACCACGCGATTTACCTCGATGTGAAGCGCTACTTAGCTGCCCAACGTTCAGGTACGCACAAATCAAAGCACCGCGGAGAGATCCATGGTTCTACTCGCAAGCTTCACAAGCAAAAGGGTACCGGTGGCTCACGTAAGGGCTCCATCAAAAACCCATTGTTCCGTCAGGGTGGTACTATTTTCGGTCCACAGCCTCGTAGCTACGATATCAAAGTGAACAAGAGCACTCAGCGCTTGGCACGTAAGTCGGCTCTAAGCTACAAAGCAAAGGAGAACAATATTCTCGTGCTTGATACCATTGCTATGGACAAGCCACGCACGAAGGATTTTGCAGGTTTGTTGAAGAACCTTAGCCTCAACGGAAAGAAGACTTTGGTTCTTATTCCGGAAAGAAACGATAACGTTTTTCTTTCATCACGCAACTTAGAAAAAACCAACGTACAGATTGCTAGCTTGGTGAATACCTACGACATCATGAATAGCCACAATGTGGTTTTCGTAGGCAATGCTCACGAAGTGGTAACTGAACTCCTAAAGAAATAATAACACATGAAACAGATCCTCATCCGACCTCTGGTCACCGAGAAAATGTCTGCTATCTCTGATAAGCAGGGAAAGTACGGTTTCATCGTGAATCGCGACGCGAACAAGATTGAAATCAAGCACGCTGTCGAGAAGTCATACGGAGTAACCGTTGTAAAAGTAAACACCATCAACGTAGACGGTAAGCGCAAGTTCCGTTACACAGCGAAGGGCATTATTGAAGGACGTTCACAGTCTTACAAGAAGGCCATTATCAAGCTGCAAGCTGGTGAGACAATTGATTTTTACGCCAACGTATAATATACTGACGAGAAATGGGTATTAAAAAATTAAATCCGGTTACCGCAGGTACAAGGCACAAAGTAGCACTCACGTTTGATGAGTTGACTACCGACAAGCCTTTCAAGCCCCTGTTGGTGCCTATGAAGAAGACCGGTGGTCGTAACAACCAGGGTAAGCGCACGATGCGTTACATTGGTGGCGGTCACAAGCAGAAGTACCGTTTGGTAGACTTCAAGCGCGATAAGCATGGTGTAGCCTGCAAGGTGCTTACCATCGAGTACGATCCAAATCGTTCGGCTCGTATTGCTCTTGTTGAGTATGCCGATGGCGAAAAGCGTTATGTTATTGCTCCGCAAGGATTGAAAGTAGGGCAGTCGCTCATGAGCGGCACCGGTGCAGCTCCAGAAATCGGAAATGCATTGTTCCTGAAAGAAATTCCACTGGGTACTACCATTCACAACATCGAAATGAAGCCAGGAAAGGGAGGTAGCATTGCTCGCAGCGCGGGTAGCTACGCTCAGTTGACTTCTCGCGATGGTAAGTACGCTGTAATCACCATGCCTTCAGGCGAGAATCGTTTGATTTTGGGTGAGTGCATCGCTACCGTAGGTGTGGTATCAAACGCCGAGCACAACTTACAGATAAGCGGTAAAGCCGGTCGTTCACGCTGGCAGGGTCGCCGTCCACGTGTACGTGGTGTGGCTATGAACCCGGTCGATCACCCAATGGGTGGTGGTGAAGGTCGCCAGTCCGGAGGTCTTCCACGCTCACGCAAGGGCACACCTGCAAAAGGTTACAAAACACGTCATCCTAAGAACCCATCTAACCGTTTCATTTTGGAACGCAGAAAGAAATAAGATAAGAAATGGCAAGGTCGCTTAAAAAACCACCGTTCATTCACTACAAGCTCGTGAAGCGCGTAGATGATGCACAAGCAACAGGCAAGAAGAATGTCATCAAGACATGGAGCCGCGCGAGTACAATCTCCCCCGACTTCGTAGGTATGACAATCGCTGTGCACAACGGCAAACAATTCATCCCTGTTTACGTCACTGAAAACATGGTTGGTCACAAACTCGGAGAGTTTTCGCCCACCCGTAAGTTCAGCGGTCACTCAGGCAATAGAAAATAAGGCAAAACAACCCCGATAAAGAATCATCAACATGGGAGCTCGTAAAAGAGAAATGGCCGATCGTATGAAGGAAGAACGTAAAAACTCTGCGTTCGCAAAGTTGAATAACGAACCTTCATCACCACGAAAAATGCGTCTTGTAGCGGATATCATCCGTGGCAAGGAAGTATTTATGGCCTTGAATATTTTGAAATTCACACGCAAGCACGCTGCTGTGCCAATGGAAAAGTTGCTTCGCTCTGCGATCAACAACTGGCAGCAGAAGAACAATGATGCGGATGTGACCGAAGCCAACTTGATCGTGAAAGACATCACGGTTGACGGCGGACGCACACTCAAGCGCATCAGCCCTGCTCCGCAAGGTCGCGCGCACCGCATACGCAAGCGTAGCAATCACATAACCATCATTTTGGACAAAAAATAATTAGCGCACAACGCATGGGACAAAAATGTAACCCTATAGGAAACAGACTAGGCTTTATCAAAGGCTGGGACAGCAATTGGTATGGCGGTAACAACTACGGCGATAAGATCGTTGAGGATGATAAGATCCGCAAGTATCTTATGGCACGTTTGAAGAAGGCTTCGGTATCGAAGATCGTTATCGAACGCACTCTGAAACTCGTTACCGTAACTATCAACACGGCTCGCCCCGGTGTAATCATCGGTAAGGCAGGTTCGGAGGTGGATAAGCTGAAAGAGGAGTTGAAGAAGATTACCGGTAAGGATATTCAAATCAACATCTTTGAAATTAAGCGCCCTGAGTTGGATGCACGCCTGGTATCAGATGGTATTTGCCGTCAGATTGAAGGACGTATCTCTTACCGTCGCGCTATCAAGATGGCTATCCAAACCAGCATGCGCATGGGTGCAGAAGGTATCAAGGTAACCGTAGCAGGTCGTGTGAACGGAGCAGAGATTGCACGTTCGGAGACTTACAAAGAAGGTCGCACACCGTTGCATACCCTTCGTGCGGATATCGACTATCATCACGCAGAAGCTCACACAGCTTACGGCCGTATCGGTGTGAAAGTGTGGATTTGCCGTGGCGAAGTTTATGGCAAGCGTGACTTGTCACCAAACTTCGGACAAGCAACAGCTGCTCGTCGTCCGGGTTCAGGCGGTGGTCGTGATGAGCGTCCAGGTGGTGATCGTCGTGGTGGCGGTGATCGTCGTGGTGGCGGAGATCGTCGCGGTGGCGGAGATCGCAGAGGCGGCGGACGTGGTAACGCATAATATCCACGACAGAGAAAATTGAATTAAGACAACAGGATAATAGAACGTCATGTTACAACCGAAAAGAACGAAATACAGGAAGCAGCAGAAGGGTAAGATTAAAGGAATCGCCCATCGCGGATCACAACTCGCGTTTGGAAGCTTCGCAATCAAAACCCTCGATGAAGGCTTCTTGACTTCACGTCAGCTAGAAGCTGCGCGTGTTGCTCTCACCCGCTTCATGAAGCGTGAAGGTAAAGTATGGATCCGCGTATTTCCGGACAAGCCTCTTACCCGCAAGCCAGCAGAAGTACGTATGGGTAAGGGTAAAGGAGCACCCGAATTGTGGGTGGCTGTTTTAAAGCCCGGCCGTATCATCTTCGAAGCAGAAGGTGTGCCTTTGGCTACCGCGCAAGAAGCATTGCGTTTGGCTGCTCAAAAGCTGCCATGCCGCACTAAATTCATCGTTCGTCCTGATTACACAGAATAAGAAAAGCCATGAAAGCTACAGATTATACCAAAGTTGCCGACAGCGATCTTCATGAGAAAATCAAAGAAGAAAAAGCTGCCCTGGCAAAAATGAAATTCAACCACACAGTGGCGGGTAGTGAAAACCCCATGCAGCTTCGCATGAAGCGTAAGGAAGTTGCTCGCATGTTTACTGTGCTGAACCAACGTAAAAACAACGGGAAATAATTACACACCATGGAAAGAAACCTTCGTAAAGAAAGAATTGGTATTGTTACCTCAAACAAGATGGAAAAGTCGGTGGTGGTAATGGTTGAAACCAAAGTAATGCACCCCAAATACGGTAAGTTCGTGAAGTACTCGAAGAAATTCATGGCTCACGACGAAAAGGGTGAGTGTGGAATCGGCGACACCGTGAAAATCATGGAAACACGTCCGATGAGCAAGCTCAAGCGCTGGAGATTGGTTGAAATCGTTGAGAAGGCGAAATAATTGATTTGCCGGACTATTCCGGATACCGTTGCGGTGGAATTCCGCAGCATGAACAAAGAGAAGTACAGGTTGCTTGGCAGCCATTAAAAGAATAAGAAAATGATACAGAACGAATCACGACTGAAAGTAGCCGACAATAGCGGAGCCCGCGAAGTATTGGTTATACGCGTGCTCGGTGGTACTCGTCGTCGTTATGCCTCTATCGGGGACCAAATCGTAGTGACTGTGAAGGACGCACTTCCTAGCGGAAACGTGAAGAAGGGAACAGTTTCTAAGGCGGTTATTGTGCGCACAAAGAAGGAAGTTCGACGCGCTGATGGAAGTTACATCCGCTTCGACGATAACGCAGTGGTATTGCTCAATGCATCCGGTGAACTACGCGGCACACGTATTTTCGGTCCGGTAGCCCGTGAGCTTCGCGAGAAGGATTACATGAAAATTGTGTCACTCGCTCCTGAGGTAATCTAAATGAATTAAAAGACGTGCAAACGTCCAAAATGAATAAACGATGTTCAAAAGAGTTAAAGTAAAAAAAGGCGATCTGGTGGTAGTAACTACCGGCGACAGCAAGGGCAAACAAGGCCGCGTTGTTGAAGTAAATCGCGACAACGACCGTGTGGTAGTTGAAGGTGTAAACCTGGTGAAGAAGCACCGTAAGCCTTCAGCTCAAAACCCACAGGGTGGTATCGAATCCATCGCTGCAGGCATCAACATCAGCAACGTGAAAGTTGTAGATGCAAAGGGCAACGCAACACGCATTGGCCGCAGAAGAAATGCCGATGGCAAACTAGAACGTTTTTCTAAGAAATCAGGAGATACATTGAAATGAAATACACTCCACGCCTAAGAGCGAAATACCAGGATGAAATTGCTCCGAAGTTGAAGAGCAAGTTTGAATATTCTTCCATCATGCAGGTGCCGAAGATTACCAAGATCTGTTTGAATCAGGGCTTGGGTAAGGCTACCGGTGATAAGAAAATCATCGATGCAGCAGTTGATGAGATGACCATGATTGCCGGTCAGAAGGCTACGCCTACGGCTTCTGTGAAGGATATCTCTAACTTCAAACTCCGCAAAGGCGTTGCCATCGGAGCGAAAGTGACCTTGCGCGGTGATCGCATGTATGAATTCCTTGATCGCTTAATCTCGGTTTCATTGCCACGTACTCGCGACTTCCGCGGCGTGAAGTCGTCAGGTTTTGACGGTCGTGGTAACTTCACATTCGGTGTGAAAGAACAGATCATCTACCCGGAGATTGACCTTGACAAAATCAAGCAGATTAACGGTATGGACATCACGTTCGTAACCACCGCCCGCACCAACGAAGAAGCGAAAGCTCTTCTCGAAGAATTTGGATTTCCTTTCACAAAATAATAAACAGGAAAAGAACAATGGCCAAGGAATCAATGAAAGCTCGTGAGCGCAAGCGCATTGCACTGGTAGAGCGTTACGCTAAGAAGCGTGAAGAATTAAAGAAGGCAGGTGATTGGGATGCTTTGCAAAAGCTTCCTAAGAACAGCAGCAAGGTGCGTGTGCGCAACCGTTGCCAACTGACCGGCCGCCCGCGCGGATATATGCGCCAATTCGGTCTTTGCCGCAACCAGTTCCGCGAACTGGCATTGGAAGGCAGAATCCCGGGCGTGAAAAAAGCAAGCTGGTAAGACCGGCCCTAACACAACAAGAACAAGTGTCCGTGCTTTCACGGAAATGATAAAGCAACGTGGCTATGCCACTTAAAAAAAGCGAACAGCAATGTTTACAGACCCAATTGCAGATTATTTGACCCGCATCCGGAATGCTCAGTCGGCCCGTCACAAGGTCGTTGAAATTCCTGCGTCAAACCTGAAAAAGGAGATTACCAAAATCCTGCACGACAAAGGATACATTTTGAACTACAAGTTCGAAGATGGCACACCGGGCACGATTAAAATCGCGTTGAAGTACAACATGAAAACGAAGACGCCCGCTATTTCAAGCATCCAGCGAATTTCATCACCCGGTCACCGCAAGTATACCGGAGCTGACGAGTTGCCACGTGTTTTGAATGGCCTGGGTATCGCAGTTGTATCGACTTCGAAAGGAGTTATGAGCGACAAGGAAGCTCGCACCCACGGAATCGGCGGAGAAGTATTGTGTTACGTTTATTAAACCACTGAAAAATTTCTGACCCATGTCAAGGATAGGAAAATCACCCGTCACCATTGCTAAAGGCGTTGAAGTGTCTTTCAATGATGGCGTATTTAAAGCGAAAGGCCCGAAAGGGGAGCTTTCCCAGGAAATCGATGGATCGATTTCATTGGAAATTGCGGAAGGTGTTGTAACACTTTCTCGCAGCAGCGATCACAAGGACGCACGTTCAAAACACGGTCTCTACCGTTCACTCATTCACAACATGGTGACCGGTGTAAGCGCCGGGTGGACACGTCAGCTGGAGATGATTGGTGTAGGTTATCGTTGCAAGGCTACAGGCCAGCAATTGGAACTTACCCTGGGCTTCAGCCACCCGATTGTGTTCGAGTTGCCAAAAGAAATTAAGGTAACCGCGAAGGCAGAGAAGGGTGAGAACCCATCGATAACCCTTGAGAGCCACGACAAGCAATTGTTGGGTCAGGTAGCAGCTAAGATCCGCAGCCTGCGCACTCCGGAGCCATACAAAGGTAAGGGTGTACGTTATGTAGGTGAATTTGTACGTAAAAAGGCTGGTAAGTCAGCAGCTAAATAAAATTTGAATTAAAGCAATGGCATTCAGCAAAGAAGCTCGCAGAGCGAAAATACGCACACGAATCAGGGCTAGTGTGAAAGGAACAGCTCAAAGACCACGTCTTTCAGTATTCCGCAGCAATAAGCAGATTTATGCCCAAATAATTGACGACCAAAAGGGAGTGACCTTGGCTTCAGCATCATCTATGGTGATGAAAGATGCCCAGTCAGTTGCCAAGTTGGATCAGGCTAAATTGGTGGGTAAGACCATCGCTGAGCGCGCTCAGGCAGCCGGAATCAACGAAGTGGTATTTGACCGCGGAGGTTACCTCTATCACGGACGTGTTAAATCATTGGCCGAAGCAGCCCGCGAGGCAGGCCTTAAATTCTAATAGGAGATGGCAGAAACAAAACCGGTTCGCTCAAGCGAAACAGAATTGAAAGACCGCTTGGTTGCGGTAAACAGGGTTACGAAGGTGACCAAAGGTGGACGCACATTCGGATTTGCCGCTATCGTTGTAGTTGGTAATGAAAAAGGTGTGGTTGGTCACGGCCTGGGCAAATCGAAAGAAGTTGCAGAGGCGGTAACTAAGGCTACCGAAGACGCGAAGAAGAACCTTATTCAGGTTCCGGTTCGCAAAGGAACCATCCCTCACGAGCAAGACGGAAAGTTCGGCGGTGCCCGCGTTTTCATCAAGCCTGCCTCTCACGGTACCGGTGTAATAGCCGGTGGTGCGATGCGCGCTGTGTTGGAATCAGCCGGTGTAACCGACGTATTGGCCAAGTCGAAAGGTTCTTCAAACCCACACAACGTGGTGAAGGCGACCCTCGACGCTCTCTCAAAATTGCGCAATGCGCACGATATTGCCAGAATGCGCGGTATCAGTGTAGATAAAGTTTACAAAGGATAATAAAAGACCATACCATGGCTAAAGTTGTGATAACACAAGTGAAAAGCGCTATCGATCGTCCTGCCCGTCAAAAGGCTACGATTCAAGCGTTGGGAATTAAGAAGCTGAATGTTCCGGTTGAACACGAGCTTACACCTAACATCGCCGGTATGATCCGCGCCGTTCGTCACTTGTTGAAAGTAGAGAACAAATAACAAAGAAGAATTAAAAGATGTCGGCTGAGCCGACAGCAACACTCAAACGAATATGAAACTCAATAATCTCAAGCCGGCAGCAGGTTCTACGCAAACACGTAAGCGCGTAGGACGTGGTCAAGGTTCAGGTCTGGGCGAAACTTCCGGCCGTGGTCACAAAGGTGCCGGTCAGCGCTCGGGTACAAAGCGTAAGCTCGGATTTGAAGGTGGTCAAATGCCACTTCAGCGTCGATTGCCAAAATTCGGCTTTAAAAATATCAACCGCGTTGAATACAAAGGAATCAACTTGGATTTGCTCCAAACGTTGGTTGAAAAGCTCAATGTGAGTGAAATTAATCACGATGTATTGGTGCAGAACGGAATATGTGGGAAGAAGGACCTGGTGAAAGTATTGGGTCGTGGTGAACTGAAAACCAAACTGAACGTAAGTGCTCACGGCTTCTCGGCTACTGCTAAGGCAGCGATTGAAAAGTTGGGCGGAACTGCAACTACCCTCTAAACCAAAACTATGAAAGGTTTTATTCAGAAAATAAAGGACATCTGGAGTCACGATGAACTGAGGACCAAAATCGGTTACACCCTGCTTTTATTGCTGGTTTACCGAGTGGGTTCTTTTATTGTGCTTCCCGGTGTTGATTCCAACCAGTTGGAAACAGGTTCGCAAGGTGGCTTGCTTGGATTCCTTGGATTGTTTACAGGCGGTGCTTTCAGCCGTGCATCCATTTTCGCACTCGGTATCATGCCCTATATTTCGGCATCGATCATCATTCAGTTACTCGGTCTTGCCGTTCCGACGATTACCAAGATGCAGCGCGAGGGTGAAAGCGGCCGTAAGAAAATCAATCAATACACCCGAATGCTGACCATCGCCATCGGCTTGGTTCAAGCTCCAGGTTACATCAAAAGTACACTTCCGGTAGGTGCCTACCCAGAAGGTTTCTCTTGGTTGTTCTCAGCAGTAATCATCCTTACATGTTCAACTTTGTTTGTGATGTGGCTGGGTGAGAAAATTACCGATAAGGGAATAGGAAATGGTACTTCGCTAATAATCATGACGGGTATCATCTCTGACATACCGAAAGGATTTATCTCCGAATTCAAACTTCAGTCGCCATTCTTCTTCCTGATTGAATTGGCTGCACTGTTGATTATCGTAGGGTTGTGCATAGCTGTTATTCAGGCTGTTCGCAAGATTCCGGTACAAATGCCTAAGATGAATATGGGTGGCGGGTCGCACATGCCACGTGGAGAAGGAGCTCGCTCTTACATTCCGTTGCGTGTGAACTCTGCCGGTGTAATGCCGATCATCTTTGCACAGGCAATCATGTTCGTTCCGCTTTATTTGCGCAACACGGAAACGTTTCAGGACAGCGAAATTTTGGCTAGCCTCACTAATATCCAGGGTTGGGGTTACAATATCCTGTTGTTCTTGTCTATCATTTTGTTCACGTTCTTCTACACAGCTATTGTGACGAACCCGAACCAGATTGCTGATGACTTGAAGCGCAACGGAAACTTGGTTCCTGAGCACAAGCCAGGCAAGCCAACTGCGGATATGATTGACAATGTGGTGTCGCGAATTACCCTTCCCGGTGGTATCTTTGTCGGCCTTATTGCGATTTTGCCGGCTTTAGTAATGATGATTGGTCTTACTAAAGCACAGCAGTTTTCGATATTTTTTGGTGGAACATCCCTGCTGATTACAGTAGGTGTGATTCTCGACTTGCTCCAGCAGATTGAGACTCACTTGGTGTCACGCCATTATGATGGTCTGATGAAGTCAGGTCGTGTGCGCGGTAGAAATACCGGAGCGATCAGTTCATCAGGATACGTAAGTTAATTCCGGTCTTCGGTACGATGTCGTCCAAGAAACCGGTATTAAAAACGGATGATGAGGTAGAGCTCATCAGACAAAGTTCTTTACTTGTTGGAAAAACTTTAGCGGAACTAGCCGCTCGTATTCGCCCCGGAGTGACCACTCTGGAGTTGGATAGAGTAGCGGGTGAGTTCATTCGCGACCACGGAGCATATCCCGGATTTTTGGGCTACAACAGTTATCCAAATTCCATATGTGCCAGTGTGAACAGCTCGGTAGTACACGGAATACCCAATGAGCGCCCCTTGCAAGAGGGAGACATTGTATCGTTGGATATTGGTGTTGTGAAAGACGGGTGGTGGGGTGATTCGGCATACACATTTGGTGTAGGCGCATTATCACCCGAAGTCCGTCAGCTGCTCAAAGTCACCAAAGAGTGTCTGTATCTCGGTATCGAGCAGGCTATTGCGGGACTTCGAACAGGCGATATCGGTCATGCGGTTCAAGCGCATGCTGAGTCATTTGGTTACGGAGTTGTGAGAGATTTGGTTGGCCACGGTGTAGGTAAGAACCTCCACGAGGCCCCTGAAGTACCCAACTTCGGCAAGCGCGGACAAGGCGTCTTGATGCAAGAAGGATTGGTGATTGCCATTGAGCCGATGATTAACATGGGCACCCGCAATGTGAAGCAGATGAAGGATGGTTGGACCATTGTCACTGCAGACGCGAAGCCAAGTGCACACTTTGAGCACACTATTGTGGTGCGCAAGGAGAAAGCTGAAGTTTTATCCAGTTTTGAATTGATTGAAAAGGCAGAGGCTCTGCTAGCGTAATAGCGAGCCCGAAGCGAACGATAGATAGAGATATGGCAAAACAAACATCCATCGAACTAGATGGAACAATTATCGAAGCCCTTTCCAACGCGATGTTTCGCGTTGAGTTGGAAAACGGCCACATAATTACCGCTCATATCTCAGGCAAAATGCGCATGCACTACATCCGTATTCTGCCGGGCGATAGAGTGAAGGTGGAAATGTCACCTTACGATTTGACAAAAGGAAGAATTAGTTTTAGATACAAATAAGAATTGCCTGAGGCAATTCAGATAAAAGTTAAAGACATGAAAGTTCGTGCATCCATTAAAAAGCGCTCAGCCGACTGCAAGATTGTAAGCAGAAAAGGCAAGCTCTATGTGATTAACAAGAAGAACCCAAAGTTCAAGCAAAGACAAGGTTAAACGTTTGGTCCGGGTGATCCGGTCCTAAAAACAATAAATAAATGGCTCGTATAGCAGGTATTGACTTACCAAGAAACAAGAGAGGTGAAATTGGTCTCACCTACATCTACGGAATCGGTCGCAGCACCGCTCGCAGAATTTTAGAAACTGCAGGCGTGAGCTACGACAAGAAAGTCCAGGAATGGAATGACGACGATTTGTCAAAGATCCGTGGTTTCATCACCGATGAACTAAAGGTGGAAGGTGCGCTCCGTTCGGAAGTACAAATGAGCATCAAGCGATTGATGGACATCGGTTGCTACCGTGGTGTTCGTCACCGTGTGGGCTTGCCTGTTCGCGGACAAAGCACCAAGAACAACTCACGCACTCGTAAAGGAAAGCGTAAGACTGTTGCAAACAAGAAGAAAGTAACCAAGTAATAATTCGTACGGTTAGATGCTTTAACAGTGTCAAACCCAAACAACACGAACAATGGCTAAAGTCGAAAAGAAAAAGAAAAAGAATGTACTCGTGGAGTCAGTGGGGCAAGCTCACGTTCAGTCTACATTCAACAACATCATCATCAGCCTTACCAACAATACCGGCCAGGTTATATCATGGTCTTCAGCCGGTAAGATGGGCTTCAAAGGTTCTAAGAAGAACACTCCGTATGCTGCCCAGTTGGCTGCCGAGCAAGCTTCCAAAGAAGCAATGGATCTTGGTTTGCGCAAGGTAAAGGTGTTCGTTAAAGGTCCGGGTGCAGGTCGTGAGTCTGCTATTCGTACCATCCACAACACCGGTATTGAAGTGTTGGAAATCGTGGACATCACGCCACTTCCTCACAACGGTTGCCGCCCACCCAAGAAAAGAAGAATCTAATACTATCTCAAGAAATCATCAGCAATGGCCAGATATACAGGACCCAAGTCAAAGATTGCGCGTAAGTTCCGCGAGCCGATTTTCGGCCCGGACAAAAATTTGGATAAGCGTAATTATCCACCCGGACAACATGGACCCAACAAGCGTCGTGGAAAGCAGTCGGAATATTCCGTTCAGCTCAACGAGAAGCAGAAGGCAAAATACACCTATGGTATTTTGGAACGTCAGTTCGAAAACCTATACAAAAAAGCTTCGGCTCGTCCGGGTGTAACAGGTGAAATCTTGCTCGCTCTTTGTGAGTCACGCTTAGATAACACCGTTTACCGTCTCGGTTTGGCTGCAAGCCGCATGGGTGCTCGCCAGTTGGTTGGTCACAGCCACATCACCGTCAACGGTCAAGTGGTGAACATCCCTTCATATCAATTGCGTCCGGGTGACCGTGTTGGTGTTCGTGAGCGCTCTAAGTCGCTTCCAACTATCACCATGGCATTGGCCAGCAGAAAGAAGTTCGATTGGCTCGATTGGAACGATGCCGACAAACAAGGCGTATTCCTGAACTTCCCTGAGCGTGTGCAGATTCCTGAGAACATCAAGGAACAGCTCATCGTCGAATTGTATTCTAAGTAATAGTCCAGAACCAAAATAACAATCAAACTATAAATGGCAATCATCGATTTCGTAAAACCAGACAAGGTCGTCATGCTCGATAGCAACGACTTCGCAGGATCGTTCGAATTCCGTCCGTTGGAACCGGGTTTCGGTATCACCATCGGTAACGCACTGCGCAGAATTCTGCTTTCATCACTGGAAGGTTTTGCAATCACCTCAATCAAGGTTGAAGGTGTGGATCATGAGTTCTCTACAATCAAAGGCGTGGTAGAAGATGTAACTGAAATCATCCTCAACCTCAAGCAAGTTCGCTTGAAGCGCCAGATTGAGACAACCGATTATGAAAAGGTAACCATCAATATATCCGGCCAGGAGCAATTCAAAGCCGGCGATATCAGCAACTTCACAACGGCATTTCAAGTATTGAACCCCGACTTGGTGGTTTGCAACATGGATCCAAAGGTGAAGCTGAATATGGTAATCACCATTGGCAAGGGCCGTGGCTACCGTCCTGCTGAGGAGAATAAGTCGAATAGCTCGCCTGTTGGCACAATCGCTATCGACAGCATTTTCACTCCCATACGCAATGTGAAGTTTAGTGTAGAAAACTTCCGCGTGGAGCAAAAGACCGACTATGAGAAATTGTTGGTGGAAATTCAGGGAGATGGTAGCATCACGCCGAAGAACGCATTGCAGGAAGCTGCTAAGATTCTGATTCACCACTTCATGCTATTCAGTGATGAGCGTATCACGCTCGAGCAGGAAGCAAAGAAGGAGACAGAGGAATTCGACGAGAGCTCTATGCACATGCGCCAGCTGTTGAAGACCAAATTGGTTGACATGGATCTTTCAGTGCGCGCTCTCAACTGCTTGAAAGCTGCTGACATTGAGACCTTGGGTGATCTGGTATCATTCAACAAAAACGACTTGTTGAAGTTCCGTAACTTCGGTAAAAAGTCGCTTACAGAATTGGAAGAACTCGTGGAAGGCAAAGGCTTGCAGTTCGGTATGAACGTTAGCAAGTACAAGCTCGACCGCGACTAATTGGTAACTTGGTGCGAGAGCACTTAATAAAAGAAATTATTTAAAGAACCCGAAGTAGTTGTAAAAGAAGGTGGCCCATGCAAGGATTCGAATAGAATGAATGCACTAGCCAATTGCCAACGCTTCACTACCAAAAACGATTATGAGACACGGAAGAAAAGTAAACCATCTGAGCAGAACTCGCGAACATCGCGCTGCCCTTTTGATGAACATGGCTTGCTCACTTATTGAGCACAAGCGAATCAACACTACACTAGCCAAGGCAAAAGCGTTGCGCGTATATGTGGAGCCGCTTATTACCAAGAGCAAGACAGACAGCACTCACAGCCGTCGTACAGTGTTCAGCTATTTGAAGAACAAGGAAGCGGTTACTGAATTGTTTCGTGAAATCGCACCTAAAGTAGCAGATCGTCCGGGTGGTTACGTGCGTATCATTCGTACCGGTTTCCGTCCGGGTGATAACGCTGAAACAGCCATGATTGAATTGGTTGACTTCAACACTATTTACACCAACGGAACGGCGGCTGCTACAGAGGCTGCTCCGAAGAAGCGCACGCGTCGTAGTTCAGCTAAGAAAGCGGAAGAGGGTGCAGAAGGTGCTGAAGCTCCAAAGGCAAAAGCTCCTCGCAAGAAGGCTGAGCCAAAGGCTGAAGGTGAAGAAAAGCCAAAGGCTACACGCAAGAAGAAGAGCGAGGAATAATCGCACTTGTTTCGATAAGACAGAAAAGACCGCCTTGTGCGGTCTTTTTTATTTCTCTTTGCCTGATTTTTATCTTACAATGAATGAGATGGATTGGGCCCCCATTCGCAACCAATAAACTCCCGAAGGAAGCGATGACGTTGCAATCTCTAAAAGACCATTCGAAAGGTTGATAGCGGCTGATTGCTCTTTCCCTTGAGCATTATAAATGCGGCAATTCAACGCTTGCTCAGGATTGCGGGCTTTAATATATAGAGTGTGATCAACAGGATTGGGAAATGCGTACGTCGTTGCATTTGACTCATTCACCAAATTCGGCGTAGCACAGAATATCTCATTGATTTTGTCGGCCAGTGGTGTCGATTCGATTATACCACTGCCGGGAAATGTTTCGATGTAGTCACCTGTGATTTCCCAAATGATTGCTCCGCGTAAATTATTTTCGTTGATGTACTGAGCTTTTCTCTCTACGCTCTCCGTGTCATCGAAAGTAAGAAACGAGAAATTGTTTGGAGAAAGCCCGTAGGCCGCCATGGCTGTCTCATCCCAGAAGAAATAGAACTCATCTTGCATGGTTAAAATAGAATAATAGAGTGGCGTGCCTTCGTCGTTGCCGAAATGGAGCATATCGACATTGCCATTTCCGGTGCCGAAGAGCTGGATATCCGGAGAGCCTAGTTGTGTTCTGCCATAGAAAGGAATACCCATGGTGATTTTATCACCGGGCACGGAGTAATCATTTAACAATCGCTGAACAGCGGCGTCGCAGGTCCATTCCGGATTGCCCTGTTGGGGAGCAAACAAAGGAGCATGGTGTGTAAGCAAAGGATCCCATGCGCCATAGAAGTCATAACTCATGAGTTGAATAATGTCAAGCGTAGTTATTAGCTCTTGCCAAGGAAGGTATTGCATGTAATCACCGTTGGCACTCACTGCCGCTGTTATCATCAGCTCCCTGTTTATGTTGATTTCAAGTTGATCTAATGATGTTCTCAGTTCCTGTAGTAAGGTTAAAAGTTGGTCGCCTTCATTGGCATTGGCGGGGTATTCCCAGTCGATATCAATCCCATCCAGGTTGTATAGTTGGCAAATGGTAATGCAATCGTCGATGAATGTTGCACGCTTGACAGGGTCGGCTGTAATGGCCGGAAAATGGGTGCTTTGTGTCCATCCTCCGATCGACATAAGGAGCTTCACACCATGCAAATGGGCGAAGTGCGACAAACTGGTTTCGGGAAGATGGTAATCAGGGTTTCCGAAATCATATTGAGTGTCGTAACCGGCGGGAGCGCTAGACCAATTGATATCGCCTAGCAGCAGGTTCTTGTCTCCCCATGGGTCGGTAATTAGTAAATGACCATCCGGATTGAGATTCATGAAAGCATATTGAAGAATCGTATAGCGTGAATAATCGATACTCGAAGGTTTAACCAGCTTGTTGCGGTCATACCATTGCCAACCCGGGTAATAGCCCACCACTTCTTTGCACGGTTGTGAAAAGCCTTGAATTGTGGATAGCACAAACAATAGGATGATAACAATTCGGTTCATGGAGGAGTGATTTACTTGCAAGATAATGAAATTCCCTAAGTACTATTCTTCGATACCATTACGAACGTTTTACAAAGAGACGTCATGCTTTTCTCATGAAGCTCAAGCAAGGGGTTTCACCTTGATTCAATGTACCTTTCGATTTTTGCCGGTGGCTCCATGAAATTGCAATCAACCGTTTTAACAAGCATACAACGCTCACTGCTTCTGGCGGCATGCCTCCTGTGCTCGACAGTTGTTCTAGCGCAGGCATGGACGCTAAACGTGTTGGATGGTCATTCATCAGATACCTTGAAGCGCATTTTTGCCACCCGGCAGGAAGCACTGAGAGAAGCGAATAATTTATACGTCCGAACATTGGATGATGGCTTTCTCTTGGCTGAGGCAGATACAGTTGTAACAGATAGCACAATCATCTGCACACTCAAGCGAAATGAAGAGTTTGTAATTAGGGATGTGCATTTTTTTCACCAAGGAACATGGAGTGTGCAAACTCGGGTAAAGAAAGCATTGAGCGGAAAGGGCTTAGGGGGCGTATTTAGCAGGGCACTTGTTGAGTTTGAAAATGAAGGTTATCCGTTTGTATCTCTTTATCTGGACAGCCTGCGAGAAATGCCTGCGAGAAGAAAAAATCAAACGCATGCAGATGTCTTTGTTACGCTGAAGGAAGGTCCTTTGATTGTGAATGACAGTTTGTATGTGCGTTCGTCACAACCGTTGCCGTTCACATATTTGAGTAATTATATTGATTTCCGCAATGGACGATTGTACAGTGAGCAGCGTATTCGACAAACGGAGAGGCGCTTGCGTGAAATCGCTTTTTTGCAAATAAAGCGTTCGCCTGAGGTCAGATTTGAACAGGGTAAAGCGGATTTGTTTCTGTTTATTGAGCGTAAGAAGGCCAATTACTTCAATGGTGTAGCCGGTATACGCCCCGACGAACGAACAGGAAAGACCAACATTACGGGTGACGCTGAGGTGCGCCTGATAAACCCCTTTAATCGGGGCGAGGAGCTAGGTCTTGTATGGCGCAAACTGCAGCCGCTCACGCAAGATTTGACGGTCAAGGCCATGGTCCCCTATCTGTTTAAATCACCATTGGCAATCGATGGTCGGTTGCAGATTTACAAGCGTGATACATCTTTTACTTCCGTGAAAATTCTGGCAGGTGCAGGTGTGCTATTGCCCAGAAATCAGCGTGTTCGTGTTTTTGTAGAACGGAACAGGAGTGACGTGCTTACCAATTTCTATACAGCCGGAGGTCTGGCCAACGCGCAACATACACTTTACGGTTTGAGTGCACAATTGGAGTCACTGGACTACAGATGGAACCCTCGCAAGGGGTTTTCGCTTCTTCTAGAAGGAGCGACGGGTTTTCGCGAAACAAGTCAAGTGCTTTCGGAGTCGGCTCTTTCGGTACGCAGACCACTCACGAGGGCGGAAGTGCAGGCTGAGTATTTCATTCCTGTTTTTACACGACAAACGATTCTCATTGGAATGAAGGGAGCAATGATAGCTAGTGATTCTCTTTATGATAACGAAGTATTCAGGATTGGAGGATTGAGGACTATACGGGGCATTAATGAAGAAAGCATTTTTGCGACAGCTTGGAGTTTAGTTACGCTGGAGTATCGATGGCTATTGGAAGAAAATTCAGCTGTGTTCGTCTTTCTTGATCAGGCATGGTATGAGTATAAAAGCATCCAGGGTTATTTACGCGATGTGCCTATCAGTGTTGGTGCCGGAGTCAATTTTGAAACCAAGGCCGGCATTTTCACATTCAATTACGCCTTAGGAAAGCAGTTCGAAAATCCCGTGCTTATCAGAAATGGTAAGATTAGTTTTGGCTTTAGGAGCTTGTTTTAATAGCGAGTTTAGAGCTGAAAGTAAATTCGAGGGGAATCGTGATCTTCCGAAAACAGATGGTTTTATGCGAGACAGACTGCTCGTCATTTTTCACCGAATACTTTTTTTCACCAAGTCAATTAACTCGGCAGCATCCCATGGTTTACTTACACAATGGGCCATGTTGGAGCTTGTAATGTTATTCATGACTTCCGATTGGGCGTATCCTGTGAGCAAAATGCACGGTGTTTCCGGCGATAGCTTGGCTATTCGTTCAATGAGTTCGTGCCCCTTCATGCCCGGCATCATCTCATCGGTTATGATGGCAGCCAAGGATATGTTGTTGGCAAGGAAGTCTTCTGTTATTTCCAATGCTTCCTCTCCACTTTCCGCAAATTCCAGGGTGTAGATGTCCGAAAAGGCGCGCATGATTTGTTGCTGCAACGCTGTAAGAATTGAGCGTTCGTCATCGACACAAATAATGGCGGCTTGCATGCGTTTTGAATTAGGTTAATGATGAAATAGTGAGGTGTTTGGGAAGCTCCACATGAAAGGTAGTTCCTTTGCCGACCTGGCTTTCGTAGTATATTTTTCCATTGTGTTTGAGGACAATGTTTTTGACAATGTCTAATCCAAGTCCCGATCCTTCGCCGATTTTTTTGGTTGAATAAAATGCATCAAAAATTCGGTCGCCTATTTCGTCGGGAATACCACAACCGGTGTCGCTAATACTTATGTGGGCAATGGTGTTTTTTAGGCTTGCCCGTATAATTAATGTTCCTGTGAAGTTCATGGCCTGGCAAGCATTCACGATGAGGTTGGTCCACACCTGCCCAATTTCTTCGGAGAACCCTACCATTTCGATGGTTTCGTCTACGTCTACTGCCACGCGTATACCGTGTTTGATTTGATTATGGTAGATGGTAAGCACAGTGTCGAGCGACTCACGCAAATTAAATCTCTCGGGTTCGTTGGCTTCGGATGTATGGAGGTACATTTTCAATGCTTTCACTATCCGTGATGTCTTTTCAACCGAGATCAGCGTTGTATGATTGTTTTTTTGTTCGAGAAAGAGTAGGTTTAGTGTATTGACAATCAAATCAAATTGAGGACCGATGAGTTTTTCTAAGCGATTATCAAGCTCGTATATGTTTATCTGGCAAAGCTTATTGGCCAGAAGCGATGATTGTGCAACGCCGTGAGCCTCCAATTCTCTCTGCAGAACCATTCGCAAGGGACGTTCCTCGCGGGTTGTAAGAAATTCATTTTTAACTTTATGATTCTCCAGAAAGTCGAGAAGCAATTGTAATTGCTGAGGAGAAAGTGTTCGGTAAAGTTCGAGTAAACTATTCACGAGAGTCTTACCCATGGCTTGCGACTCTTGGGCAATGGCTTTGATGGCCCCAAGAGGCGTATTGATTTCATGTGCGATACCGGCTGATAATTGTCCGAGAGCGGCGAGTTTTTCGGATTGAATAAGCATCTGTTGAGCGTCCTTTACCTTGGCATAGGAGCTGGAATTTTCATTCACGAAGAAAATAACAAGCATGAAAATCAAGGATGAAACAACGGCGATGTTTGCTGATATTAATTCGACAGACAGGTCCATTTCATAAGCAGGGGCATAATGCGATGCGAAAAAGCCGTCAAATACGCTTGATAGTATAGTGAGCAGAACATATACGATGAGCCAAATGATAGAAGTTCTGCTACTGGAATAGCTTAGAGACGCCGCCAATGAAAGCAGTGCCCATATCATCACACCACCGGAGGCATAAAACCCTCCTAAAAACCACTGAAAGAGAAAGGGCAATAGCAGACTTATTCCCGTTTGAATGGTCTGCGTAATAGAGAAAATTTTGAGTCTTGCGAAAAGGGAGACATTAATAGCCGAAAGTATCACATAGCCGAAAGGAATGAGTGACTGGGCCGGGCGTTCCAAATAGAAAAAACAAAATGTTCCCCACCCAATACCTCCGCAACTCATTAAGATGGCTTCATAAACAACGAAGCGCTTCTTATTGGCGAGCAAACTGTCATCACCGGGCAGAATTCCAATCTTATTTATGCGCTGAATGAGAGGCTTGAACATACGGCGTGAAAATACATGTTTTCGAACGATTATGACGTGCTTTAAATCGCCTTGCTCTGTCGGTGTTGAATGTTTTCAGCTAACTTGCGCTGACTGAGCTTTTCGGAGTTTAACTCAGGTTAATTATAAACAATGCTACATATGAATGAATCTAGAGAAACCCTATATCGCCTCGTTCGTGAAAAGGCTGTGCTGAAGCAGGATGTCTATCACAATACGCTGCGTGTTTTTTCTGAATTGAAAGGGGTGCTTTCCGAAACGGTAACCGATATTTCACAGAATTATGGAAAATCAGACGAACGTGTTGACTTTCATTACCGAGACCGAGGCGACTTTCAAGCTGAAATAAAAATTGCCGGAGATGTGCTCGTTTTTTATATGCACACCAATGTGTTTCAGTTGGATGAATCCAATGCGGTCTGGAAAAGCGGCTACGTAAAAGATCACCCCGACAATTCTTACGTTGGTATTATAAACATCTATAATTTTCTGGCGGATTCCTTCAAGTATCAGCGTGTATCGGACGTCGGATATCTAATCGCTCGAATTTTTGTGAATAAGGAAAATCACTTCTTCGTTCAGGGGAAACGTCAATTAGGATATCTCTACAACGATTTTATCAATAGTCAGTTGGGTAAGGAAGCCATGAGCAAGGTGATTGAAAGTGCAATACTCTATACACTTGACTTTGACCTATTGGCCCCTCCATACGAAAACCTGCAACAAGTTACCGTCGATGAAATTCAGAGTGTGACTACTAGTACCAATTTGGCTACCGGGAAACGCATGGGATTTAGGTTTGGGTTGGATGAGGGGCATTTCAAGGGCGAGTAATTAATGACTAGTCACTGCTCACTAGTCACTAGTCACTATTAACTAGTCACTATTCACTAGTCCTGGCACATTAACGCACGATGATCAATCTCTCTTTCACAATCCCGAAATCGTTCTGACCGGCAACTACATAAGTGCCTGATGCTAGATTGTTAATCTTGATCTCAAAGTTATTGGCATTGTTGAGGCGAACCTCCTGAACAAGTTGTCCGGCTTCATTCACAATGTAATATGTTCCGGCATGAACCGATTTGAACGTTACCTCGCCCATGGAAGGATTGGGGTAAATGAGCACTTCCGTTTCCTCATTCCATTCAAGAAGTGAGTTGGGTTGTTGTTCTACCACAATTGTAATACCGTTGCTGGTGACAGTTTGTGCCGAGCTGCATGGCACTTGCCCCACAATGCGGCACGTTATCGTTTGTCCATTGCCTACGGTATTGGTGGTATAGGTCGATGCTGTCGCTCCTGAGAGAGCGATTCCATTAATGTACCACTGGAATGTCGGAGAATTACCGGCATTGCTGGCCGTAGCCGTAAATGTGATTGACTGTCCTGGTGTAATTGTGTCGATGCTTGCGGTAATCGTTACTTCCGGGGTAACGATGGCTTGTGGTGATACACTAAAAGTTTCGCTGAGCGCATCGGTAGGTGAGGCACAGCTGAGTGAGGAGGTGAGGGTGCACGTCACGTTTTGCGTGCTCGTGAATGTATAGTTCAAGGAGTCATTGTTTGCGTCCACGAGAACTCCATCCACAAACCACTGATATTGCGGATTGGTCCCTGCGTTTATTCCGCTTGCAACGAAGCTTGCTTCTTCTCCTTCACAGATAATTTCCTGTACAGATGAAATAGTTACTCCGGGTGTAAGAGTTGCTACTATTTCAAGACTTATTTCATTTGATGAAACGGATACGCCTTCTAAGCCGGGTTCATTCGAAATCAGGGTGCATGTTATCAATTCACCGTTTTGCGGGGCAGAGAGAAAGAGTGTGTCGTTATTATTGTTGAGGGGTGAACCGTTGGAGTACCATTCGAATTGTGGCGAGGTTCCTCCGTAGGCGGGAGTGGCAACCAGCGTGACAGGTTCACCGATACAAATAGGATTAGCAGTGCCATCAAGCGTTATGCTGACTGCCGCTGCTATGCATGGTTCTATCTGAAACGAGAATATTCGCGTGCGAGCAGCACTGAAGCCGGTTTGTCCGCCCATATATTCACTCGTACTCCAGATAGTAACGCCGTCGGGATCGAGGCATCCGTGCGCATAATCGCCATTGCGGTTCGTGCCCGTTTGTGATCCTGTTCCTCCTACAACAAGTTGCTCCGTAATGGGCATTGTGCCGAGTGGATCGCAGCTTCTACGACCGGTATAAAACAGTCCCGGATATAAGTTATTCGTGGAATTGGTTTTCATATAACTCAGTCCAATAGATCCATTGTCGTCCATGATGATGCTACCCATCCAACGAGTGTCGCTATCGGGTGTGTAGATGCCTTCTTGATGCATCGACCAAGTACCTGTGGCCACATCTTGGCGTAATTCGCACCACTTGATACTGCGTTGGCTGTTGTTGATTTTAACAGCCCAGTTAAGTACCACCGAGTTGTAATCGCCCCATGTTTTCCATTGGCCGCGGTACATGCAGATTCCTCCGATGCCATCGAGTTTTTGGGTGGTGCCTGGTTGTGATACGTCGTCCCAGTTACTGTTGTACGATCCATCGAAAGCCGCTGTGTTCACATTGTTGGCGGATGTGATGGATGCGGTTGGTGTATTGGGTGTCCAGTTTACCGTCATGTTGTAAATGTTGACTCGGTCTTGATTGCCACCTCCCCAGCCGTTATCTGAGTAGGAAAAAATAGGGCAGGGTGTGCCTGCAGGCGGAAGAACTCCATCGGCAGCACAACCTGTAACAGGAACAAAGAATCCTCCGCCATCCGGTGGGTTGAAAGAGGTAAATACACTGCGTGCTCCCGGCGTTCCTGCAAGCATGGCATCGCGCTCAAAGGCAAATACCCGCTGCGTACTGGTGTTGGCCGTCATGTAGTAACCATCTTGCCAAACACTGAATTTTAGATAATCTGGAAAGGAGGGCGATTCGAATGTGTAGGTATAATAGGATCCAAGCGGATCACCCGTGGTTGAGATAGCCATGTAAATTTCATTGTTGAAGAACGAGCCGAACTGTGCAAGTAACCAACGATCAGCTGCTTTATCGTAGATAACGATTGGGTCGCCATTATTTTGTGTGTCGGGATTCCACAATGTGCCGAGCGATTGAGCAGAACCGATAGTAGCTCCTGTCTCTTTGTTGTAGACGCGGAAAGTGGTGGCATTAATCATTTGAACATAATGATTGGGCCCTGCAGCTCCTGATGGGTCGAAAGGGCGTGAACCGCCGCTCGATTGTCCGGCAAAGTTGGCGCGCAAGTGAGTTCCGTTTTTTGTGCCCATCTCTTTCTGAATGCTCGCCTCATCATTGTGGTAGGGAGCTCCATCAGCACCGGTATATTCGAAATATTGGGGTTGGCGATTCGTGCGGTCTTTCGATTCTTCCATTTCATTTTTGACCGGTTTATCGGGCAAAGCCTGCATATCGCGCAATGGTCGGGTTACTCTGAATTTTTTGGCAACAATGAATCCCGATGACGGTTGAAAATCTTGTGCGGCAACAACAGTGCACAGGATGGTAAGGAAAAATAGACTGAATGTCTTCTTCATCTTTTTAAATAGGTTAATCAAGCGAATTTGTGTGTCGAAAGTAATTCTGACTTTCCTGATACAAAAAAGAGTGAAACGTCTATTTTGCGTCCAAATACTTCTCACTATGAACAGACGAAATTTCATGAAGAATGCTGCTATTGCCACTGCCGGCGGGGTTTTGATGCCTTCTATGATGGCGGGAGCCTCATCCGGTGTTGATAAAAAGGTGCGTATAGGATTGATTGCAGTCGGTTTCAGAGGGCAGTCTCACTTGGAAGAATTACTTAAACGCAGCGATGTAGAAATTATCGCCTTCGCAGATCCTGATTCGCGCATGATGGCCGATGCACAGGAATTGATGAAGAAGTATGGTAAGTCACCTGCAGCCGAATACGGCAAAGGTGATTATCACTATCGTGAAATGCTTCAACGCTTGGACATCGATGCGGTTATTGTTTCGTCGCCGTGGGAATGGCACGCTCGTCAGGGATGTGATGCCATGCGTGCAGGCAAGATAGTGGGTATGGAGGTATGCGGTGCTATGACCTTGGGTGAGTGTTGGGAGTATGTGCGCACGCAAGAAGAAACCGGAGTGCCAATCATGATGTTGGAAAACGTTTGCTATCGTCGCGATGTGATGGCAGTGCTCAATATGGTTCGCACTGGATTGTTTGGTGAGCTTGTTCACGCGCAAGGTGGGTATGAGCACGATTTACGTGGTGTTCTTTTCAACGACGGACAATCAGCCTACAACTCGGGTGTTGAGTTTGGTGAGAAGGGGTATAGTGAGGCGAAATGGCGCACCAATCATTATCTGAACCGCAACGGTGAATTGTACCCGACGCATGGTCTAGGGCCGGTGGCTACCATGCTCAACATCAATCGTGGAAATCGGTTGGTTCGACTGTCTTCGTTTTCTTCAAAAGCCCGTGGTTTGAATAACTACATAGTTCAGCATGAAAAAGGTGGGGCCAACCATCCGAATTCGCGCGTAGATTTTAAGCAAGGTGATGTCGTTACTACGCAGATACAATGTGCCAATGGAGAAACGATTTTGCTTACACATGATACTTCGTTGCAGCGACCTTATAATCTCGGCTTTCGAGTTCAAGGCACAAAGGGCTTGTGGCAGGATTTCGGTTGGGGCGATCCCGATCAAGGGTTTGTTTACTTTGAGCGCGAAATGAAACACAGCCATCGCTGGGAAAACTCAAAGGAGTGGCTTGAAAAATACGACCATCCGCTTTGGAAACGTTACGCGAAGGAGGCCGAGTCGGCAGGACACGGCGGTATGGATTTCTTTGTGCTCAATTCGTTTATTGAATGCGTGAAAAACAAGTTGCCGTTCGCACTCGATGTGTATGACCTCGCTACATGGTATGCTATTACACCGCTTTCGGAGGAGTCGGTATCGCGTAATGGAGCGATGGTTGAAATACCCGACTTTACAGCTGGGGCGTGGAAAAATCGAGTTCCCATTTTTGCGTCTGATGATCGCTATTAACCCTTTGCTTTCGTATCTGATGGCGGCAGATAATCGCTGCCATATCCATACCCATAGCCGTAACCATAACCATAACCTCGTATCGCCTTATATCGATTGAGTACGATGCCCATGCGCGGTAATCGGCCTTCTGCATGCATCGACTCGATGAGCTCCAGCTGTGACTTGCGAATCAATTTTGTGTTAATGATGTAGACGAAACAGTCAAGTTGATTGGAAATATGATAGGCGTCCGATACCAATCCAATAGGCGCTGTATCGACTACTATGAAATCATAGTTTTTTCTCAGTTCTGCAAGCAACTCATTGAATCGGTTGCTCATAAGCATTTCAGAAGGATTTGGAGGTATAGGTCCTGAAGCAATCAAATCGAAATGAAATGAATTTTCACCTTTTGAGATAACCTCTTGAATGGTTGCTGTCGGTTTGGCGAGGTAATAACTCAGACCTTTTGGATCGTCTACTTTCAGGTAGCTGGCAAGTTTAGGATGGCGCAGATCGGTGCCGACCAGCACAGTTCGCTTGCCTGCGAAATGAAGAGCCTCTGCCAGATTGATGGATAGAAAGGATTTTCCTTCCTTGCCTATACTCGAGGTGATACCGATAACTCGTGAGCCTTCTGCGGCACGTGAGCATAAATAATCGATGTTGGTGCGAAGCATACGAAAAGCCTCTGAATTGATAGAGCGGTCGATATTGCTGTAGACCAGATGAGAGTTCTGCACCTTCATTTCGGGAATTTCTCCTAAGTACGGTACAGATAATTTTTGCAGGTCTCTTTTGCTTTTCACTTTGGTATTGAGCGATTCGATGAGATAGAGCATGACAATGGGTAGCAAAAGACCCAACAGAAAACCAATTCCATAGGTGAGGGCAAAACGAGGACTTATCTTCTTTTTGTTGGAGTAAGCCGGGTCAATGGTTTTGGCATTTGCAACGGTTACAGCAAGTGCGATATTGGTCTCTTCGCGCTTTTGAAGCAGATACAAATACAGAGACTCTTTGATTTGTTGTTGACGCTGAATATCGCGAAACGCACGCTCGAATGTGGGCACGTCTTGTATTTTACTGTTGATGCCTCGCGCATACTTCGTTAATCCGTCAAGTTTTATGCGTAGTGCCTTCAAGGTGTTTTCGAAACTGGAGCGAAGCGAACTGCGCAATTTGTTGAGTTCAGGCTCTAGCGCTACAGTTGCCGGATTTTTTTCACCGGCTGTAGCTTTGAGTCGATTGTGTTCGAGTACGAGCTTATTGTATTCCCATATCATGAAGTTCACAGACTCGTCTTTAAGTCCAAGATTAGCGGGCAGAAGATCTTCGATGGTATTTCGATTGTTCATGTCCTCCAGCAAGAATTGATGAAGGGAGATTTCGTTTTCACAATCAAGCATTTCTTGTTCAGCGTTAATGCCGGAGCTTACCATAAGATCTGCCTCAGAGGAAATGTCCGTCAGTTTATTTTCCCGCTTGAAAGTCTCGACTTCCGTTTCTACTTCGGCCAATTCGTCTGTAATAAACTGGATGCGTTCATTAATGAAGTTAGCGGTGTTGCGACTTATCTGATTCTTGTCTTCGATAGCGTGTTTGTTGTGAATGGCAATCAGAGAGTTGAGCACGGCAACAGCGCGATCATGGAGACCATCGCGGAATGAAAGTTTTAATACACTAGCGTCTTTGTTGACCGGATTTATTTTTAGATGTTCCAGAAATTCAATCGCTAATTTTTCAGGCGAAACAATTTCAGTGATGAAACTGTGGTTGTGGTGTGACGGGTTGAAATGACGTGTTGTGCGGAAGCAACCGTAGCCGAATTCGAAACGCAGCGTGTCACCGAATTTGTGTTGTGATGTTTCTCCGGTAAATTCATTGGTTAATGTGTACTCGTTGTCTGATAATGGAAACAGATTCCATTTGAACTCTTGCGATGAATCGGGCAATTCCGGTGTGATAAGTTGTAATTGAATGGGTGTTCCCTCATAGCGTTCGTGCATAATTGGGCGGCCAAACGTGTAATAACGTATGTTTAGGTTGAGCTCGTCGATCACCTCCATCATGAGTGATCTCGACTTCAGAATTTCGATTTCGTTATCCAAATTTTGATTGGCTGAAAGAATTCCCAGATCCTCGAATGCGGACAGTTCGTCGCGAAGGGATGACTTGCCATTCTTGTCGTCTTTGATAAGCACTGTCGCTGTTGCTTCATACTGAGGAACGGTATAGCGCAGATAAGCAAAGGCAAGGGCCATAGCAATCGTAACAGAAACAAGAAACCATTTCCAGTAGGAGAGGTATTTGAAGACTATTTCACCAACCGAAGGCGACTGCTCATGCGGCATTGGCGTGAATTGATCCATGCTATTTATTTAAAAATAAGTATAAGGGTCGTTAGCATAAGCGATAGGCTGGAAAGAACTATGCCTGTGTTCGATGCATTGATTAGTGATGCCGAACGTTTCGCGCGGTTAGGTTCAACATAGATCACATCGTTTTGTTCCAGAAAAAACACGGGCGAGGAAAACAAGCTTTCCTGAGTGAGGTCAACTCTATATTCCCTGCGCTTACCATTTTCTTCTCGAATGACGAGAATGTTTTGTCTTTCGGCTGTAATTAGAAGATCGCCTGCAATGCCCAGTGCTTCCAGAATAGTGACACGTTCGTTGGGAATGGTGAATGTGCCGGGGTTACGCACATCTCCCAACACAGTGATGCGGAAGTTCAGTATGCGCACTGCTATGGTGGGATTAACGATATAAGAGGAGAGCTTCTCTTTCAGCAGGTCAATAGCTTGAGAGCGCGTCAACCCTGCTAGTTTAACTGAGCCGATAACCGGAAATTCTATGTTTCCCTCTGAATTAACCAGGAATCCCGGTGGAGTGGGAGCGCCTTGCGTGTAACCTCCATATAGGTTGTTTCCAATAGCAAGAGGCATATTGAAAAGCGCTGTAGATTTTTCATCGTTGGCCATCACCAGAATGGAAAGTAAATCATCCGGTTTGATGGTGGGGTTGAAGGTCGAGTTTGCTGTGAACTCAGTTGGACGGCCTTGGAAATAAATGATGTCTTTTTTTGTATTGCAGCTATAAAAAGCTGATACGACCAAGGCAAACAGAAGTATTCCGGAACTAAAAATACGCATACGTCAAAGTTAAGGAAAATACCTCAGGCGCTGCGCTTACGCTTCACTATAATGTTGTAGATCGCTCTGAAAAAATAGCGGGTATCCGTGAAGTATGGATTCTGTTTTTTTTCAGTCAAATATTCTTCTTCTGCCTTTAATACGCCTTCTACCGAGGGTTTTCTATCCAAGGCTACATAGGGAGGGATGCAACCCGGTTTTTGAGTAACGCGCAGTTCCTGAAGGTGTTTGGGAATATCTTGGAAATAGCGAGGACTCACCGGACGAACACCTACCAGCTTCATATCCCCTGAGAGAACATTGATGAGTTGCGGTAATTCGTCGAGCCAATAGCGGCGCATGAATTTTCCCCAAGGTGTCAATCGGAAATCGTCGGCCGGCTTTCCGCTTTCTGCGTAACCATTCATTTTGAGTACATAGTCTTGGAGGTATTCCGAGTACGGATGCATGGTACGGAATTTCAACACGTGAAAAATTCTTCCACCCTTTCCAATCCTTCGCATTTTGAATATCGGGCCATAGCTGGGGTTTTTGTCGTAGGACGGGGCTTTGATTTTTTTGGCAGCAAACCACGTCATGCCGCCAATAGACTGATTGGCTACAATTTCAAATCCGCAACAGACTAGTCGGCCAAGCATTTCTGCTTTTGAGAGCAGTCGGCCTTTTCCTCCGGTTGTGGCAAAATAAACCTGTTTTAATAGGGGCACCTTTGGAAAGATTCGTAGAAAAATAAACTCGCTTGCTATCCAAACATGTTTTACCAAAGGAATGCGGTAGTAGGTAATACGATTTCTTCGCGCCCGGTAGGTCTCAAACGAGCCGATGAATAGTTGTCCGATTTCGAGCGATTCATTTACTTCCTCCAGATACTTATTGATTCTGCGCACATCGTTCATCCTGGTTTCGCAATACCTGGAGGTCCCTGAGTGCGGAATTGACTTGCTCTGTGGTTCGTGTTTTTCGAAACGGAAACGCTTCCGAAGCTGCTCATCGAGCAAAAACGGCAAGGACATCTTAACATCGGATGCTAAATCCGAGTGCTGAGTTGTGTGAACATGTGTATGGAAAAACGTTGATCCTTCCATGGTTAGATTAGATATCAAAGATACGAACCAAGGCTTAAACAAAGTAGGTAAAGTTTTTAGACCTGTGATGTTAGCGTGCCCTTGAACATGCACAGTCAATAGGTCGTATTTTGGCAGCTGCTAGCTTTGAAACCTAGTTTATTTCATAAATTTCCATGTTGAAGAGGCTTGCCTACTATTTATTGCCAGTCAATGTATTAATCGATACGTTGCTATTGTTTTCCGAGCAATTTGCGTGGTTGCCTTTGGTTCGTGCGGGTTTGCTGCTTGGACTTGTGATCTTTGTTTTTATAAAGTGCCGTGGACATTTGAAGCATTATTCCATGCTGGTTTTTTTTCTGTTGTATTGCATGATTCAACTGGCGTTTGTTTCTGATCCTGCTAAATCGCTCAACATTACCTTGAAAGTGTGCATCCCGATAGCAGCATTTGTCGTTGGCTTTAGGTTATTCAATAGCGCAGAAGAATTACGAAAGTTGAGTATTTCGATTATCACGATTTTTTTCATTCTCATCACCAACTTCGCTCTAAGCCAGCTGTTTGGATTGGGAAATTCTGTTTACTCAGAAGAGTCGGATTTTAGGGTTGGTAATCTTGATGATTCCTGGAATGTTTTTACGTATTCGGTGTTGCTGACTCCTATGGCCTTGTATTTTGCTCGCAAATCGCGATGGATGAAATGGAGCGCCTATGTCGGTTCAACAATCAATGCCATGCTTGTGGTATTCTCCATTAAGCGCATTGCAATTTTGGGTTTAATCACCGGCACAGGCATTCGATGGTTGTATTCTTTGCAGGTCAAGCGAATCATAAAATCATTGATTGGTCTGGCACTAGGTGTCGCGGTGTTGTATCCTTTCTTTGGTGAAAAGGTGGAGCAGCGCATTCAGGCAAGAAGTGATCGATTTGAATCCGGGGCACTCGAGCGTGAGGGCCGTTTTCTGGAGAGTCAGTTTGTCTGGGATCAGGTTCTTTCGTTCGACGACCCTGCGAAAAGTTTATTCGGGATGGAAGGATTTAACTCAGTTGGTAATTATGCAGGCGGACGGTTTGGCGATCGACAACTTCACGTTGACTATAATCTAATAGTAAACACAATCGGTCTTGTCGGCCTATTGCTTTACCTGGCCATGTTTGTTCAGCTTGCGTTTAGCATGCGACGCGTGCACCGCCGCGCGCAACTCGAATCATCTTTCGGCATCCTTATCCAATCTGTATTTTGGATGCTCTTGCTGAATCAGTTTATCACCTCCTTCGCCGGTCAAATGTACCATGTTAGTTATCGGCTCATAGTTTTCGTTTTCTTGGGTGCAATTTTAGGAACCTACCATTCATCGGCTTATGCGAGTACTCATCGTTTGCAGCGGAAATAAAGGCGAGGCAAGTCCATTCGTTCTTGAACAGGCTCAGCAATTGGAGCATGCCGGTTGCATCGTGAAGCTGTTTTTGATTCAAGGAAAGGGCTGGCGGGGTTATCTGCGCAATCGGGCACCGCTGCTTGGGTCAATAGCCGAATTCAAACCCGATGTCGTGCATGCACATTCCGGTATGTCGGCTTTGCTAGCCGGATTGCAGCGTCGGGTACCCGCAGTGGCTACGTATCACGGTTCGGATGTGAACGTGCCGAAACTGCGATTTTTTACTCGACTTTCAATGCGATTGTGCAAGGTTCATATAGTGGTTTCAGCAGATATGAAGCGCATTTTGCGCAACGACGATGTTCTTGTTTTACCATGTGCAGTGAATACCGATGTGTTTATTCCAGCAGACAGAATGGTGGCTCGCCAGAGGTTGGGTTGGAGTGCTGACGGGATTTATGTGCTATTCTCTTCTTCGTTTTCCAATGCTGTAAAAAATGCCCCGTTGGCCATGGCTGCAGTGGAAGTATGCCGCGATTATCATATTCAACTGATGGAATTGAAAGACAAGTCACGTGAAGACGTTGCTCTAATGCTCAACGCTTGTGATGCGGCACTTATGACCTCTTTTACGGAAGGGTCGCCACAGTTCGTAAAGGAAGCCATGGCTTGCGGTGTGCCGGTGGTTTCTACTCGTGTGGGGGACGTCGCAGAATTGAGTGAAGATCTGCCGGGACATTTTATGGTTGGATTCGATACCGAAGAAGTAGCCAGGGGAGTGAAGGCGGCCATACTATTTCGCGCCGATATCGGATACACGAATGGCCCCGATGTAATCCGCCGAAGAGGTCTTACCCCGAACTCAGTTGCAATGGAGTTGATGCGCGTGTATACGCGCGTTGCGAAGGTTTAATGCTATTGCGCTGCCTTTAGGAATAGGTTGGTTAGCCATGCCGTGACATCTATTTTCTCGCGTAACATTCTCGCTCTGCGATCCGCAAATTTCGATTGAAGATCTTGATCGGAGAGCATGCGTTCAAGGGTGTGTAAAATG